>FXBF010000673.1_pt1 | contig 11946 bp, 9 predicted proteins | sample 5335321 | NCBI WGS metagenome assembly FXBF01 (sample SAMEA103928391, study PRJEB20085) | sediment metagenome | isolation source: sediment | reverse complement strand
TTTCAAGCTTTAAAGCGTTCGCTTTAAAGCTTGAAAATAGATCTGTCCCCTTTTTCCGAAAATAGATCTGTCCCCTTTATCCCGGGCCCCTTTTTCCCCTCCTCCCCTACAACCAGTAGACGAAGATAAACAACCCCAGCCACACCACGTCGACGAAGTGCCAGTACCAGGCGGCCGCTTCGAAGGCGAAGTGGTGCTGCGGCGTGAAATGCCCGCGCAGCGACCGGGTGAGTATGACGCTCAGCATGATCACGCCGATGGTCACGTGCAGGCCATGAAAGCCCGTGAGCATGAAGAAGGTGGAGCCGTAGGCGCCGGCGCCGAGGGTCAGGTTGAGGGCCGTGTAGGCGTGGTAGAACTCGTAGCCCTGAATAAACAGAAATGTGATGCCCAGCGCGATAGTGGCGAACAGCCAGCCCACCAGGCCCCTGCGATTGCCGTGCTTGACGGCGTGGTGGGCGAGGGTCACGGTGCCGCCGCTGGAGAGTAGGATCAGCGTATTGATCGCCGGCAGACCGAAGGCGGGTATGGTCTCGAAGGGGCCGCCGATTTCCGCCGGGCCGTTGGTGGGCCAAACGCCGTCGAAGCCCGGCCACAGTAACGGGCCCGTGACAGCGCCGCCGGCGCCTTCGCCGCCCAGCCAAGGCACGGACAGGACACGAATATAGAAGAGAGCGCCGAAGAATGCGGCGAAGAACAGCACCTCGGAAAAGATGAACCAGCCCATGCCCCAGCGGAAGGATGCGTCCACCTTGGCGTTGTAGCTGCCCCGCTCGCTCTCGCGGATAACCGTGCCGAACCAGCCGATCATCATGTGCATCATGATCACGGCGCCTGCGATCATGAGCCACTTGCCGACGCCGGATCCATTGAGGTGGATGGCGAAGCCGCCGAGCAGCGTGAACATCCCGATGGACCCGACGATCGGCCAATGACTGGGGCTCGGGAGGTAGTAGGAATCTTGGGTGGCGGCCATAGCGGTTACCTGGGAGAAATGCGTTTTGTGAAAACCGGGGCGAAGCCGATCATGACCGGGCCTCGGCGTTGAAGGAGGTGTTGGAAAGTGTGATGGTGCGCGCGTCCGGAGGCAGCTTCGTGAAGCGGGGGGCGGCTTTACCGGGAGTAACGAACGGCGCCTCCAGGGCGCCGGCGGGCTTGCCGCTGGGGCCGGTTATGGCGCGCAAGGCATCATAGAACAGCGGCAGGACCACGTAGCCGAAGCCGAACATGGCGACGACCACGGCCACAAGCGCCAGTGACAGGCGACGGTTGGCCGAGCGTAGTCTCGCCGAATCAGTCACAGGAAAGCCTTGAGCCACAGGCCGAGATACAGCGCCAGCGCAACCGCGGCAATGATGAGGGCGAGACGCACATTGCGGCGGCGGCGGCGTTGGACTGTTGCAGGGTGCTCATCTTCGATCACGGTGACCCCGGCGTTAGCGCACCTCCGGCGCTTCCACGAAAGTGTGATAGGGCGGCGGTGAGCTCAGGGTCCACTCCAGGCCGTGAGCGCCTTCCCAAACCTGATCGGTGGCCTGCTCGCCGCCACGAATGGTCTGCCAGACTACATAGACGAACAGCAGCTGCGTGGCACCGAAGACGAACCCGCCGATGCTGGACACCATGTTCCAGTCGGCGAACTGCACCGCGTAGTCCGGTATGCGCCGGGGCATGCCGGCGAGCCCCAGGAAGTGCTGCGGGAAAAACAGCACGTTGACGCTGATGGTGGACAGCCAGAAGTGCCACTTGCCCAGGGTCTCGTTGTACATGTGGCCGGTCCACTTGGGCAGCCAGTAGTAGGCGCCCGCGAAGATGCCGAACACTGAGCCGGTGACCAGCACGTAGTGGAAATGTGCGACCACGAAATAAGTATCCTGGTACTGGAAGTCCGCCGGTGTGATGGCGAGCATCAACCCGGAGAAGCCGCCGATCGTGAACAGCACCACAAAGGCGAGCGCGTACAGCATGGGCGTTTCGAAGGTCATCGCGCCCCGCCACATAGTGGCCACCCAGTTGAAGATCTTCACCCCGGTGGGTACGGCGATCAGCATGGTCGCGTACATGAAGAACAGCTCCCCGCCAAGCGGCATGCCGACGGTGAACATGTGGTGCGCCCAGACGATGAAGGACAAAAAGGCGATGGACGCCGTAGCGTAGACCATGGACTCGTAGCCGAACAGGGGCTTGCGCGCGAAAGTCGGAATGATCGCCGAGATGATGCCGAAGGCCGGCAGGATCATGATGTAGACCTCGGGGTGGCCAAAGAACCAGAACACGTGCTGGAACAGCACCGGGTCCCCGCCGCCTGCGGCGTTGAAGAACGAGGTGTCGAAGAAGCGATCGGTCAGCAGCATGGTCACGGCGCCTGCGAACACCGGCATGGCGGCCACCAGCAGGAAGGCGGTGATGAGCCAGGTCCACACGAACAGCGGCATCTTGAGCAAGCTCATACCGGGTGTGCGCATGTTGACGATGGTGACGATGATGTTGATGGCGCCCATGATCGACGACAAGCCCAGCAGGTGGACGGCGAAGATCAAGAAGGGTAAGTTGCCGGCGCCCTGGAGCACGAGCGGCGGATACATGGTCCAGCCGGCCGCGGGCGCGCCGCCTTCCATGAAAAAGGTGGAGCCCAGCAGCACGAAGGCAAAGGGCAGCAGCCAGAAGCTCCAGTTGTTCATGCGCGGCAGCGCCATGTCCGGCGCGCCCACCATCATCGGCACCAGCCAGTTGGCGAAGCCGACGAAGGCCGGCATGACGGCACCGAAAACCATGATCAGCGCGTGCATGGTCGTGAGCTGATTAAAAAAGTCGGGATTGACGAACTGCAGGCCCGGCTGGAACAGCTCCAGTCGAATGGCCATCGCCAGGCTGCCGCCGACCAAAAACATCACCAGGGAAAAAAGCAGATAGAGGGTGCCGATGTCCTTATGATTGGTGGTGAACACCCAGCGCAGCAGGCCGGCGGGTGGCCCGTGGTCGTGGTGCTCGTCGTGAGCGGGGAACGTGTCGTTGGCGGTGACGTCGCTGCTCATCAGGCGGCTCTCCGGTAGTAATAATTACTGGCTGAGGGTGGAGGTGGCAACCAGCTGGGTCTGCTGCTCGGCCTTGTAGGCCGCAAGCCACTGCTTGTACGCGTCTTCGGATTTGGCTTCGACGACGATGGGCATGAAGCCGTGGTCCTTGCCGCAAAGCTCCGCGCACTGCCCGCGATAGATCCCCGGCTCCTCGATGCGAATCCACATCTGATTGAAGTACCCGGGTATCGCGTCTTTCTTCATGCCGAACGCCGGCACCCACCAAGAGTGTATGACGTCACCGGAGGTCAACAACAAGCGTACCTTTTTACCTACCGGCAGCACCACGGGGTTGTCCACCTCCAGAAGGTAGTTTTCAACCGACCGGGGATCACCATAGATGGCCGACCGGCTGCTCGACGCGAGATTGCTGTAAAAGGTGACGCCATCCTCGACGTATTCGTATTTCCACAGCCACTGATAGCCGGTCACCTTGAGGGTCAGATCGGGCTCGCTGGTGTCCTCCATGTCGATGAGGGTCTTGGTTGCCGGGATGGCAAAGCTTACGAGGATCACGAAGGGGATAATGGTCCAGGCGATCTCGGCGCGGGTGCTGTGGCGAAATTGCGCCGGCTCGTGACCGGCCGCTTTGCGATGCAACACGATGGAGACGAACATGACACCGAAGACGATGATGCCGATAACCACGCTGATCCACAGCATCAGCATGTGCAGATCGTAGGCGCCGCGGCTGATCGAGGTGACGCCAACGGGAAGATTGATGCCGCCCCACCCTCCTGCCATGGCGCTCGCGGCAGCCAGTGTCGTGGCGATTCCTGCCAGGCCGGCGGCTGCGCTGCGTCTAAAGTTCGAAAACATCGATCGCAGTCTCCTCAGTAGTCAAGAAGCCGCCGAACTCCAGCTGTTTGTCGTGCGAAACGAGAAGCTGCACGCAGGCCCGTCGCTGGCGAAATTGGCGGCGACCCATCTCCACGGCGAACACACAGGCGATGCTCAGACGAGCAATCGCTATGCCACCTGAAGGCGGGTTGCGGCGGGCGTCGGGTCGATGAGCGATTCGGCTGAATTCCGATTCGCCAGTTGCGCTTGGCGCCAACCGAAGTCGGAGTCCATTACCGGATTTCGATCGCGCCGTGGATGCCCCCGTCCACTAAGCGGGGCCAGATGCTACCGCAGGCGTTACGGTGACGCAATCAGGGGACAGATTTGAAATCTGTCCCCGCTGTCCCCGGTGTCGCCAGCGACACGTCGACACTGCGCAGCGGTGCCCGCCAGGCGTGGCCGAATACGACCTCGAAGCTGGCGGGCAGCGTCGCGTCGCTGCGAAAGCGTTCGTATTGCGAAACCATCGCCTCCACAAGTGCGGATGTGGTGAGGCCCGCGCGGCAACCGCGGGCAGCGTTGCTGACACCGAGTTGCTTCAACTCGCCCATCAGTGTGGCCGCGTCCCGGTAGCGGCCGGTGATGCGCTCCGTGTCCATGACGACGTCGCGCAACCCGGCACGCAGCAGCGCATCACCGAGATCGTGCATGTCGAGGAAGGCATGCACGTGCACGTCCGGATCGACGGCCAGCCAGCTTTCGCGCAGCTCGCGAAGCGTGTCAGGCCCCAGGCTCGAGAACATCAGCAGCCCACCGGGTTTCAGGACGCGCTGGAACTCCGCGAGAACCGGGTCCGGTGACGTGCAGCTCGGCAACATCAGACTCGACACCAGCAGGTCGATGCTGCCATCCGCCACTGGCAGCGACTCACCGTCTCCGCAGGCAAAAGCGCATTTCGAAAACCATCGGGGGCCACGGCGGCGGGCGGCACGCAACATGGGCATCGAGCAGTCCACCAGGGTGACGCGCGCCGAGCGGTAGCGCCGCGAAAGCAGCCGCGAACAGATCCCGGTGCCGGCGCCGACATCGAGAATGCGCGCCGGCCGGATACGCACCGGCTGCAGGTGCTCCATGAGCGCGTCGGCCACCTGCCGGGGCAGCCATGCCACTTTGTCGTAGTGAGGCGCAGCCCGCGCCGCCAGGCGGCGCACCCGTGCCGTGTCCAGATCGTGTGCGGCGACGGTCGGCCCGCGGGGCGTCCGCGTGGGGCCGTCGTTCACCCGCTGGTGTCCCCGGGCGGTTGTCGGCAAATGTCTCGCCGGCCCCGGGAAGACCGGTGTGTGTAAGCACTCACTCCCTACGTTCCTGTTGGCTCTTGAGGGTTCCGGGGACAATCGACGACCAGAACGGCCGATGGGGTGCGGGCACGGGGCCCCCTTGCAAGACCGGAAAGGTCGGCCGATCATGGGCTGCGCTCCGAGGGACTGTCAACTTGCAGGGACTGCTTTCATGGAACCGGCTGCGGGCGGCGCTGTTGCCCGAAGTGTGCCTGCTGTGCGACCTGCGAGCCGGCCCGGTGCCGAACCTTTGCGCGGGCTGTGCCCGGGCGCTGCCGCGCCTGGACCGACACTCCCGAAACCGTCTGGTGGCTTTCGCCTACGTGGCACCCGTGAGCACCCTCATTCACTGGATGAAGTTCGAGGCCAACCTGCCCGCCGCCCTGACCCTGGGTACGCTGCTCGCCGAAGCCATCGCCGAGGCCACCACGCAAGCCGGCACGCTGGTGCCGGACGCCATCGTGCCGGTACCGCTGCACCGCGGCCGGCTTCGGTCCCGAGGCTTCAACCAGGCTCTCGAGCTGGCGCGCCCGGTGTCACGACACCTGGGGTTGCCCGTGCTGCCACGGGCCTGCGCGCGCAGCCGCGCCACCAGGCCCCAATCCAGCCTGGACTCGGCGGCGGACCGGCGACGCAACGTGGCGGGGGCCTTCCGCGTGCGCCAGTCGTTGACCGGCTTTCGGCGTATCGCCATCGTCGATGACGTGCTCACCACCGGCGCCACGGCACGCGAGCTCGCGCGCACGCTGCGCGCGGCAGGTGTTCAGCAGGTAGTAATCTGGGCCTGCGCCGGCAGGCCCGATTAGCCGCGTGAATTCGCGTTCCGGGGCAATATGCGGGCTTAAGCGTCCAGGTTGGCGACGGACAGGGCGTTGCTCTCGATGAACGCGCGGCGCGGCTCCACCTGATCGCCCATCAGGGTGGTGAACAGCTCGTCCGCGGCCACCGAATCCTCGATGCGAACCTGGCGCAGGCGGCGCACATCCGGGTCCATGGTGGTTTCCCAAAGCTGATCCGGATTCATTTCACCGAGCCCTTTGTAGCGCTGGATACTGAGGCCGCGCTTGGCTCCGGCCAGTAGCCAGTCGAGCGCTTCGGCCAGGGTGGACACCGGTTGGGATTTCTCCCCGCGCTCGACCTCGGCGCCCGCCTCCAAAGGCTCGTACAGGCGATGGCTCAGGGTCACCAGATTGCGATACTCGGCGGAGCGGAAAAATTCGTTGCCCAGTACCCGCTCCGACTCGACCCCGTGGACCACCGCGCGCAAGCGCGCCCGGAAGCCGTCCTCGGCGCGCTCCTCGAGGTGGATGTCATAGTCCCCGTGACCATTGGCTCCGGCGCCAAGGCGCGCCTGCAGGGTGTCGAACCACGCCTGGGTTTCATCCACCGACTCCATGGTTTCGGCCTCGAGGAGCGGCATCATCTTCAGGACATCCAGCACGTCGGGCAGGATTCGCCGCGCCAATCGCTTATAGATCCCCAGCAGGGTCACATAGTCCCTGGCCACCTTCTCGAGCCTGTCACCGGTGACGACTTTTCTCGTTCCACCTGGCGTGATGACGGCGCCTTCCAGGGCAATTTCCATAAGCAGCTCGTCGAGCTCCGCGTCGTCGCGCACATAGCGTTCGCGCTTGCCTTTCTTGAGCTTGTAAAGGGGCGGCTGGGCGATGTAGACGTGGCCGCGCTCCACCAGCTCCGGCATCTGGCGATACAGAAATGTCATCAGCAGGGTGCGGATGTGGGAACCGTCCACATCGGCGTCGGTCATGATGATGATGCGGTGATAGCGCAGCTTATTCGGGTCGTACTCTTCTTTGCCGATGCCGCAACCGAGCGCGGTAATCAGAGTGCCCACCTCGACCGAGGCCAGCATCTTGTCGAAGCGCGCCCGCTCCACGTTCAGGATCTTGCCCTTCAAAGGCAGGATCGCCTGAAAACGCCGGTCCCTGCCCTGCTTGGCGGATCCGCCGGCAGAGTCACCCTCCACCAGGAACAGCTCGGAAAGCGCCGGATCCTTTTCCTGGCAGTCGGCGAGCTTGCCGGGAAGGCCCGCCACGTCGAGGGCAGTCTTGCGCCGGGTCATCTCCCGGGCCTTGCGTGCCGCCTCGCGGGCGCGCGCCGCATCGATGATCTTGGAGGTGATGGCGCGGGCCTCAGCGGGCGTTTCCAGGAGAAATGCCTGAATCTTCGCCGACACCACCGACTCCACGATACCCTTGATCTCCGAGGAGACCAGCTTGTCCTTGGTCTGGGACGAGAACTTGGGATCCGGGATCTTCACCGACAAAACCGCCGTCAGGCCTTCGCGCGCATCGTCGCCGGTGGGCTCGACCTTGGCTCTGTGGGTGGCGCCGCTCTGCTCCATGTACTGGTTCAGCATGCGTGTCAGCGCAGCGCGGAATCCCGATAGATGGGTGCCGCCGTCGCGCTGGGGAATATTGTTGGTGAAGCAGAAGATGTTCTCCTGGTAGGAGTCGTTCCACTGCATGGCAACCTCGATGCCGACATCGCCCTTGTTGACGCAGAAGTAAAGAACGCTGTTGTGCACCGGGGTCTTGTTCCGGTTGAGGTGCTCGACGAAGGCCTTGATACCGCCCTCGTACTGAAAGATGTCCTGCTTGCCGCTGCGTTCATCCAGCAGCCGGATGCGCACGCCGGAGTTGAGGTACGACAGCTCGCGCAAGCGCTGGGCAAGAATATCGTAGTGAAACTCGATATTGCTGAAGGTGTCGGCACTCGGCTTGAAGAGAATATCGGTACCGGTGCGTTCGCTTTCAGCGACGATCTCCAAGGCCGTGTGCGGCTCGCCGTGGCGGTACTCCTGGCGATAGGTCTTGCCGTCCCGGTGGATGGTCATCACCAGGCGCTCGGAGAGCGCGTTCACCACCGACACGCCGACGCCGTGCAGACCGCCGGACACCTTGTAGGAGTTGTCGTCGAATTTACCGCCGGCGTGGAGCACGGTCATAATGACCTCGGCAGCCGGGCGGCCCTCCTCTTCGTGCATGTCCACGGGGATTCCACGGCCGTTGTCGGTGATGCTGACCGACTCGTCCTCGTGGATGATGACGTCGATTTCGCTACAGTAGCCGGCGAGGGCTTCGTCGATGGCGTTGTCGACGGTCTCGAACACCATATGGTGTAATCCGGTGCCGTCGTCGGTGTCTCCGATGTACATTCCCGGGCGCTTTCGCACCGCGTCCAGGCCTTTCAGAACCTTGATGTTGGATGAATCGTAAGTACTTGCCGCCACTAAGAAAACTCCTCGCAAAAGAACCTCGGAATTATACCATTTCCAGCAGCTCACCGCGTTCCACGTGGAACACCCGTAGTCCCTCCCAATCCACCGATTCCACTAGCTCCCGCGACACCGTGGTAACGAAGATCTGTGCCTCCAGGTCGCGCAGCTGGCGGAAAAAGCGTCCCCGGCTATCCTCGTCCAGCTCCGATGCGAGATCATCCACCAGCACGATGGGCCGGCGCCCCTGGATGCCCGTCAGGAACCTGCACTGGGCAAGCACCAGACCCACCACGAACAGTTTGCCCTCGCCCCGGGACAGCACCTGATGGACGGGCACACCAGCGGTGGAAAACTGCAGATCCGCCCGATGGGGTCCGACACCGGTAAACCCCCGGGCGCTGTCGGTGGTGGCGTCTCCGTGCAGGGCCTCCACCAACCCCGACGCCGTGTCCCAGCCCGGCCGATAGCGGATTTCTACCGCCATCGACACCAGGCTCTCCAGAGTTTCGGCGTAGACCGGCAGAATCCCCTCCAGGAAACGATGCCGCTGGCCATGCAGAGCCTCTCCCACCTCACCCACCTCCTGATCCCACGGCGCCAGAGCGTTGGGGCTCACCCCGTCTCGCAGGGCAGCATTGCGCTGTCGAAGGGCCCGCCGGTAGCGCTGCAGGACGCCCAAATAGGTCGGTTCCACGTGGAACAGTACCCAGTCCATGAGCTGACGACGCAATCCAGCCCCATCGGTGAGTAAACGCTGACTATCCGGGGTGATGACCACCAACGGCAGCCGCCGCGCCAGCTCGGAGGCGCTGTGCATCTCCTCCCCCGCCATCCGGATGCGCAGTCCCTGCGGCCCTTTCTCCACACCGACCGACTCTACTGCCCCGTCCTGCGCGCGGATATCGCCGCGGGCCCGCAGCCAGGTTTGCCCCCGGGAAATCAGCTCCGCCTGGCGATGGGTGCGGAATGAACGGCCACTACCGAGGAGGTGGATCGCTTCCAGAATACTGGTCTTGCCGCTGCCGTTAGCACCCACGAAGACATTCAGTCCATCGCCGGGCCTACAATCCACCGCCGAGAGGATGCGTATATTCCGGACCTCTAAGCGCTCCAGGCGCATGCGGGAATCATCTGGTGGCGCTCAGGACCACATACGGCCCCGAAAGCTAAAGGCGCATCGGCATAACCACGTACCGGCAGTCGCCTTCTCCCTTGGGTGTGATCAAACAACTGCTGTCGGAATCCCCGAGATGAAGCACCGCCTCCTCACCCGGCAGCGCCGCCAGGGCATCAATGAGGTACGAGACATTGAATCCGATCTCCAGACCCTCGCCATCATAGGCCACCTCCACCTCGTCCTCGGCCTCTTCCTGCTCGGGGTTGTTCGCTACCACCCGCAGCAGGTTCGGCTCCAGGCTCAGCCTGATTGCACGGTACTTGTCGTTGGACAGAATCGATGCCCGCGCCAGGGACTGGCGCAGCAGCTCCCGATCCACAACCACCGTCTTGTCGCTGTCCTCTTCCGAGGGCACCACCCGCCGGTAGTCGGGAAACTTACCGTCGATGAGCTTGCTGGTGAGACGCACCTCCGGGAGCGTTACCTGGATGGCATTGCTGCCCACGTCGATGATCACCTCGCCATCGCCGCTGCCCAGCAAACGCAGCAGCTCGCTGACGCCCTTGCGCGGCACGATGACCTGGCGCGCCGCATCTGCGCTCGCTACCGGGATCTCCGCGATAGCCAGCCGATGACCGTCCGTGGCCACGGCCCGCAGAACTCCTTGGCCGATGTCCAGCAGCAGCCCGTTCAAGTAATAGCGCACATCCTGGTGCGCCATGGCGAAATGCGTCAGCTCGATGAGCCGCTTGAGCTCTCCCTCCTTGACGGTGAGGCGCTGCTCGCCGCTCAAGCTGTCGCTGCTCGGGTAATCCACGGCCGGCAGCGTCGCCAGCGTAAAGCGGCTGCGCCCGGATCGCACCTGTGCCCGCTCACCATCCACTTGCACGCGGATCTCCGCATCCGCCGGAAGCGAGCGGCAGATATCCACCAGCTTTCGTGCCGGCACCGTGATCTCGCCGGATTCCGCGTCCGGCAGCTCGGTGCTGGCTACCAGCTCGAGCTCCATGTCCGTGCCGGTGACCGACAACCGCCCGGCGTCGATGGTAAGCAGAAAATTCGCCAGGATGGGCAGGGTCTGTCTACGCTCCACCACACCTTGAACCGCCTGCAGTGGTTTCAGGAGGTTTTCACGGTGCATAGTAAATTTCATATCTTAAGATCCTGATCTATTATTGTAATTAGCCACGCCGATATCTGTGGGTAACCGTATAAATCCTATGTCAATCATAAGGTTACCTATCATACTAAGAAGTGTTTCAAAGCCCTTGAAGCACCGTTGTCGCTTGTGCATGAAATGTTCACAACATTCGTCGGCGGGGATAACCCCACCTTATCCACAGATTATCGACATCAACTGCTGAGGCTCCTGAGCAGCACTGTGTACTCTTCATTGATGGTTGCGTTGTTCTCCCTGAGCTCGACCACCTTGCGACATCCGTGCAATACGGTGGTGTGATCGCGCCCCCCGAAGGCGTCGCCGATCTCCGGCAAACTGTGGTTGGTGAGTTCCTTGGCGAGTGCCATGGCTATCTGTCGAGGCCGCGCGATGGAACGGGTTCTGCGCTTGGATACCATGTCGGCGACCCGCAGCTTGTAGTACTGGGCGACAGTTTTCTGAATATTCTCGATGGTAACCATGCGGTCGTGCAGGGCCAACAGGTCACGCAAAGCTTCTTTGGCCAGATCCATGTCGATCGCCTGCCCGGTAAACTGCGAGGTGGCGATGAGCCGTCGCAGCGCCCCTTCCAGCTCACGCACGTTGGAACGAATCCGTTGGGCGATGAAAAGCGCCACGTCGTTGCCGATCTCGACGCCGGCAAGGCTCGCTTTGCGCATCAGAATCGCCGCGCGGGTTTCCAGCTCCGGCGGCTCGATGGCCACTGGCAGTCCCCAGCCGAAACGCGACTTCAGCCGTTCTTCCAGGCCCTCCACTTCCTTTGGGTAGCGGTCGCAGGTGAGCACCACTTGCTGCTGACCCTCGAGCAACGCGTTGAAGGTGTGAAAGAACTCCTCCTGGGAACGCTCCTTGCGCGCGAAGAACTGAATGTCGTCGATGAGCAGCGCATCGACGGACCGATAGAAGCGTTTGAAATCGTTAATGGTGTTGTGCTGTAACGCGTTCACCATGTCGGCCACGAAACGTTCCGAATGCAGGTACACGACCTTCGCCGAAGGTGTGCTGCGTGCGATGGCGTTGCCGATGGCCTGCACCAGGTGGGTCTTGCCAAGGCCGACGCCGCCGTAGATGAACAACGGGTTGTAGGCGCCACCGGGATTCTCCGCCACCTGCATGGACGCGGCCCGCGCCAGCTGGTTGGATTTACCTTCGACGAACGTCTCGAACGTGAATGCCGGCAGCAGACCGGTACCCTGGCTTTTGCCACGGGA
>FXBF010000672.1_pt1 | contig 11948 bp, 11 predicted proteins | sample 5335321 | NCBI WGS metagenome assembly FXBF01 (sample SAMEA103928391, study PRJEB20085) | sediment metagenome | isolation source: sediment | reverse complement strand
AAGAAAATGCTGCTCGTGCAGTCGCAGTCCTATCGTCAACAGTATGGATTCAATTCTGTTTACCTGATCCCCGTAAACCTCTACGGCCCAAAGGACAACTTCGACCTGGAGACATCGCACGTCATCCCGGCCCTGATCCGGAAGTGCCTTGAAGCCATCGAACGTGGCGATGAGCAGGTGGTCGTCTGGGGCGACGGATCCCCAACACGAGAGTTTCTTTACGCATCGGATGCGGCAGAGGGAATTGTGCTGGGCGCTGAACGCTACAACGGAGAGCAGCCCGTAAATCTAGGTTCGGGCGAAGAGATCAGCATCAAGGATCTTGTAGAGACCATTGCGGAGTTGACCGGTTATCAGGGCAGACTGGTCTGGGATGCGAGCAAGCCAAATGGGCAGCCACGGCGCAGTCTCGATACCAGTCGCGCGACGGAGTTGTTTGGCTTCACAGCACAGACCAAGCTGGCGCAAGGGCTGCGTGAAACGGTCGAGTGGTATCGCAATCATATCGAGAATGGCGGGAATGCCTCGTGAGCACAGAGTCACTTCCCATTTCCAAACGGATCATCCAGCCCTCCCGCGGCTGGCTGGATCTGAACCTGCGCGAGCTCTGGGAATACCGGGAGCTGGTCTATTTCCTGATTTGGCGAGACGTCAAGGTACGGTACAAGCAGACCCTCTTTGGTGCGGGTTGGGCAATCCTCAAGCCGGTCTTGGGGATGGTTGTTTTCACGGTGATCTTCGATCGGCTGGCGGGGCTATCGACCGACGGCATTCCGGGTCCGGTCTTCTACTTCGCCGGACTGATCCCCTGGATCCTCTTCCAGGATGGGGTGAATAAGTCCAGCGCCAGCTTGGTGGCGAGCCGCAGCCTGCTCACCAAGGTGTACTTCCCCAGGCTTTCGATGCCGCTGGCGTCCGTCAGCGCCGGACTGGTGGATTTTGGCCTGTCGTTCCTCGTGCTGCTTGGCCTGATGCTCTATTTCGGCGCCGCCCTGGGGGTTCAGGCCTGGGCGGCACCGCTCCTTGTCCTGTGGGGTCTGGCCGCGAGCCTGGGAGTAGGCCTGTGGCTTTCGGCGCTGAACGTTCAATACCGCGATGTGGGCTATGTAACGCCCTTCTTGCTCCAAGCGTGGTTCTTTGCAACTCCCGTCGTTTACTCGGCGACCTTGATCCCGGAAGGGCCGTGGCGGATCCTATACAGCCTGAATCCGATGGTCGGAGTGGTCCAAGGGTTCCGCTGGGCGATGTTGGGAGTAGGCGAAGCTCCGTCGCTACTGGCTGCGATCTCCTTGGCCATGACCATCGTTCTCCTGATTTCCGGGCTCGTGTTCTTTCGGCGCATGGAGCGCTCCTTTGCGGACGTCATCTAGAGCATGACAGGACCTGTCATCCGCGCCGAAGGCATCGGCAAGCGTTACCAGATCGGCAGCCTGCAAACCGGCTATCGAACGCTGCGGGACGTGATGGTGGATACTGCTCGCTCCACGCTTCGGCGCCAATCCGGTGATCGGAAATTGGATTCAAACCATATTTGGGCTCTGAGGGATGTGTCATTCGAGGTGGCAGAGGGGCAGGTGCTGGGCATCATCGGACCCAATGGCGCGGGGAAGAGCACGTTGCTGAAGATTCTGGCAAGGGTGACCGAGCCTACCGAAGGTTATGCGGAAGTGACCGGCCGGGTGGGGTCATTGCTCGAGGTTGGCACCGGGTTTCATCCGGAGCTTTCCGGCCGGGAGAACATCCAGCTAAATGGAGCCATTCTGGGGATGAGGCGCGCGGAGATACGGCGCAAATTCGATGAGATCGTCGACTTCGCGGAGGTCGAGCAATTCATCGATACCCCGGTCAAGCGCTACTCCACTGGGATGCAGCTCCGACTGGCGTTTGCCGTCGCGGCGCACCTGGAGCCGGAGATCCTGCTGGTCGACGAAGTCCTTGCCGTTGGAGATGCAGCCTTCCAGCGTAAGTGTCTGGGCAAGATGGGAGCGGTGGCGCAAGAGGGGCGCACAATCGTGTTCGTCAGTCACAACATGGCTGCCATCGGTCGCCTCACCGAGGAAACGATCGTCGTGGAGGGCGGCCGCATCGTCATGCGGGCTCCGACCCCCGAGGCCATTGACCACTACCTAATTGCCGGAATGGAGCAGGTTGGAGAACGAGTTTGGACCGGGGATCAAGGCGCCGGCCCCTCGGTCCCGCCGTTTACTCCCATTGGGCTGAGGGTTATTGGACCGAGCGGGGAAGTCACAGCGCAGGTCTCGACGGCGGAGGAATTCGAGGTCGAGTTTGAGTACGCGCTCGAAGAGAGCATCACCGGCCTGCGAGTCGGCCTCTATCTTTCAACGAGCAAGGGCGAGCCGGTCTTTACTACATTTGACACCGACGATCCAGATGCCTTTCGCACATGGGAAAGCCGACCGGCGGGAAGCTATATCAGCAGATGTCGCATTCCAGCCAATTTTCTCAATGAAGGGCGTTTTGTCCTGGGAGCGAACGCCAGCAGTTTCGGAGTGCGATCCTATTTCACCGATGAGTTCGCCTTGAGTTTTGCGGCGGATGGCACCAGCGCACCCGGAAGCCAGTGGCCAGAGCCGCGTCAGGGCCCGGTACGGCCGGCGCTCGAGTGGGAAATCCTCGAGGCAGTGAAGTGAGCGGGAAGAAGGCCCGCGTCAAGGCCGCCCTCGGCCGCATGCCGGTTGCCGCGGAAGCTTATCAAGCCGTCCTGGCGAACGGGCGGCAGCCGTCCGGCGGCTACCCTCTGGATCGCCTGCATGCCGCGCTACCGGGATGGGTGACCGCAGGGCTGGGAGCGAGGGAAGCGGAGCCGGTCTTGCCGCCAAGGCGGGTGCTGGTGATCGCGTACCTCCCCTGGTGGCTCGAATACGCGTCAGCACTCGCCACTCTGTTCAGCTCTCTGGGATGCAAAGTAGGGCTCGGCTACGTTCCCTACAGGAGGTGGACGGAGCATGTGCAGTCCTTCGATCGTCGCCGCCAGAGTGCATACATCCGAGGTGTGCTGGCAAGCGCCAAAGAGCTATTTGAAGTTTACGATCTATCGGTTCCCGCCCGCCAACAACCAGATAAAGAGCTAGCCGGCGAACTGGAAGTCCTGAGCCAGCGCGACGTCCAGTACACGCTGCAGCGTGAGGACGTGGATGATTTGCTCGCTGGCGAGCTTTTCAAGCTGCGACTGGAGCGAAATTCGGCGGCCGCCATGGCAACCCTGTCTCTGCTGGATGGGGAGCACTGTGAGGTCGTTGTGATACCGAATGGCAGCATCCTGGAGTTCGGCGCCGCGTACCTGGCTGCGCGCGACCGTGGAGCGACGGTGGTCACGTATGAGTTTGGCGAGCAGCGGGAGCGGATGTGGCTGGCCCAGAACGCGGAAGTCATGCGGCAGGACACCGCTGCGCTTTGGAAGGCGCGTGGTCTCATGGAGCTAGCCAATAGCGAGCGCCGCGAGCTGGAATCCATGTTCGCCGCGCGCCGATCCGGCAAACAGTGGGGCCAATTCGCTCGCCAATGGCAATCCGCGCCCAGCCAAGGCTCCAGAAAAATCGCAGAGCGTCTTGGCCTGGACCTGAGCCGGCCTATCGCACTGCTCTGCACGAACGTCGTGGGAGACAGCCTGGCGCTCAACCGCCAGCTCTTCACCTCGGGCATGGCGGAGTGGCTGACGGTGACCGCTAAGCACTTCGAGTCCCCCGATGCGGGGCAGCTTGTGGTTCGAGTGCATCCGGGGGAGATGCTCGGCGCGGGACACCCTTCGACGGAAATCGTTCGGACCGCGCTGCCTGATTTGCCGCCGCATGTGCATCTGGTTGGCCCGGATTCTGACATCAATACCTATGATCTCATCGAGCTGGCAGATATGGGGCTGGTCTACACCTCGACCGTCGGCCTGGAAATGGCGATGGCCGGGATCCCGGTCATCGTCGCCGGTAACACGCACTACCGCGGCAAGGGTTTCACCACCGACCCAGGATCGGTAGAGGACTATCTGATTGCGATTGACTGCGCGCTGGCGTCGGATGAGGCAAGGCTCGGCGAAGATAGGCGCGAGCTCGCGGCGCGGTATGCGTACCGTTTCTTCTATGAGTACCCGTTCCCGTTTCCATGGCACTTGATCGGATTTTGGGATGACGTCGAGGCTCGACCGGTCGAGGAAGTGATTGCTTCTCCTGAACCTTACCTGGATACGGTGCGCGCGTTAGTGGGTGAGCCGATCGATTGGTCGACCAAAGGTGACTAACGCAGCGACCACGACCGTGGATCATGAGATCAGGCGGCAAGTGCGTGAATTCTATGACTCCATCGGCTGGCGTCAGATCGGGGATGGGCTCTATCAGAACGCCCGCTATGAGGACCTACGTCCTGTATCTCAGGAGTACATCCGCCGCTGTCACACACGGGTGATGCGACATCTTCCGGCCAGCGGCAAGCTGCTGCTCGATGCCGGCTCTGGACCGATACAGTATCCCGAGTACCTTGAGTACTCGCGGGATTATGAGCGACGCGTGTGCCTCGATATCTCCAGGCTCGCGCTCGTCGAAGCGAGGAATCGAATCGGAGAGCACGGCTTATACGTGGTTGGCGATGTTTCGCGGCTTCCATTCGCGGCAGACGTATTCTCCGGCGTCGTCTCGCTGCATACGGTCCACCATGTTCCGACCGATCGCCAAGGCGAGGCCTTCGAGGAACTGCATCGGGTGCAGCACGCGGGCGGCCGGGCGGTTGTGGTGTATAGCTGGGGAGGACACTCCCTGCTGATGCGAATCTTCCGATGGCCAATATGGCTGGCGGAAAAAGGAATTGCTCGACGCGTCGGTCGCCGAGCGGAGCCCCAGCGGTCCGAAGAGGCCAGGGCGCTGCTACAGGCCTCTGGCACGTTTGTTCACCACCACGATCAGAAGTGGCTGCGGCGGGAACTCAAGCGGCTGCCTGAGCATGACATCGTCGTTTGGCGAAGCGTGAGCACGGCGTTTCTAAGGGCGTTGGTGCATCGATGGGCGTTCGGTAGGACCTTCCTGCGACTGCTGTACGGCGTTGAGGAGATGGCGCCGCACTTGATGGGGCGAGTAGGCCAGTACCCAATGATCGTCTTCGGGAAGGATGAGAGAGGCAAATAACATGGACTGGAAATCCAAATCGGTGCTGGTGACCGGGGGGACGGGCTCCTTTGGCCGCAAATTCGCGGAAGTGATGCTGGCAGACCATAAACCGGCCAAGCTCATTGTCTTCAGTCGCGACGAACTCAAGCAGCATGAAATGCGCGTGGCCGGGTTTGATGATCCCTCAATGCGCTACTTCATCGGCGACGTGCGAGACAGGATGCGGCTGCGCAGAGCGATGCAGGGAGTGGACGTCGTGGTTCATGCCGCGGCTTTGAAGCAGGTTCCGGCCGCCGAGTACAACCCGATCGAAGCCATCATGACCAACATTATGGGCGCGCGGAACGTGATCGAGGCGGCGCTGGATATGGAAGTCAACCGCGTGATGGCGATGAGCACAGACAAAGCCGTCAATCCCATAAACATGTACGGCGCTACCAAGCTAGCGGCCGAAAAGCTGTTCGTCCAATCCAATGCCTACGCGGGCGGAACCGACACGCGATTCAGCTGCGTGCGCTATGGGAACGTCGTGGGAAGCCGGGGAAGTGTTATTCCGGTTTTTCAGCGTCAGCGTGACGATGGGCGGGTCACAATCACCGACGAACGGATGACCCGTTTCTGGCTGTCGATCGACCAGGGGGTGCGTTTCACGATCCGGTGCATCGAACAAATGCAGGGCGGGGAGGTGTTCGTGCCGAAGATTCCCAGCATGCGTGTGGCGGACGTCGCGCAGGCAATCGCTCCGAACGCCGAAGTCGAAATCATCGGAATTCGCCCCGGCGAGAAACTGCACGAGGTACTGGTCTCTGAGGACGAGGCGCGCCATACCCTGGAGCTGGAGGACATGTACGTCGTGGAGCCACCGGGAGCGCTGTGGTTCGGCCACTCGTGGCGCGAGCAGGGTCAGCCGCTTTCAGAGGGATACCAGTATGCGAGCGACAGCAACCAAGAGTGGATGACGGTTGATGAGATTCGGGCGATTTCGGAGCCAGGCGACTAGACAAATGCGGATTCTCATCACGGGGGCCTCGGGATTGCTGGGCTCGAACGTGCTGCTTGCTGCAATAGACGCTGGCTATCACGTAACTGCCACCTCGCACTCGCGGCCGATTCGAGCATCTGGCGCGCAATGGAAAGCTGCCGATCTGACGGTCGAGGGCGCCGCGGCCGAGTTATTGGCAGACACGCAGCCGGAATGGATCGTTCATTGCGCTGCGGCGACCGACGTGGATCGCTGCGAGCAGGATCCCGATTGGGCGTTTTCGCTCAACCGAGACATGCCAGCGGCTATCGCTGCGGCTGCTGACCAGACTGGCGCTTCGATGGTTCACATCTCGACCGACGCGGTATTTGACGGTGGGCCCGGGCCACATCGAGAGAGCGACCCGACCAATCCGATCAACACATATGGGGAAAGCAAACTGAGTGGGGAACGTGCGGTGCTGGCGGCCGATCCCCGCGCCGCCGTCGTGCGGACGAACTTCTATGGCTGGAGTCCGACCGGCAGGACGAGCCTGGCCGAGTGGTTTCTGGGGAACCTGCGATCCGGGGAGCCGTGCAACGGTTTCACCGATATCCAGATCAGCCCATTGCTCGTCAACGACCTGGCGCACGCGCTGTTACGCATCCTGCAGGCCGGTGCATCCGGGATCTGGCATCTCGGTTGTGCTGGCCAGTTCAGCAAGTATGAATTCGGAGTGCGTATTGCAGAGGTTTTCGATCTCGATCCGAATCTCATCGCCCCCGTTGAGTCGCATGCCGCGGGCTTGCCCGCGCAGAGACCGAAAGATCTTTCCCTGGATTCGCAGAGGGCGGTGCAGGAATTGGGGATCGATCTTCCCCCCTGCGAGGAGGGGATCAGGCGGTTCAGCGTTCTGGAGCAGGAGGGTTACTCGGGTCGGCTTGAGAACCTATTAGCAGAGCCCAGTCGTCCGTAGGCGGGCGGGCCCCAGCTCACCCGACCGAACAAGCTTGGGAGTCGAGGTACAGGTGCCGGAAATCAAGATCAAGGATCGTGCAATCGGGGGTAACAACCCCACCTATTTCATCGCGGACATCAGCGCGAACCACGACGGGGATTTAGAGCGGGCGAAAGAGCTGATCCATCTCGCGGCGGAGATGGGCGCCGATGCGGCGAAGTTTCAAAACTTCCGCGCCCCGGAGATCGTCAGCGAGTACGGATTCCGCTCGATGGACGATCAGGTCTCCCATCAAGCCAAATGGGGTAAGTCGGTCTTCGAAGTATATGAAGGCGCGTCGATTCCCTTCGAATGGTCTGCGGAGTTGGAAGAAGAGTGTAATGAGGCTGGAATCCACTACTTCTCCTCGCCCTATGATTTCGAGGCGGTGGATGAGCTGGAACACTTCTTCCCCGCCATCAAGATCGGTTCTGGCGACATCACCTGGCTGGAGATCATCGAGCGCATCGCCTCCAAAGGCAAGCCGGTGCTGCTAGCGACTGGGGCCTCAGACATTGGCGATGTCCAGCGAGCCGTGGACACGATTCTGGCTATCAATCGGGACCTGGTGTTGATGCAGTGCAACACGAACTACACTGCCAGCCTGGAAAATTTCGACCACATCCACCTCAATGTGCTGAAGACCTACCGCGCCATGTATCCGGAAGTCGTACTTGGCCTCTCCGATCACACGCCCGGACACGCGACCGTGCTCGGAGCGGTAACGCTCGGGGCGCGAGTAGTGGAAAAGCATTTCACCGATGACAGGACCAGAGAGGGCCCCGACCATCCCTTCTCGATGGATCCAGAATCCTGGCGCGAAATGGTGGATCGCACTCGGGAGCTGGAGCGCGCCCTGGGATCGGGGAGCAAGCGCGTGGCGGATAACGAAAGTGAAACCGTTGTGGTACAGCGTCGCTGCCTTCGCGCAGCGCGGGACTTATCGGCGGGTGAGGCCCTATCGCGGGAGATGATCAGCGTGCTGAGACCCGCAATGGTGGGAGCGATCCCGCCCTACGAGATTTCGGAGGCGATCGGGGCCGTTGTCCTTGAAGACGTACGGGCTGGGGAAGCGCTCAGATGGACCGTACTCGGTGTTCAAAGCGGTGCCTGAGGTCATGTCCTAATGCGGGTGCTGTACCTGAGTCGCGGCGGCAACCCACATGACCGGCGCTTTCTCTCCGCATTGGCCGAGACGGAGCATAGCGTCTTCTTCCTGCCGACGGAGGCATCGGCGAACTCGGAGCGAAAGTTCGTGCCTGGGAAGATCGAAATCCTGGATGTGCCCGGGATGCTCAACCCCCTCGATCTGGGTGAAGTCTTGGAGCGCATCCGGCCGGACCTGGTTCATGCCGGTCCGATCCAGGGCGGAGCCTATCTGGCCGCACTAACGGACTGGCATCCGCTGGTAAGTATGTCATGGGGATCGGATCTACTCGTTGAGGCACAAAGCGGCGAAGGCAGGGACAAGGCGGAATACGCCCTGCGCGCGAGCGATATCTTGGTGTGTGATTGCCAGACCGTTCGGGATGAGGCCATTCGACTTGGCATGCGCGGCGATCGAATCGTGGTTTTCCCCTGGGGCGTCGATCTCAAGCGCTTCTCGCCCGGTCAAGACGGCGGGTTGCGCGAGCGCTTAGGTTGGCTAGACAAGTTCGTCATCCTATCTACGAGGGCCTGGGAGCCTTTGTACGGCGTAGATTCGATCGTGGAGGCATTCACAGCTTCTGAGAAAGATCTCTCCCTGCGATTGCTGATGCTGGGCCAGGGTTCGTTACGCGCGGAGCTGCTCACTAGCCTGGAGCAGGCGGGTCTGAGCGATCGGATCCACGCTCCCGGGACGGTGGAGCCCGAGGAGCTGACAGCTTACTATCGCGCCGCGGACCTCTATGTCAGCGCCTCGCATAGTGATGGGACTTCAATCTCGCTGCTGGAGTCGATGGCGTGTGGACTTCCAGCAATCGTGTCGGATATTCCCGCCAATCAAGAGTGGGTCGTGCCAGAAGAGACTGGCTGGTGGTTTCAGGATAGGAACGAGGCCGATTTATCCGATGCGATATTGGAATCGGTGGCCTATCGTGAGCGACTTCACGAGATGGGGACCCGCGCTCGGAAGATAGCCGAGGACCGCGGAGATTGGCAGGAGAATTTCAAGAAATTGCTCGATGCCTATGAGATGGCTATTTCGATCGCCCAGCTGCAGCAATGAGCATTCACAACGCAGGTACACAGCCCGCGGTTGATGCGAAGATGTGGCGCGATGTGGCGATAGGGCTTTGTTTGCGCGCACTGGACGATATTCAAGGGTCCGCAATCTAGGATGGAGCCCAAAGTCGTCGCAATTGTGCAGGCTCGCATGGCATCCACCCGGTTTCCCGGCAAGGTGCTCGCGGATATCGAAGGCGAGCCGATGCTGGTGAGGGAGGTCGAACGAGCGCAGCGGGCCGAATTCGTGGATCAACTTGTCGTCGCCACCACGAACGAGCCGGAGGATGAGCCAATAGCGGAACTTTGCCGCGATCGCGGATATGCCTGCTATCGAGGATCATCATTGGATGTGCTCGATCGCTTCTACCAGGCCGCCAAATTGCACCAGGCCGCGATCGTCATGCGGCTAACCGGTGATTGCCCACTTATTGATCCGGGATTGATCGATCAGACCATCGCCGCGTTTAGAGCGGCGGACCCGCCGGTGGACTTCGCCGCCAATCGCTTGCCGGATGAGAAGACCTTTCCGGTGGGAACCGACACGGAAGTCTGTACCTTCGCGGCGCTCGAGCGCACATGGGCCGAGGCAGCCCAACCCCATCATCGTGAGCACGTAATGCCGTACCTGTACGAAGATCCGGATCGATTTCGTACCCTGCTCGTCCGCAGCGACATGGACTATTCACATTATCGGTGGACGGTCGATACCGAAAAAGATCTCGAACTTGTTCGTCAGGTATTTGCCCAATTCGGCGGGCGAGACGATTTCGCCTGGACTGATGTTCTGGATCTGTTCGAAGCACAACCGGAGTTGATGAGCTTGAACGCCGACGTCGAGCATAAGTCGCAGTTTGATGTGGATCCAGGCTGGAGCGACGTATGAGCGTGACGATATTCAGCGCTCCCAAGCCGTTCACCGACCCCCACATCGGGATGATTCAGCGAAACGCCATCCGTTCGTGGATGAACCTTGGGAAGCAAGTTGAGGTGCTATTGATTGGCGATGAGCCTGGAATCGGCGATACAGCCACTCAATTAGGTGTTACCCATTTGCCTACCGTGAATAGGAATGCTCAGCAGACGCCCCTTATCAGCTCAATCTTCGAGCAAGCGCAGTCCCAGGCTCAGCACTCAACGTTGGCCTACGTAAACGCGGACGTCATCCTGATGAGCGATTTCTTGGTTGCGACAGAGGAGATCGCTCTGCAGCAGCTGGATTACCTTGTCGTGGGCCAGCGCTGGGACTTGGAGCAGCACACCGAACTTGAATTCGAGCCGGGCTGGGAGCGGGCCCTGCGAAACCGGCTGGAGTCAGAAGGAACCCTCCACCCGGCGGCCGGAAGCGACTACTTCGTGTTTCCCCGCGGCCAATTCGTGGATCTTCCCCCCTTCGCTCTGGGGCGCGCGGGATGGGACAACTGGATGATCTTCGTTGATGCGACTGCGGCGATAACAGTCGTTCACCAAGGCCATGACTACAGCCACCTCGAGGGCGGAGTCCCTCACTACCGGCTCAAAGAAAGCAAGGTAAATGTGCAGCTTGGAGGGGGTCCGGAAACCGTGTTCACGCTGGGGGACGCCACCTGGCGGATGAATGGCCAGGGGCTCACGAGAATACCTTGGCCTCAGGGAGGTTTCCTCCGATGGGGAGAGAGTACGCTGGTCGCGCGATTCGCTTCGAGAAGAAGCCTGCGCTTCCTACGCGCACTCCTGCACCCCTTGGATTTCGCCCAAAATTCTATTGCGGCAGCCCTCCGCCGAATGAAGCAAGCACGAGGTTGAGCAAAACCAAGTGAACCCGATATCCACGGCCGCGGACCTGATAGATGTGCTGGAATGCCCAATCTGCGGAAGTCCATCCAACGAGCCATTTGAAAGCCTTGATGAGAGCGACCGTGCGATTACCTATCGGCTTTGCAGCAATTGTGGGACGGTCTTTCAGTCGCCGCGCATGACGGAGGACTCGCTCAAATCCTATTACGAGGCCGAATACGTGTCTCAGCATCAGCAAGCGACCGGCGTGACGGAAAAGGAGCTTCGCATACAAGCCGGGCGCGCACGCCATCTAGTCCAGATGCTGAAAGCGGAAGTGGCAGCAGTGGAACGGCATCTCGACGTTGGAAGTTCAACCGGCAGCCTTATGCTCGCAATCAAAGGCGCCTATGGGAATGAGGCGATAGGCATCGAGCCGGCGAATGTTTATCGAGCTTACTGCGCAGCTCGCGGCCTAACTGTCGTTCCAGATCTCGAATCGTTAGGCGACGGCCCGTTTGATTTGATCACCATGGCGCATGTCCTGGAGCATCTACCTGACCCCGTGAACTATCTGCAAGAAGTCCGAGAAGAATGGTTGACTCCCGAAGGAACGCTCCTTGTGGAGGTTCCAAACCTCTATGGCCACCGCTCCGTCGAAATTCCTCACTTGTTTTGCTTTTCGGCCGGGACATTGAGATACACGCTGGCGCAGGCCGGCTATGAGGTCATTCGCATGCAGCGTCATGGATCCCCGCGCTCAAAATTGATCCCGCTCTACCTCACCGCAATTGCCAGACCGGTGGGCGAATCACATGCGGCAAAGTCCAGCCCAAGGGCTGTGCGCCTTAGGCGAAAGTTGGGAATGGCTTGGAGCCAAATCGCATCTCGCATCGCGCCCGGATTGGCCTGGTTGCCC
>FXBF010000671.1_pt1 | contig 11955 bp, 7 predicted proteins | sample 5335321 | NCBI WGS metagenome assembly FXBF01 (sample SAMEA103928391, study PRJEB20085) | sediment metagenome | isolation source: sediment | reverse complement strand
GCCAGATCGAGAAACGCGCGCTCAATTTAATGAAAAACACGCTCAAGGCCTAAGGTCATTCCGCTGAACAAAAAAGGCTTCCGAAAGGAGGCCTTTTTTATTGCCCGTGCCACAATTTGCCGCTACCTTCTCTCTGTCTATTCTCAATCAAAACGGTTCCCGGCTGATGGGCAAGCCAACCCAGACACAAGCACCTGCAAGAGCCGCGTTAAAAGAAACATTGGCGCGGGCTTTGCGCAACTTCCTGCCGACAGAAACGGTATTGGATACGGAGGAGGAGCTGCGGCCGTACGAGTGTGACGGGCTGTCGGCCTACCGTCAGGTACCGCTGCTGGCGGTGCTGCCGCAGACCGTCGAGCAGGTCATCCAGATCCTGCGGTTGTGCCAAGAAAGACAGGTGCCGGTGGTGGCGCGCGGTGCGGGGACGGGGCTCTCAGGCGGGGCGCTGCCGCTCTTCGGAGCATTTCCCCCTTTGCCGCCCCCTGCATGGCATTTGACGCTGTTTCCCCTTGCTAAACAGTCTCTTAGCACTGCTCAATGAGTTCGCGCTGCACCACGGCTATGGAACCACAGTATGGACTTGGGTGGACTCAAGACTAAGTGGTGTACGGCGTTCTCAATCTTGCCGGGCTGGATCTGGCGAAAACGTGAAGGTCAAGGTCAGTCATTATCTAGGAATCGATCATAAACGCGATCAAGTCCTTTCCTCACTTGAATAGTCACCCGTACCAGACCGTAGTAGTTCAATACACCTCGGTAAAGATCTTCTCGTGTTTTCCCAGGACTCTTTTTCTTCCCGCGCCGCATGATTTCGGCAATCTCTGAAGGTGGGATTTCTTCGAAGGTACGATTACCTAGAGAGCGAACGATAACCTTTGGAGTTTGTGGTAGCCGCACAATCGAAAAAATTTGCCCCCGCTTGCGATGCTCGTCCTCGGTTAAGATTGCCCCACGCATGATGCCAGCAAATAGAGCCTTGTTCAGGTTCGAACGAACATTCGTCCCAACGCGCTGGATTCCAGCGGCCCGCGCATATATTTGGTAGGCATGAAGTGCGAGCATCGGCCCCTCTGCCTTGATAATGTCCACGAGACCTTCCAAGACACTCGCCCTTGATGCTGTGAGTGGGTCAGGTAAGGGTCGACGTGACCAATTCTTATATTCAAGCTTGTCTCGGTCCTGACCCGAGACAGCGACCTTTGTAGTTGTCGTACGTTCATTGGCGGATGGTGGCTTTAAGTCTAATAGAGACGACTGCACAGGCGCATCAGTCGTTAGCTGCGCAGGGGAGCGCGCCGCTGATATCAGAGTTTCACCACTTTTTGTAGTCTTGGTCGGATCCAGCTTGGTCGTCGAGTTAGTTGATCTACCCGGAGCGCTCGCAGACAAACCCTTTTTATCGCGCTCAATTGTCTCCTCCTCGTCAGCCGCTGGGAAGATCTTGTGACGCTGAAGTATCTCCAACAAGTACTCAAAGACCAAATCCGGATCTCGCCTAAAGAGACTTTCTCGAATGTGAACCAACTGATAACCTGCCCGCAATAAGACTCGTTCACGGTCCATGTCTTTTGCGTATTGTTCTGGCCCATGCCAGAAATCCCCATCGCATTCCACGCCGAGGCGTCCGTGCATACCTTGGATAAGCAGGTCGATATATTTTCCAGCCACTTCGTACTGTGGAACAACGTTGTATCCGAGATCGCGGACTTTGAGGTACACATCTACTTCAAACCAACTGTCGAAAGGGGGCGGTGGTTTCACTTCCCTGCGATCCTCCGTTTGAGAGAGCGTGCGGAGCTGTATTGGATCGATCCCGTAAGCTTCTTCTGCAACGTCAACTTTCGGATTCTGACAATATTTGAGCAACGAATAACGATAGCAATTGGGACTTAAGTCGCTTGTTTCGACGCTATGGAAAAGCCACATTTGTTCTTTCGCGCGGCTCGCCGCAACATTAAACCGTCTTTGTACTGTGACAGAGGTCTGGGCGGGGGTTCTTCTCCCGTCCTGAGCCGGTGCAGCAACTAGACTCAAGAAGATAATATCCCTTTCCGCCCCTTGAAAAGCATATGCGTCACCACATTGTAGGTCGCGGTTCTGCATCTCCTCAGGACCGATTAGATCCAGGAGGTGGCGCTCTATTTCCCTTGCCTGAAAATCGCCGGTTAGTGAAATTACACCAAACGTCTTGCTGTCATACCTCGGATCTTCGCAGCACTCCTTTATGCGTTCGGCGACTGCTAGTGCCTCGGGTCGATTGACCATTCTGGGCGATTTTCCCTCAACGTAACCACTATCCACATGCACGGTCTCGACAACTGGGTGGACCCGACCAACGCCGTATTGTTTGAGGGGTATAAGTGGTTCGTCTGAATAAGAAATGTTGTTAGAAAATTGGATGATTTCAGGCATGCAACGAAAATGCTCTCGCAACCGGACTCGTTCTGCGTATAGTATCTGGGCCACATTAAAAAGGCTGTACGGTGGGCCAAAGTGTTCGCTATGAGGAATATCTTTAATGAACGTTTGCCGGAGGTTTTCAATATTGTCTTGGTTGAGCCCAGCGAACTCCGGTCGAATCTGTTTGTCATCTCCCACGACGATGACCTTTTTAGCCAGATAAAACAAAAATAAATCTGTAGGCGCAGACTGACTAGCCTCGTCAATAATCAATACATCGAACTCCGTTTTTCCCGGCGTCATCGTTTCCGCGACCCGATGGACCGGCATAACCCAGGCGGGTATCGCCGCTTGACATTGTTCTAGGTGTGCACGTGCCTCCCGACGATGGCGCTCTGCATGTCGCCCCTTTCCTTTTCTCACAGCATCCATTGCGAGCTTCCAACCCATGAGGTGTTCTCGTTGGTCCCTTGTGAGACGCGACATGCAGTGGCGCCACGCTTTTGCTGCGATCAGCTTGGCCATTACCCCTCTGTTGCTTTGGCGCAAATGTTCTAGACTTGCCGCTAAACGACTTTCCGTACTGGGGTCCGACAGCACTCTCAACCAAGTATCCGCTCTGGCCCAGTTCCATGCCGCTGTGAACGCTGACATTCGGTCATCCCACTGGGGGCTGACCGCTGTCGAGGCCAATTCTTCGGCAGTCCGAGGTGCGACTGATCTCAATTTTTCATGGAGAAAATCGCGGCGTCTACGGACTGTCCCAACCTTCATCAATTGCTCGATCTTTTTGTAAATGTCCGCATATGTCTCCTGGTTATGGGTTTGCACAGCCTTACGTAGCTGACCAACGAACGGGTGAACACCCGATTTTGAATCGGCCGCAGCTAATACGCGTTCAAGATCTTTGAATACTCGGCGTGCTTTAGATAGATGGTGACGTGCAAGCGCCGCTTCGGCGACAGCTTGGAAATCTTTTAATAACTGCACATCATGCCACACTGGCTCTGCCAGACGCTGCGTTTCGTGCATAAGTGTCCGCAGATCTTGTACTTTCTTGTGCAGGACCAGAATAGATTCGAGCGGTTCGCACAGATCCTGGTAATCGGCTACTTGGCGGGTGAAAAGACCAGTTGGCGCTTGCCCTGTGTGATCCTTCCAGTGCGCCCGTATCGTAGCCAAGTGCTCCTCCACATCTATGTACTCCAAGAGTTGGTGAAGCGCCTCCGCACTGCGGCATGGCATGCCGTCGATTGTGATTTCGTTGATAAGGTACTCAGCTTCGCGAACGATCTTTGGTCGTAAGGGACCAAACCACCCAAGCGTGCCCCCCGACTCTAAATGGCTGAGCAATTGTTGCGCGTGATAGCGAACTGACCGTCGATCGCGGTTACCCAATTCAGCCTTGCGTTGGCCCAAGTTTTGGATTTCATCATGGATTTCAGCAAGATGCTCCTTGGTGACCTCGAGCAAAGAGCGCCAAACACGATCGCGATCCGAAAGAACATCCTTCAGAGCCGCCTCAGTCCAAGGCTGGATGTGTCGTATTATGTTCTCATACGACCTTATGAGGTCTCCTAGGCCTTTCGAGATTGACCGCACGACATCTTCGGGCGCTTGAGCAAGAGGTTTGTAGTACGGTGAAGTTTGTTTGTCTTTCGTCTGTTCGTAGCCAGATTCAGCAACTTTTTCGAAATTTACTACCTCGGCGAAATGTTTCGGCATATGAACTTTCTGCAAGTCGAGCATTTCCGTTTCAAGTTGTCGTTCTTTATCTGGGTCGACGTCTCGCCAAAGTGCAAGGAGTTCTTCTGCTTCGCCATCAGACAAAGGAGGATCGTCGTTTTCACCTGGCATAGTATCAAGCCAAGAGAAGCGCGATTCTTCTTGACGAAGACGGTTGGCTATTACTGCGGCGGTTCCGTGGTAACCCCCAAATTTAGGGGAATGCTGATAGGTTTCCCGTTCTCGGCTCTGTCGGAGCGCATTAAGAGTTTTTGCTTCTTCTTCCCTTATTTCTTGCAATTGTGCTTCAAGCCGGTCGATGGTTTCGATATTCTCTTGATCATTCCATGTGTTGTAATGCGTTGTTATAGCTGTTACTGATTTTTGAAGAGCTTCTTTCGAAGACTCATCGTAACCAAGAAGGCTTACACAAAGAGGTGCTATCTCATCGGGGAACATGCTGTGCAAAACCTTAAGAGCCCGTACAGTGTGACTGGATACTACAATACGTTTTCCATGCGCTAGAAAGTGACAGACAAGATTTACAATCGTGTGTGACTTTCCAGTGCCTGGGGGACCCTCGACCAAGACGCCTGGCTGAGATCCTATCTTCTGGGCGATGGTCAATTGAGCGTCGTTGGCGTCCTTAGGAAAGTAGATCTGCAAAGTCTCTGGGCTCGTCAAGTACGCACCCTTTTCTTCAGGCGGTGCTGATTCATCGTAGTATGGAGACGTCTCTCGTGTCCTTTCATCGACAAGAACCCGAATAGCGTCTGGTAATACAGCACCATCGGAGGCTTGCTTGATCATCTCATCGTAGAAACGAAGCTGATTGCGCTCGTTTCGCTTCCTCAAAATCAAGGCTGGTGCAAAATGCACGATGGGTTGCTGAAGTATCTCGGCCTGCCGGGCGAGTTCATTCTCGTAGCGCCCTTCAGAACTGAGCAGGTTTAACCATGCCTTTAGAACGTCTTGAACCTGCACGTCATCCCAAACCTCGTCCCCAATATCAGATGCCTGTTCAACGAGTTTCACTTTTTGATCAGGGTTAGGCTGGTACGGCGTTGGAATCATGTCAGACTCGAGTTGAGGTTTAGCACCCTCAGGCGACGGCATTACGGTGAGAATCCCGTTGCGCGTATCGAAATGAAAACTCGTTTGGGCAGTAATTAAGTGGCGAGCAATTCGCACACCATCTTTGGTCTTCCAGGTAAGATATCCGAAACCGAGTACGACTTCGTATGACTCCCCGAGACGTGACTGGCGTTGATACAACGAGAACAACTGACTATAAACACGTTGAACAGGTTCTAGCTCCCGGTGAACATCACGCCACGGCCACCATTTCTTTTCGATATAATCATCCAACAACTTACCGAGATCAGGACGATCCTCCCATTTGACGTAACGAACACGGGATTCAGTGTCATCAAGCGCTTGGGCCTCGGACTCGGGTATCTCCTCGGCAATAGTTGCCCGCGGTGCGGGAAAGTCTAATGATGTATTGAAAATATCAGCCTTGTTGATCCAGGATTCCAGCGGTTCGGGAACGGGCGGGGGTGGTGGCATATCAGGCTTGCGAAGTTCCACCCATATGTCTCTGCGCTCAGCAGAAGCGCCTGGGTGCCAGGCAATACACTCGCATCCGCTTTTCCTCGGGATGTCTGACAGGAAAAGCGACTGCTCGTAGTTATCAATCGAGTAAATCGGTCTCAGCGTTTGTTGGACCGATTCGCGTAGAAAACGGAACAACTGAACTGCCCGATTCTGTACGCGACGATCCTCTTTCTTCAGAGGGACTACGTTGCTTTTTTTCAGATCAGACTCAGACGACATAGTTGATGCTTCCCCACCGTGATCACGATATCAATGGGACTTCGCGCCAGAAGCACCCGACAATTATCTGCAGCTACGGAACACCATACCGCGAATGCTTTGGTAGTACTTACGATCAGGAGTTTAACAGGCTGCCCCTGGCGACAGCCGTTTCAGCCTATCAGAATAATCAAGTATACGCGTCCAGCTTCCAATTGAGGCCGTCTCTTAGGTGATTGTCCAGAATCCCGAATTGTATGATGGTGGTCCCGGCCGGGGCCACCTTTGGCTGGATTTTCGACCCAGAAGCCCGTTCGAGGTCCTTCGCGAAGGTATTTCTGAAGTGATCTCCTAAGGCCGCGTATCGCTGCTATTCTCAAAACAAGCCATATCTAGCGCTGTGTTGCATGGGAAAAGTACGTGTGGGTCTCTGCCCAATCGAGAACTGGCTGACGGATGAGGTAACCAATCCGGAGCTGAGAGGGCCAAAGGAGGCGGCGAACTGCGAAGCGCAGATCCGATCCTTCGCGGGATCAGGGGCATCATAGTAAACCGATAGGATGCTAACCGAACTCAACAAGGTGCTTCGGCTAATGGCTAGACCCAGCCACTCACGCCGAAGGTCCGATTTGGGTCTATTCTGTTGAAAAACTCGAAAATATTCTGACCTGATTTTTCCGTTCTCATACAATTCATTCGGTTGTTTGAAGTTATTTCGATGCCTAGGCTCACGGGAGGTTCCTTACTCCGTGATCACAGCCATGCCACACTCCCCCCATACATTGGAGAAAATAATTCGCTGACGGGGCTGATATTCTCGGGCCTTGACTGAAAAAGGAGTTTTTCAACAAAATAAGTCGGAAGCAGTCATTTAGATGACATCGCAGCGGGAGAGCTACCCGTTGTAATAAACGTGTGGTCTGTCCCCAGTTATTTCATTCTAAACCACAGGAGATAATCACTACGTATAGTAGCAAATCTCCAGATTACCAAATCTACAACAGGTACAGAATCACCAGTTATCTTGGAAATTTTTTCACATAACTCTGCCACCGAGTCGAAGCCGGAAACCTCTGCAACACGACATAGATGACGGTCTGGTTTTGACACATTTAATCCTAAGTTTTTCGCGAGATGATAGCTTGTCGCGGGGCCGATGAAGTCAAAAGACTGTAAGTATTTGACACCGTAGTGACTTGTTAAATTTTTTATCGCTTCGAAACCATCAATCACAACTCTGAAAGCCATACTAATAATCGCATCAATTTTACCTGTGTGACCGAACGACTCCATTGCATCGGCACGGCATTTTCTGGCATTATCTATAATATCTGTTGCATTGTTAAATCCGAGGAATGCGGTCGTAATTTCCGAAAATTTCATACGAATAGTAACTTCTCGCATTCCGGATGACAAAATCACCCAAGCGGCTTCCCTAAGAAAGTCACTTTCTTGGCTGTTAGTAAAATTCAACCCCTGCTGCCAATCTAGTTCCGATTCAAAGCCTTCACCTATGATTACTTCTTTAGCCTCGACGTATCGATCAACCAGCTGTTCCAACTGTCGTGTCATCATCGTGTTGTTACCTATTTTCCACGAATTGCTTTATTAGTAGCCGAAAACCTAACTAAAATCCATAAAAGAAAGAGAGGCGCCCCTGGATACTTGCTAGCCATCTTACTAATCTCAACCTTCGTAAGGTATTGTACTTTTAATGCGTTGAATTTCTTGTCTGGGATATCCACGGAATTTTTACAAACATCAGCATATGCAGTGCTTAATTTACTCGCTAGATCCATAGGCCACGCCTCATCTTCTAAGCGCGCATCACGAAATAGTGCCGAAACCACAAACCACCGCTCTGCGCTATTCTTATGGCTCGCCGCCTTCCCAGGCCAATCGAGAAGAAGCAAAATTAAGGAACTCAGAAACGTGGCAGCAGCGGCCAATCCAAGAATTAGTTTCGATAAATCGGTTGGCAAGCCAAGTAGTTTGTAAAAGTTAGAGTCTGCGAAAGTAGTTAACAAAAAAATCACAGAGGCAGTAAGAAGAATAATCTCTGTAAATGTGGCGCGGCGACGATAGTAATCTCTTAATGAATAATGCATCGCCAGGGTTTGCTTGATTAGGCCATATTGTCTATCAAGTTCCTGCGCTGAAGTAGTTATTTTTCTATCCCTCCAAACATAGCTTTCCATTGCGTAATTGATGTCGCCGCATCAAGACGGCGTCTTATTCCGGCAATTGCTTGAGAGGCTAATTTTCGTTGCGCGCTGTTTGGTTTACCAAGATAGTCGTCAACATTTCGGGACTGTCCTGAAACATCAGAAATCGGTTTACGCGAACGCGCGGCGGCATGATCTAGTACATAGGATAGCATGGCTTTAGGCGTCTTTGGACCTCGATAACCCTTTGCTGCATCAAGCGCTAAGGCTTCTATATGGTATCCCGTCAGCCGTTGTTGTTTTGGTAGGTCGGAGATTAACGACTTTACAAGTTTTATTGTTGGAACTAATGCACCGTTGAGTCTCTCGTTTTGCTTAGTCAGTTGCTGTGTAAAAATGTGTGGATTTGTCTCGTTCCATCCGGTACCACTTGAATCGGGTATCTTTATTAACTTGCCAGATCGAATAGCAGGCAGCAATTGAACTTCACTGCCGTCCTTAAAACGCACCGTAACCGCAAGCATCCCCTTATCGATCGATGCTACATCTCGCTGGGAAAGGCTTGTACTTAGTTTTTCGTGAAACTCGCTCAGCACTTTATCTGCTGAGAGGCCACGGGTGTCGCTACGATCAAGCACAACCAAAGCATCGACATCGCTTAGGCCGTCAACAAAGGTGTGTTTTGCAACAGATCCTCCAAACAGAAAGTTGTCAATTTCCATCTCGTCGCCAAGCAACTCCGCAATCTCATTAAGGCGAATCTGTGTTTGTGCAACATCTCGATCATTGTATAGGGTAAGTTCGCGTTGTAAAAATTGGTTAACATCTGAATCCAGACGTAACCGCTCATCCTGACGCGCCTTCTCGATTTTACGTTGAAGCTCATCCGAACTTGGCGGTATATAGCCACTTCCTCCTCCACTTCCGCCCATTATGATAACTCCTCCAGCTCTGGTATCTTAGCAAGCATGGTTCTATAGGCCTTTTCGAATAAATCACCCTTACCGTTGAACATATCAAAGTTTGGTGTGTCAGAACTCGCAAAGGCACGTAGGCTAGTAGCAAGTCCTTGGAGAACCCTTAGATTATCATTGATAGCCAGTGCGATGGAGTGATCATTCGAAAGGGTAAGACTCCCACTCAGCACCGGATAACTCTCACGGTTTACAGCAACACCGTCATGGTAGGCATAGCGAAGCCACGAAACGCCATCGAACATATCGGCGCCAGCGAAGAAATATAATGGTGTTATCATAGGATCCAGACCACCCCAGACGTGGAGAGGGACTCTGATGCCACGTTTGTTCAGCTCTAGACGAAGCTTGGCAAGTCGCTTTAATCGGTCCATCAGGTTTTTGCCGAGCTCTTTCTCAGTTACTCCGATGATGTTGAAACTATGGAGTTCCTCAATAACTGGCACAACGTTATCAATGTCAACTACCGTGCCTTTAGTAGTATGCGGTTTCAATAGTAAGTTTGATGCCCAGTCAGAATGTTTACCAAAAATGGTGCGCGCATCTCGGATCTGATGCTCAAACGATTGATTCTTGGTTCCCCAATCGAAATTAGTGATTACAAATGGGTCTTTGTTATGTTTTTCATATAGCGCAGCCAACGTATTCACGTAATCATCGCGAGTAAAAGAAAGTTTTCGTGTTGGGGTAAGCTTTGGTTCACTTGAATCAAACTCAGGGCTTAGCTCATACGCCCCGCTATCCAGGAATATCAGCGCAGTATCCCTAAAGAACCTGCTTGGATGTCGGAAGTGCTTATGATGAATATCGTAGGCACTCAGCAAATAAGACTCATTAAGGTATCGACCAAATTCCTCTAGAGCGTTGGTTGCAGCTGAAAAGATTTTCTTTGGATTTGATCGCCCTTCGGTAATGAAGTCAAAACCTTTGCTTGAGAAAGATGGAACAAGCAGCGGAAGGTCAATCACGCTACCCAATGGATGGGTGAAGGTCGTATCACGCATGGGCTTCTAAACCTATCCTGTCAAGGCATGAAAGACACTTTCCACAAGGGTGATTCGATCCGGCTTCGCAACTGTAGGTTAAGTCTACCGGTACATTTTTTGATAATGCATATGCCCAAATATCAGCTTTGGTCCAATCCTCAAAAGGTGTAGCAATATGCACAGCTCCCCCTGAATAGATGTCAAAGGTGGACTGCATTCGACTGACGAATTCGGGAGAACAATCGGCATATTGTGTGCCCGCATGAATGCCCAAAGCTATGGTAGTCACCTGCTCTGGTCGCTCCATTAGTGCTGCTGTGAGCAAAAATGCGTTACGAGCAGCCACACTACCAGGCTGTTTCTTACTTTGTCCTCTCCATATAGCAGTATAGAGCGATACACCATAGTGATTAGCTACGGCTTTTGCCGCGTAACCCTCCCGCTTGGCTGCAGGTTGCTGGTAATCAATGAACAAACCGCAAATCGGTCGGCCAAGGTCTACATAGAAGCGAAGGCAGGCAGCCGAATCAAGACCGCCGCTCAGTAATATAAGCACTTCTGCCGAAGTGATCTCATCCGAATTTTGTACTTCTCGTGTTCCTTGATAAATCGGATCTGAGCACATTTTCTCTAGAGTTCCCTAGGCAGCATGGAAAACCCACGATCAATTAGGCTGTTTATTTTTCCAATCCCGTTCTTACATGAAATCAATGTAAAATCAAGAAGTCAGAGTCCTTTTCTGGCCATCGAATTGATTTCATCCAATTTCGTTGAATGACCGCTATGGGTCTATTCTGTTGAAAAACTCGAAAATATTCTGACCTGATTTTTCCGTTCTCATACAATTCATTCGGTTGTTTGAAGTTATTTCGATGCCTAGGCTCACGGGAGGTTCCTTACTCCGTGATCACAGCCATGCCACACTCCCCCCATACATTGGAGAAAATAATTCGCTGACGGGGCTGATATTCTCGGGCCTTGACTGAAAAAGGAGTTTTTCAACAAAATAAGTCGGAAGCGGACGATTGCAGCTGACCGATCGGTTCATACTTCGATGATAGCTAATTCGAGGACATCTTATGCTGTGTGTAACCATAATCTGTTTGTTTCGGTCAAACTAGGAACGGAATCGAACCGCCGACACGCGGATTTTAAGAAACCGCCGAAGCCTTTGACACTAAGGCATTGATAAGAAAAAGCCGGTAAGATCACTCAACTGCTGACCGAGGCTTTGCGAATGGCCGTCTCGCAGACAAAGATCAAGCGCGATCCACTAAAGATGAAGCGCATGCTCGCTGAAGCGCTGCGGGCGTTCCTTCCCGCTGAGGCCGTGCTTACCGAGGATGAAGACCTGCGGCCCTACGAATGTGACGGGCTGTCGGCCTACCGTCAGCTACCGCTGCTGACGGTGCTGCCGCAGACCGTCGAGCAGGTCATCCGGATCCTGCGGCTGTGCCAAGAAAGGCAGGTGCCGGTTGTGGCGCGCGGTGCGGGGACGGGGCTCTCAGGCGGGGCGCTGCCGCTCGAAAACGGTCTGTTGCTCTCGCTCGCCAAGTTCAACCGAATACTCGCCATCGACCCCGTCAACCGCACGGCACGGGTGGAGCCCGGCGTGCGCAACCTCGCCATCTCCGAAGCCACCGCCCCCCACGGCCTGTATTACGCGCCCGATCCCTCGTCCCAGATCGCCTGCTCCATCGGCGGCAACGTGGCGGAGAACGCCGGCGGCGTGCATTGCCTGAAATACGGCCTCACGGTACACAACGTCCTGGGCTTGAAGTTCCTGACCATCGACGGCGAGCTGGTCGAGCTCGGCGGCAAGTGTCTCGACACACCGGGCTATGACCTGCTGGCGCTGCTGACCGGCTCCGAGGGCATGCTCGGCGTCAT
>FXBF010000670.1_pt1 | contig 11961 bp, 9 predicted proteins | sample 5335321 | NCBI WGS metagenome assembly FXBF01 (sample SAMEA103928391, study PRJEB20085) | sediment metagenome | isolation source: sediment | reverse complement strand
ACCGGCGAGGGCGGGTTGGCGGTCTCTTTGCCCGAATGCTGAGCCCGCCGGTTGCCGGCCCTTCACTTTCGGTTTACTTTCGGCTAGATTTGTTTAGTGCGTTGCCCGCTCGCCGGCGCGGCGGTGTGGCGGCGGCCAGCCTTGGGCACGCGCTGTAATGCGCGCGAGTATACACACTTAGAGTTTGGAAAGAGGCCGTCGGGCGATGAGCGCCGAGGGTGCCGGGAAACCCTTCGGAGCGTCAGCGCGTCTATACTATAGTGAGAGGGGTGGCGGAGCTTTGCCTCCCCCGAGGCCCGAAGGGCGGGTCTGCAGCCCGCATAGAAAACAGCGGCGGGAGGCTCTAAGTCCCGCATTCTTTGCACATTGCAAGGCCAGGCCAGGCAATCGTTCGGAGGCGAACTGGAGACATAAGCTACTCATTTCTAACAACTTAGCTTGAGTGACAGCGGTTGTGGGGCGGCCGGCACGGCGCCGGAATGGAACCTGCACGTGTGGTGATGGGGAGGAACAGGGGGTCCCAGCGTATGATGGATGAGATCGAAAAAGGCGGCATTGCCCTGCTGACCAGAGAGATGGAAGCCGAGGTGGACACCTCGGCAACGAGAGGTCTACAGGGGACAATGACAGAGGTCGTAGCGAAGAGGGCAGAGGCTGGGGATCTGCTTTCAGACATGCCGGACAACGAGCTCGTCGCTAGTTTCCTGGACGGCGATGGCCTGGCGTTTCCGGAGCTGGTGGGGCGATATCAGTCCCGGCTGCTCAACTTCATATTCAGAATCATCGGCGATCGAGACCGGGCGGAGGACCTGGTGCAGGAGACGTTTATCCGGGTTTACCGTCACCTGCGCCGTTTCGACCAGACGAAGAAGTTCTCTACCTGGATCTATACTATCGCGAGCAACCTGGCGAAGAACGAGCTGCGCAACAGATCTCGCAACCCGCTGGTGTTGTTCCAGACGATCAAGAAGAACTGGGAGGCGGACCACCGTCCGCTGCAGTGGGAAGATCCGTCGTGTCGTCCGGACGACCTGTTCCGCAAGCGACACTTGCGGGACATGGTCGAGCAGGCCGTGGAACAGCTCCCGGAGCACCATCGGGCGGTCTTCGTGCTGCGGGAGATGGAAGGGAAGACGTACGAGGAGATCTCGGAGATCACGGGCGTCAATCTTGGCACGGTGAAGTCGAGGCTGAACCGGGCCCGCAACAATTTTGCGCAAATCATCTCGCCGATGCTGCGCTAGCTGATCAGGCATCGCGCCTGCGAAGGACGGGGCGTCAATCAGACGGGTTGGCGCCCTGTTTTGTTGGTGGGCCGGGCACCCCTTTCACAGAGCACCCGTCGATGGAACTCTGACGGCGCTGGAAGAGTAATAGGGGCGATCCAACGATTCTGAGGCAGGCTTGGTTCCGGATCAGCCTCAATGGATGGGCTCATCATGGAGTGCGAAGAATTTCTCGAGGGTTACTCCGATTTCCTCGACGGACTGCTCGGGGAGCATCGCGTCTCTTATTACCGTACCCACCTGCTGAACTGCCCTGACTGCTGCGAATACGATCGTGTGATGCGCCGCGGTCTCCGGCTGGTGAAGGAGCTCGATCGCCCCGAAGCGACTCCCGACTTCGTCCCGCGTTTGCAGCGCCGATTCCTGGATGAGTCCGGCAAGTCCGGTGGGGTGGGGGAATACGGAAGGGCGGTGCTGGTAGCGGGGCTTACGACGGTTAGTCTGATCGTGATCGCATCGCTCCCGGCCCTGCGGCCGGACGGCGGAGCGATCCAGCTTCCTCCGGTGGTGGTGGAGGCCGCGACCGATCTGCCGTCGCTGTGGGGACCGCCGCCGACGTTTGCGCCGTCGGCCAGCTTTCTCCGGGCGCCCGATTTCGCACGCAACGGCCTGCTGGCCCCACGCACGCAGCCCTTTTCGCTATTCCGCGCAACGGCGGATCTGTCGAAGCCACCGGCGGAAAGGGAAGAGGCGACGTCGCGATAAGGCGCGTCGCCGGCGAAATCCGTGTTGACACTTTCTGATTCGCCGTCCAATACTTCGGTATGGGAGAGCTGAGGTACGACCAGCTGAGCGACAGGCTGGCACAGGGGAAGCTGGGTGCCAGCTACTTCCTCAAAACCGAGGATCCGTTCCTCCGTGACGAGGCGATAGCCCTCCTCGTCGAGGCCCACCTCGAAGGCGGTTCGCCCGACTTCGATCTCGACCAGTTGAGCGGTGCCGACGCGGACGCGGCGACCCTCGCGTCGATAGTCGAGACCCCGCCCATGATCTCGAAGTACAGGGTCATAGTGATACGAGGCGCTCAGGGGCTGGCTCCTTCCGCTCGCACGGTTGTGGAGGAGGCGGTACGCCGGCCGGTGGCGGGTCGGGTGCTGATCGTGGCCGCCGAGATCCCTCGTGGTTCGAAGGCGAAGTTCTACGAAACACTTCGCAAGCACAGCGCGACGGTATCCCTGCAGACGCCGCGGGCCTCCGAGTTACCCGGGTGGCTGGCGAAGCGAGCGCACTCGGTTCACGGAGTGGAGCTCGAGATGCCGGCGGCGCAGCTGCTGGCGACCGGGATCGGCGCGCGCCTTGGAGTGCTCGCGCAGGAGCTGGAGAAGCTCGTCACCTATGTCGAGCCGAGCAAGAAAGTCGGTCTGGAGGCGGTGCGGGCGAGCGTCGGGGCGCTGCCCCAGGTGGATCGCTGGCAGTGGATCGACAAAGTAGTCGAACGTCGAATCGGGCCAGCGCTGGCCGAGCTGCCCGCTCTGTTCGACTCCGGCGAGAGCGGGGTCGGGCTGATCGGTGCGATTTCGGAGGCCCTGGTACGGGTTGGGTTGGCGTGTGTGGGTGAGGGCGCGCTCGTCGGGGCGCTGAAGCGGGATGGGAGCTACAAGAATCTTAGCTGGAAGGTGCGTGTCTACGTGAAGCAGGCCCGCGGGTGGACGGAGTCTGAGATCGCCGGCGCGCTGGGGGAACTGCTGCGGGCCGACAGGCTGATCAAGTCGGGTGGATTGGCGGATCGCGCCGCGCTGGAAGAGGCGCTGCTGCGCATCGGAACACGCGACGGCGGCGGGACGGGCCCGGCGGCCGTCGCCGGTACGGGCGGCAGACAGGGGAAGACGGGTGGAATCTAGAAGATTTCGTATGCGATCTATGATCCTGTGGGCGGTGCTGCCGGCAAGTCTTTGCCTGGCTGCGCCGGCGGGAATGGCACAGAATGTGGAGCTGCTGGACCGAGTGGAGAGGCTCGCCGACGAAGGCGAAGCCCGGGCCGCCCGCCAGGCTCTGGCCCGCTGGGAGGGGGAGTTCGGGAGCACGGCACCTCTGGCTCAGCGGGCGAAGGCCTGGTACCTGGCCGGCCGTCTGGCCGAAGAGGGTGCCGAAGCCGAGTTGAACTACCTGCGCGTGGTCATCGAGGGATCGAATTCCCCGTACGGGGATGACGCGTTGCTGCGCTTGGGGCAGTACAAGTACGCGCAGGCGGAGTACGCTAGGGCGGTCGAGTATCTCGGCAGGCTGCGGCGCGACTATCCGACGAGCGAGCTCGCGCCGGAGGCGCTACTCTGGATCAGCAAATCGGCTGGCGCGCTGGGTGATGCGGAACGTGCGTGCGCTGCCGCCGAGCAGGGGCTGCGCGAGCTGCCGCCGGATGACACGTTGTTGGAGCGTTCCTTCCGGGAGGAGCAGGCCAGCTGTGGCGCGACGGCTCGGAGGTACACGGTGCAGCTCGCGGCGTTCAAGGAAGTGGCAGCGGCTCAGAACCTGGCCCGCGGGCTGCTGGGTGAGGGCTATGATGCCTGGGTGCTCAACGCGACGTCCCGCGATCCACTGTACAGGGTGCGGGTCGGCCGAAGTCTTATCGAGGCGGAAGCTCAGGCGCTCGCGGATCGGCTGGCCAGTGCCGGATATTCACCGTTCCTGGTGTCGCAGCCCGCTCGCCGTGGAGAGGACCGCTGAGTTGTCGAGGCCGCCGGCGAAGCAGGCGCGTTCGCCTGTGATGACGACCCAACACCCGAAGGTGTGAGCTTTGTCCAAGGTTCCTAACACACCTCTGATGCGTCAGTATCTGGAGATGAAGGGCCGCCATCCGGATGCGATCCTCTTCTTTCAGGTGGGTGACTTCTACGAGATGTTCTATGAGGACGCGGAAGAGGCATCCCGGCTGCTCAACCTGACCCTGACATCCCGGAACAATGGGGAAGCGGCGGACGTCCCCCTCGCCGGAGTGCCGGTAAAGGCGGCACAGGAGTACGTGCAACGGTTGATCCGCATGGGCCGCCGGGTGGCGATCTGCCAGCAGGTGGAAGACGCTTCGCAGGCGCAGGGTCTTGTCCGACGCGACGTGGTGGAGACCGTGACACCGGGCGCCATCTTGTCTGAGGAGCTGCTGTCGGCGGGCCGGAACAATTTCCTGGCGGCTGTTGCGGGAGCACCCGACGCGGAAGAGCTGGGACTGGCGTGGTCCGATATCTCTACAGGAGAGTTCTTCTGTGCCGTCCTGCCGCGCCGTGAGCTCACATCGGAGCTCGATCGCATCGATGCCCGCGAGATCGTCCTGCCCCGTTCATGGGAGATCGCTTCCAACGGCAAGGAAGCGGTGGGACTGGCGGGCCGCACGCTGACGTATCGCGACGAGTGGTGCTTCGATTCTGATATCGCGGGCGAACAGATCTGCCGCCACTTCGGGATCAAGAGCCTCGCCAGCCTGGGGTTGGCAGCGGCTGGCGACGAGCCTTCGCTCAGGGCCGCCGGTGCGCTGCTGGCCTACCTGATGGAGGTTCAGCCGGACGGTGGCAGACAGCTCAGGGCCCCGAGGGTCGAGCGCAGCGCGTCCGCCCTTCACATGGACGAGATGACGCGGCGGAACCTGGAAGTGGTCACGCCGCTGATCCCCGACTCGGGCGGGACGGCTCTGCTTGACGTGGTCGACGCGACGCTCACGCCCATGGGCGCGCGGCTCATGCGCACCTGGCTACTGCGGCCGCTGGCCGAGCCGGGAGCCATCCGTCTGCGGCTCGAGGCCGTTGGCGAGCTGTTCGAGGACGGCAGGGGGCGGAGGAGCGTCCGGGAAGCGCTGCGCTCCGTCCGCGATCTGGAGCGCTTGGCGGGGAAGGCCGGCGCCGGCCGGGCAGCTCCAAGAGATCTGCTTGCGCTGGCCCAATCGCTTCGTCAGGTACCCGTGGTTGCCGATGCGCTTGGGGTTCCCGAGAGCCGTGCTCTGAGCGAGGTGACCGGCGGCCTCGACCCGGCTGGGGACGTAGCAGATCTGATCGAGAGAGCGGTCGATCTTGAGGCGCCGCCTTCCGTGGCGGACGGCGGCGTCATAAGAGCGGGCTACTCGGAGAAGCTGGACGAGCTACGCTCGATCCGGGACGGCGCTGTCGAATGGATCGCTGAGCTTCAGGGCCGGGAGCGAGAGCGAACGCGCATAACGTCGCTGAAGGTCGGGTACAACAAGGTGTTCGGCTACTATATCGAAGTGACCAAGCCGAATCTGAGCAAGGTGCCCGAGGACTATCAGCGCAGGCAGACGCTTACTAACGCCGAGCGCTTTATCACTCCAGAGCTCAAGGAGTGGGAATCGAAGGTCTTGAGCGCTGAAGAACGGATCGGCGATCTTGAGCAAACACTCTACCGAGAAGTGCGGGAAGAGGTGGCCGCAGAGGTGGAGCGTTTGCAGGAGCTGGCCCGTCGCATCGCGCTCATCGACGTGTTCGCAGCGTTGTCATACGTAGCCGACAGGAACGGCTATGTGCGACCGCATGTGGATGACGGCGATCGGATCGACATCCGTGGGGGGAGGCACCCGGTTGTCGAGTGCGTGATGCCGCGCGAGCAGTTCGTGCCGAACGATATCTGCCTTGACCGTAGTGAGCGGGTCATCATCCTCACGGGCCCGAACATGGCAGGAAAGTCGACGATTCTGAGGCAGGTGGGTCTGATCACGCTAATGGCGCAGATGGGATCCTTCGTGCCGGCGGAGTCGGCGGAGATCGGCGTAGCGGACAGGCTTTTCACACGGGTCGGCGCTTCCGACAATATTGCGCAGGGCCACAGCACGTTCATGGTGGAGATGATCGAGACCGCCGCGATCCTGAACGGCGCGACGGACCGCAGCCTGGTGCTACTGGACGAGATAGGGCGTGGCACATCCACCTATGACGGTGTGTCGATCGCCTGGGCGGTCACCGAGTACATCCATGAGCATATCGGCGCGAAGACGATCTTCGCCACCCACTACCACGAGTTGACGCAGATCACGGATCTACTGCCGGGGGCGGCGGCGTACAACGTGGCGGTGAAAGAGGTGGGCGATGACGTTGTGTTCCTGCGGCGTCTGGAACCGGGTGGCGCCGATCGTTCGTATGGCGTGCAGGTTGCCCGGCTGGCGGGATTGCCGCGGGAGGTGATCGACCGCGCGCGACAGATATTACGTGATCTCGAGGGCGCGGACGGCAGACTGCTCGGGCGCCGGGGCCGGTTGCCCGGCTCGGTGGATCGGTCCCAGCTTTCTCTCTTCCAGCCGCCGGAGAGCCCCGTGCTCGAGCGTCTTCGATCCGTGGTTCCGGAGTCGATGACGCCTCTGGAGGCGCTTGCGCTGCTGATGGAACTCAAAGGTCAGGTAGAGGACTCGTGAAGCGACTGGTGATGCTGGGGTTGGTGGTGGCTACGGCGGCCGTGGCATATGCGGCAGCCGGCGAGCGCCTGGGCCTGGAAGGGCTGCTCAGTCGGTTTCGCTCCGATCTGCCGACGATCCGGAGCGAAGAGCTGCCGTTCGTCTACCCGGCTCACCTCTGGCGCGACAATATCGAGGGTGAAGTGATTCTGAGGATCCACATCACGGCGGCAGGTACGGTGGACTCTGTAGAGATGGAGCGATCGAGCGACAACGAAGAGCTCGACGACATCGCTCTCAGAGGAGCGAAGCAGCTTCAGTTCCATCCAGCGCGGCAGGGGGATGAGAACGTTGACGTCTGGGCGATGTTGCCCGTTCGGTTCCAGAAAGGATCCGTGACCACCAAGTCGGAAGGCAGGCAGTGATGTTGGACGGCGCACCGCGACCGCACGAGCGGCTGTACGACAGCGTACTCGAGGTCATCGGCTGGACGCCGTTGATCAGGCTCAACCGTGTGGTGGGGCGCACGGCGACGCCGCTCTACGGCAAGGCCGAGTTCATGAACCCCGGCGGCTCGGTGAAGGACCGCATCGGGATTGCCATGATCGAGGCGGCGGAGGAGGCCGGCACCCTGAAGCCGGGTGGCGTCATCGTCGAAGGTACCGCGGGTAACACGGGTGTAGGGCTGGCGATCGCCGCCTGCGTGAAGGGCTACCGCTGCGTATTCACGATGCCGGACAAGTTCAGCCAGGAGAAGATCAGACTGATGCGGGCGTTCGGCGCCGAGGTGATCATCACGCCCACGGCCGTGTCACCGGACCACCCGGACAACTACCTGAACGTGGCCCGGCGGATCGTCGAGGAGACGCCGAACGCCATCATGGCGGATCAGTTCTACAACCCTGCCAACCCGAATGCGCACTACAAGACGACGGGGCCCGAGATCTGGGATCAGACCGAGGGTTGCGTCACGCATTTCGTGGCCGCGGCGGGGACCGGCGGCACGCTTACCGGGGTCGCCCGCTACCTGAAAGAGCAGAACCCGGACGTGAAGGTGATCGCCGGCGACCCGAGGGGCTCGATCTTCGAGCACTACTTCCGCACCGGTGAGATCGCTCCGCACGCGCCGTACATGGTAGAGGGCATAGGGAACGATCGAATACCGACCACACTGGACTTCGATCTCATCGACGAGTTCCGCGTGGTCGAGGACCGGCACTCGCTGAACACGGCCCGGCAACTGACGCGCGAAGAAGGACTATTCGTAGGTGGCTCATCCGGGCTCAACGTCCACGTTGGCGCCCAGGTGGCGCGGGAACTCGACGACCCGGACGCCCTGGTCGTCTGCCTGCTGCCCGACACGGGGGAGCGTTACCTGTCCAAGATCTACAGCGACGATTGGATGCGTGAAAACCGGCTGTTCGACAGGGATACGGCCACCATCGAGCTGGTACTGCATCAGAAACCCGCGGAGACGCCGGAGCTCATCGCCATCGCGCCCGACACCGAGGTTCAGGAGGTGCTGCTGCTCATCGAGAATCACAACGTCTCCCAGCTCCCGGTGATCGTGAAGAGTGAATGTGTTGGGTCGGTATCGGAAGCGAACCTGATGTCGCGGCTGGTCGAAGATCCCAGCTTGATCGACGCCCCGGTGGAGAAATTGATGGAGCCGGCGCTCCCCGCGGTCGACTCCGATGCCGAGTTCGAGAAGGTTACCAACGAGCTCGTCAGCGGACAGCCCGCCGTGATCATCAAGCGTAACGGGGAACCGGCAGGAATCATCACCCGCTTCGACGTTGTCCATTACTTGATCGGCTTCGGGCGGTAGACAGGGACTTTTAAAAAGGTTCTGTGAAGATCGCGGTGTTGTTGGGAGGTACGAGCCCGGAACGGGATGTGTCGCTGGCTTCTGGCCGCGCGATCGCCCGGGCCCTGCGTGCCTGTGGGCACGAGGTCGTACCGATCGACGCCGCAAATGGTCGACTGATCTCGGAGGCGGGATCGGCCAGCGAGCCGGTGTCCGGTATCGGACGTGAGCCGCCGGAGCGAAGAGATCTCGCACACCTGGCGGACAGCCCGCTCGCAACGACGCTGGGGGAAGCACCGGGGATGCGAGACACCGAAGCCATCTTCGTCGCCCTGCACGGCGGGGCGGGAGAGGATGGCCGTGTGCAGGCGGCCCTCGATCTGATCGGCATACCGTATACCGGCAGCGGGCCACTGGGAAGCGCGCTGGCGATGGACAAGCTCGTGACGAAAGAGCTGTTCGTCAGTGGAGGCGTGCCCACACCGCCCTGGCTGGTGGGGCCGGTAGAGACCTCCGCTGTGGAGAGCGAGCTGGGAGGCTACCCCGTGGTCGTGAAGCCGTCGCGGGAGGGCTCCACGGTCGGCGTAAGTGTCGTAAGATCGTCAGGCGAGCTCGGCGTGGCTCTGGAGCGCACCTCAGGGTTCAACGGGCCGCCGATCATCGAGAAGTTCATCCCGGGCCGCGAGCTGGCGCTCGGAGTCCTGGGGGACGAGGCACTGCCGGCGGTGGAGATCAGGCCCGTCCACGAGATCTATGACTACGAGTGCAAGTATACCAGAGGCATGTCGGAGTATGAGGTGCCGGCGCCGCTGTCAGCCGATACTACCGCTCTGCTGGAGGATCTGGCGGTGAGGGCTCACCGCGCACTGCGGTTATCCGCCTACAGCCGGATCGACTTCCGCCTGGATGAGGACGGTGCGCCCTGGTGCCTGGAGGCGAACTCGCTGCCTGGCATGACAGCGACCAGCCTGCTGCCGAAGGCCGCGTCAGCAGCCGGCACGTCGTTTGAGGAGCTCTGTGACCGTATCGTGCGAATGGCAGTCGAGGCGAAGGAGCGCGAGAGGAACTCGACCCGGCGGTAAGGGTTAGGGAAGTAGAAGCGGGGGGGAGACGGGTCATACGGATCGGAGTATGATGAGGTCGATGTACGGGAGAAGCGCATTCGGAACATTCGGCTATCGCCTGACCCCCTGGGTGAAGCGGCTGATCATCGCCAACACCCTGGTCTTCGTGCTCATCTGGTCCCGCGCCATCCCCCTCCCGTGGGCGGTCGAATACCTGGGGTTCAACGTGTCACAGGCCTTGAGGGAGCCGTGGACGATCATAACCTACATGTTCGTCCATGTCGGCTTCTTCCACGTTTTCCTCAACATGCTGTTTCTCTTCTTCTTCGGTCCACCGTTGGAGGAACGCTGGGGCGGGAAGGAGTTCATCAAGTACTACGCGATCTGCGGGGTCGGCGGCGCCGTTTTCACGCTCGCATTCGGCGGCGGTACGATCGTCGGCGCCTCGGCGGCGGTGTACGGCGTGATGCTCGCCTACGCGCTCAATTGGCCGGACGCGCTCATCTGGATCTATGCCATCTTCCCCATCAAGGCCAAGTATCTCGTGCTCATTCTGGGCGCGGTTACTTTCTTCTCGGCCTTTTACGGTGCATCGGACGGGATCGCGTACTTCGCCCACCTGGGCGGGCTCGTCGTGGGCTACGCCTACCTGAAGCAGGGCTGGAGGGCTGACGCGTGGTTGGGGGGCGTGAAGAAACGCGTGCGGAGGCGGAAGCTCTCGGTCGTTTCGGGAGGCGCTGACGGCACGGGAGACCGCGGTGGACGGGGTCGATCAGCCGGGGCTGATGAAGAGACCCGGATCCTGGAGGCGGTAGATGCCCTCTTGGACAAGATCGCGGCCCACGGGCTGGATTCCCTGACGCCTGAGGAGCGCCGGTTCCTGGATGAAGTTTCCCGCCGCCGCCAGGGGAAGCATGAGGTCCGTCACTGATGTTTCTGTATTGAACACCGAGCACCCGACACCCGGCACCCAAGTCCGGACTCTCGAGCCAATGGGGAGTTCCAAAGAGCAAGCGACGAAGACTCGACATTGACTTCGCTGTTCAAACACCTTCCACCGCCAGTCAGCCCCATCCCTGGGGCATCCTTGACTCAGTGTAGCGCTCAAAATACGATTGCGGTCCGATCTACAACCCAGCACAGGCAGGGAGGCCGTCTTTGGCAGCCAAGACCTATACCACTGACGCGATCCGCAACATTGTGTTCCTCGGCCATGGGGGCACCGGCAAAACCACGCTGGTAGACGCAATCTGCTTCTCGGCCGGAGCGACCAAACGGAAGGGGTCGGTCGTCGAGGGCACGGCGATAACCGATTTCATGCCCGAGGAGAAGGCCCACGGCATCACGATCAGCTCCGCGTTGGCTCACGTCGAATGGTCGGAAACCAAGATCAACATGATCGACACGCCGGGTTATCCCGACTTTGCCGGCGACGCCATCGCGGGAGTCAGAGTCGCTGACGGCGCTGTGATCATAGTGGATGCCACCGCCGGTGTGCTGGTCGGGACCGAGAACGTCTGGGAGTACTGCCGGGAGCGCGGGATCCCCCGGATCTTCGTGATCTCGATGACGGACAAGGAGAACGCGAACTTCGATTCGGCCCTGGCGGAGATCCGTGAGGAGTTCTCCAAGGACGCCGTCCCGCTCGAGATTCCCATCGGCGTGGGCGAGGACTTCAAGGGAGTCGTAGACCTTCTCTCCGGTGTGGCCCGGATCTTCAATCCGAAGTCGCAGAAGGGCGACTATAAGGAGGAAGAGGTCCCGGCGGAACTGCAGGATGCCTATGCCGCCGCCTACCAGGAGCTGGTCGAGGCGATCGCGGCTACCGACGACGCGCTGATGGAGGAGTACTTCGAGAAAGAGACCATCGAGCCGACCCGGGCAGCGGAGGCGCTGAAAGCGGCCATGAAGGCTGGGTTGATTTATCCGGTGGTCTGCGCGTCGCCGGAGAGAGGGTTTGGAGCGCGGGGCTTGTTGGAGCGGCTGGTGGACATCATGCCGAACCCGGGGGAGGCGGTGAGCGAGGTCGCGCATATGGGCGGCGACGAGGTTCAGCTCTCCGCGACTGATGACGGTCCGTTGGCGGCGCTCGTCTTCAAGACGACCTCGGAGCCGCACGTGGGCGAGCTGTCGTATTTCAGGATCTTCTCCGGAACGGTTACGGCCGGCGCTGCAGCGACGAACACGTCGCGCGGCGTCACGGAAAAGCTAGGCCACCCCGGAGTGCCACAGGGCAAGGACCGCACTGAAGTCGCCCAGCTGCGTGCGGGGGACATCGGCGTGATAGCGAAACTGCGCGACACGCACACGGGTGACACTCTTTCGGGCGAGAACGCCGGAGTGTTACTTCGCGGCATCAACTTTCCCGAAGCCGATATAGCGATCGCGGTGAAGCCGGCGAAGCGTGGTGAGGAGGACAAGGTCTCCACCGGCCTGCACAAGATCCACGAGGAGGACCCTACGTTCAGCGCCTCCTACGAT
>FXBF010000669.1_pt1 | contig 11965 bp, 13 predicted proteins | sample 5335321 | NCBI WGS metagenome assembly FXBF01 (sample SAMEA103928391, study PRJEB20085) | sediment metagenome | isolation source: sediment | reverse complement strand
CAGACGTCGGCGGCCTGAAGATCGCGTTCGCCGCACTACAAGAGGCACTTGATGGCAACGCCGACCCTGTCGCAGGGTGGACCCCCGCGCAGCGGTTCTACCTGTCGTGGGCCACTACATGGCGCAGCAACTACACCGACGAGTACCTCAGGCTGATCGTGAACTCAGATCCGCATTCCCCCAACAACTTCCGGTGTGAAGGCCCATTCTCGAATCTCGCCACCTTCGCTGAAGCCTTCGGGCTCGGTGACGACGCCCCAGCGACGCGGCCTACCGACCATCGGGTTGACATCTGGTGATCGAACCCGCCATGTAGGCTGGCTTTGTATGGCCGAGCAGTACAAGCTCGGCGCCAAGCGCAAACTGGTGAACAAGGTCATACGTTTCATGGCACGTCGCGGCAAGGGACCTGCGACCGAACTCAAGGTCACGGGGCGGTCATCGGGTGAGCGCATCAGTGTCATGGTCACGCCCGTCGTCATCGACGGAACCACGTTCCTCGTGTCGCCGCATGGCACGGTGAACTGGGCACACAACATCCGGATCAACCCGAAGGTGACGCTGTCGAAGGGCGGTGCAACAACACGATACATCGCAACCGAGGTTGGAAAGGAAGAGGCGGGCGCGGCGCTCGTGCGGTACTACGCCGAGTACAAGAAGTACGTCGCCGACTACATGGATATCCCTGGTGAAAAAACGATCACCGACTTCACCTCCGTCGCAGGCCAATACCCGGTCTTCCGCCTCGAATAGTCAGACAACCGTCCTCCCTTCACCCCGTTCTTGTGTAACTGAGTCCCTCCATGCGGGACTCAGTTACGCAAGAACGGGGTGATGAGCGATCTGCCTCGCTCAGGGCCTCGTGGATGGTGGGAGATCGTCCATCTCGAGCTGCACCCTGGCGATCGTCGGGTTCCGCACCACCTCTTTCACCGTGGCTTCAACCGTCGCATCGGCCTCGAGTTTCCGTCTCGGCAGCCGGAAAGCCAACAACGCCCCGAACAGAGCAACGAGTCCGCCGGCGATGATCGCTCCCTGGAAGCCGCGCAGTGCAGCATCGCTGTAGATCCCCTTCAACTCGGTCTGCTGGTCGGGAGGAAGGTTCGCGAAGACCTCCTCGAGCTGGCCACCGTCAGCCCCCTTGAACAGCCCTTCGGCGATCGCGACAACCCCTTCTTTCGACTGATCAGGGATAGACGACGACTCCTGAACCTGATTCCCGATCGATGCGAGCGCAACACTCAGGATGACCGTACCGATGACCGCTGTGCCCAACGCCATTCCGAGATTCTGCGATGTCCCCTGAAGCCCTGAGGCTTCACTTGCCTCATCCTGGTCGACGCCTGAGAGGATGAGATTCGGAAGCTGACCGGCGATCAGCCCGATGGCCACACCGCCTATCAGCAATCCAACTGCCATGTCGGAGCCTTGCTGAGCGGTACTGAGAGACCGGGCAAGCACATATCCACCGATGAACAGAAGCACTAGCCCCGCCTGGATGATGTACTTCGGGTAGATCTTTCGGCCCAGGGGAGGCGTGAGCACGGACGTCACGAGTACGCCGATGGACAGTGGCAAGAGCGTGAGACCGGTCTGAAACGCGTCAAAGCCGAGAACCGACTGTGTGAACACTGGAATGAGGAACAGCAGGCCAGCCTGGGCGAATGTCTGCGTCGCAAGGATCGGGAGACCCGCGTTGATGGCACGGTGCCTGAAGACCGACGGATGAACGAGCGCCGGGAGCCCACTCTCCTCCCTCCGTCTGACCCACCAGACGAACACGCCAAGCACAACGAGCCCGCCAACCATCAGCCCGACAACAAGAGGGTCACTCCAGCCGTAGGTACTCGTCTGGAGAACACCAAGCACCAGGAGGGCAAGGCCGACAGCCGACAGGGCCACGCCGACGATGTCGAGTCGTGGCTTGGGGAGAACCTTCGGAGCGTCAACGAGCAGACCAGAAGAGAGCAGGACGAGGACGACGATTATCGCCTCGCCCGCAAATGCGACCCGCCAGCTCAACGAGGTCGTCACCCAGCCACCGATCAGCGGCCCGAACGCGGCACCAGCCGCAGCAATGCCGAAGAGCACGCCATAGGCCGACGCCCTCTGTGCACCCTTGTAATTCGCTCGCACGAGCGTGTTGATCGCTGGAACGATGAGCGCAGAACCGAGGCCTTCGAGAAAGGACCACCCGAGTATCACGAACCCGATCGTCGGAGCGACCGCTGTGATGGTGGTACCAATTCCGTACACAACGAGACCGATCCTGAACGCCCGCTTCGAACCCCAGATGTCACCCAGCTTGCCGCCCGTGAGCATGAAGGCCGCCATGGTCAAGGTGTACAGGGTGATCGCTACCTGCACCTCTCCCACAGTCGTTCCGAGATCCTTGACCAGTGCTGAAATGGACACGTTCATCAAGGTCGTGTCGATGACGTACACGAACATCGAGGCGCCGAGGATCGCTAGGACGATCCATCCTTTGCCTTTCGATGTGCCTGTCACAGAGATCCCCCCGAGCGCGAGCAGGGGAACCATACCCCCAAGGCACATCGCTACACGACCACCATTAGCGGCCGTCACCCATCCGAATACGTCGTTCGTGAACTGAAAGGCCCCATCAGGAACCGATGATGCTCTCGTCCGAACGGATCGATGCCACCTCACAGCGGAAGACATCGAACTGTGGGTCGATCTGATCCTCAGAGAGGCAACCGACGGAGTCGACGAAGGCGCACATGGGTCACCAACTCGGCGAAAACGATGGTCTAGGGTTGGGCGCAATGTCGATCGCACAACAACTCGAGATCGTGCTCCGCGAAATCGAACAGGCCGAGAACCTCAGACTCAGTGACTACGTCGCGAGGGCATCTGCCGCGGAACCGGTGACGGAGAGCGGCGGAACCACGACCGTGTATCTGCGACTTCGGCAACTCGAGCGGTATTCGACGTTGCCCCGTCCCGAGCGACGATCCTGGCTTGCTCGTACTTTCGGAACCCGATCGCCGGAATCTGCGCCTGCGGACCCACAGACTGACTCAGCGAACGTTCGGCGTGTTCGCAGGCGAGTGCGATAGACGGCTTCGCGGCCGCCGTCGCAGCGCTCGGCACAGCAGCGCCCGGCGTGGGGAGGCACGCCGGGCACTACGTCGGGGCAAAGCTCAGGCTATGGGCGAGTTGTCGCGCTCGTCACTATCGTCGTGGTCGTGACCGGATCATCATCGTCGGGGTAAGCGTCGATCGTCGCGGCCGAGACCGAGCGATCCTCGTCGTCGGTGCGCTAGGCGACAGCAGTGGTCGTAGCCGAATTCTCAACATTCTCATCGCCTTCATCACCTTCACTGTCACCGGAGCTGGCAGTACCACGATGCGCCATCGTGCGATAACCCTGCACTAACTGAGGCGAAAGCGAAGCGAAAATGTTCGATTGCCGACCTCCGACGACTAGGAAGGGGCCAGGAGCAAACGAACAACGATGCCAGCTCCGCCAAGCGCCTGAGACTCACCGATTGCAAGCTCTCCGCTCGCACCTTCCACGGTGCGGCGCACGATGTCGAGACCAAGACCGGTCGAGTCCCCACTCGACGATCCGCGGGCAACGACGGAACCGTCGGCAAATCCCGGTCCAGCGTCTTCGATGGAGAGGACAACGTGGGTGGATCCAACCTCCACCTGCACACAGAATCGTGTTCCATCTGGCGTGTGTGAAAGCACATTCTCGATCAAGGCATCGACCATGGCCTCGGCATCTCCGTCAGGGATCGCTACGGGAGCCGGCACATCTCCGACATCGACCTCGACCTCCCGGCCCTGCTCCTGGGCTAGGGGGTGCCAGAACGCCACTCGGTCGCCGACTATGGCCGCGAGGTCGCACCAGACCTCCGACTCCCTGCGGACCGGCCGTCGCGCCTCGCGGATGATGAAGTCAGTCGTCCGTTGCAGCTCATCGAGGTCAGCGTTCAGGCGATCCTTTTGCGGACTATCCGCCAATCCATCGACGCTGAGCCTCGCCGCCGTGAGGGGTGTTCGTAGCCGGTGCGCAAGGTCGGCGGCAGATTCGCGTTCATGCTGGAGGAGGCGACCGATCTGGTCGGCGAGCCGATTGAGCTCGAACCCAACCTCCTCGATCTCAGGCGGACCAGCGGCCTGGACTCGTACAGTGAGGTCACCATGTCCAAGCTCGCGAGCGACGGCCGACAGCTCCTTGACAGGCTCGACCATGGAGCGACCGAGTCGGTCCGCGACCCATGCAGCGATCACCACAAGTGCCACGCCGAGGAGGCCGAGGATGAACCAGCTTCGTTTGACGCCGGCGGTCATCGCATCGTCGGAGACGAACACACGCACGACCGCTGTCGATCCATCGGATTGGATGACCGGTATGTAGACGGCCTGACCGCCGTCCACAGGTGCGATGAACGAGCTACCGCCAAGCGCGAGCGAGAGATCCTCGTCGGTGGGCACCTCGAGACCGACGACGATCCCATCAGGGAAGACCACCGAACCGTTCACCGACTCGATGCGGTCCTCACCGACGATGTCGACCGCGGTCTCGAGATCTTCCTCGACGGTAAGCACGGAAACAACCCGTGCGAGACTCTCAGCGTCGCGTTCTGCAGACGAGATGGCGCGATCGCGCGCCAGGTCGCCGACCATGATGAACAGCGGAACGAGGAACGCCAGGACCACCATCGCCGTAACGGCGCCCGACAACAGGATGAGTCTTCGTCTCACCGGGTGGGATCGACTAGCCGGACACCAACACCTCGCCGTGTGTGCAGATATTTCGGTTCGGCCGCCGTCTCGCCAAGCTCCTTGCGTAACCAGGAGATGTGGACGTCCACTGTCTTGTCTGCGCCACCGTACGGCTGGCGCCACACCTCGGCCAGGAGCTCTCGCTTACCCACCAGTTTTCCGGGACGACTCGCGAGATACGCGAGGAGATCGAAGGCTCGCGCGGTGAGATCGAGGCTGCGCCCATCGAGCGTCGCCTCGTGCGCATTGAGGTCCAGACGAAGTGCTCCGATGGTGATCGTGTCGTCCTCGCCGACATCGCCGCCTCGACGGAGAACGGCACGAATCCGGGCCGCGAGATGATCCGCAGAGTACGGCTTGATGACATAGTCGTCGGCGCCCGCGTCCAGCACGCTGATGATGTCGGCTTCATCGTCCCGGGCAGTCGCCACGACCACGGGCACCTGGCTCACGGCTCGAATCATTCTGAGCGCCTCGGCGCCGTCGAGGTCGGGCAACCCAAGGTCGAGAACAACGACATCGAAATCGCCTGACACTGCTCGCTCTATCCCCTCGATCGCGCGGGCCACCGTTTCTACGTCGTGGCCGCGTTCTGAAAGGCGGGTCGCGAGCGACTCGCGGATCCGCTGCTCGTCCTCGATGATCAGTATCGACGGCATGTACTGCCACGATACCAAGAGCAGCGGACCTGCACGGTTAGCGAACCGATGACCCCTGTTTAACCCTGCGTTAGCCCAGCAGCCACAGATGTGTCCGACAATATACGTATGAGACAAATCGTCGGCATCGCCGCTGCATGGCTCGCAGCGACCCTCGTCGCTGTTGCTATAGCAGCTGCGGCAGTCGGTAGCGTACGCAGCGAGGTGGCCGATACGCCGACGGCCCTGGGGGCTGAGGCAACACAAACTGTCGACATCGAGAATTCCGTGACGGGGCCCGTCGCGGAACCTCAGGAAGCGACCGCAGAGGCCGACGAACCCGCCACAGAACCCGACGTAACGATCACAGCCACCGAGGATCTCGCCACAGAACCTGACGTGACGATCACAGAGGCCGACGAACCTGCCGCGGAACCTGACAACGACCCGCCTGAAACCACCACGACTACGAAACCGCACGACGATGAAGATGAGTCGGACAACTCGACAACCACGAGCACGGAACCTCCGCCAACGACCACAACGGCCGTCAGCTACACGAAGACCTATGACGTCAAAGCCGCAGGCAGTGTGACGATCAAGGTGTCGGGCGAGTCGGTCACGTTCGCCAGTGGATACGCTTTGGGTGGCTGGACGTTCAAGCTCAAGGATGATGGGCCGGAAGAGGTAGAGGTCCGCTTCGAACACAACGATGACGACGAGGAAAAGATCGAGTTCAAGGCCGAAATCGACGACGGCGAGCTCAACATCTCGATCTCAGAGGACGACTGAGCCCGCGGACGTCATTCTGTGGGCTGTCAGCGTGGTATAGCCGCTCTACAACCCTGGGTACGCGAGGTCGCGCCGGATGAGGACTCAGAGAGTTGGTGGGAGCACGACGGTGAACACCGCACCTCCGTTGTCGCCGTTCCTGGCCGAAATCGCGCCTCCGTGCCGCTGAGCGATAGATAGCGCGATTGCAAGACCGAGCCCGTATCCGGGACCGCTACGCACTGGATCGCCACGGTGGAACCGGTCGAAGATGCGCTCGACGTTTGTGTCGGGGATTCCGTCCCCATCGTCGACGACCTCGATAACCGTTCCCACATCGGTTGCTAGAAACCTGACTTGCGCCGCGTCGCCACCGTGACGATCTGCGTTGTCAACGAGTATCCAGATGAGTTCGGCAAGATCGTGGGCATGGCCCATCACGACCAGCGCGTCGGGTGCGTCGACCGTCACGTTCACTCGTAGGTTCCGAGCGCGCCGTTCGACGGAGCGGGCGATAGCAGCAAGGTCAACTGGAGCGAAGTTTGCGACATCGTCTTTGCGGATATCCGCTCTCGCGAGGGTCAACAGATCGTCGATGAGGTTGCTCATACGATCGGCCTCGAGCGAGATGTCCCTGGTGGCATCTGATCGATCCACGTCCGACGCGTCCGGCCGATCGACCAGGAAACCCGCATTGGCGCGGATCGAGGTCAACGGGCTACGCAACTCGTGGGAGGCATCGGCAACGAACCGCTTCTGAGCATCGATGGTGAGATCGCGGTCTCTCCGCGCCGTCTCGATGCCGTCGAGCATCGCGTTGAAGGAGTCGGTGAGCGCGCCGACCTCGTCGTGCTGGCGAACCGGAGAGAGGCGCCTCGAAAGGTCGCCGGTTGCTCCGATGTCGTCTGTGGTTTCCGCGAGGAGCTTCACAGGCCGCAATGCCCGCCCGGCCATGAACCACGCCCCGATGGCGGCGGCGGCGAGGGCGATCAGTCCGAAGATGATGAGGAGCCATCGCAGACCCCGGAGCTGGTCGTCGATGACTCGCTCGCTCTGTGAAGCCGCCACAACGCCTGTACCCACGCCTGGACTCTCCCAACGTCGGACCTGGGTGCGCACACCGGAGACGCTCGCGAAGGAGGCACCGGTCTCGATCGCCTCGACGATGACCGCCCCTGGGAGGTCCAACGGCAACCCGTTGATCATTCCGGTCGCGTAGTAGGTGACACCGCTCTCGTCGTAAACGGTGATGAATGGTTGGTCGGACGTCGATGCATCCGGAAGTACCGGCGGAACGGATGGCGCAAGCTGCTCACCGTCAACCGTCGAAAGGGTGGCGACCGCCTCATCCGCCATACCGGACAACAGATCGTCTTGATCCTGCTGTGCTGTGCCAACTACCAGGATGTTGATGAGCACGATGAATCCGATGAGGGAGATCGCGGTGAATCCGATCCCGTACCACGTCAACCTCCAACGGATCTTCATGCGTCGAACTTGAGTACGTAGCCGGCGCCCCGGACCGTGTGGATCAGCCTCGGCTCGCCGTTCGCCTCGAGCTTGTTTCGCAGATACCTCACGTAGACATCCACGACGTTGCTCGTGGTATCGACGTCGAGGCCCCACACAGCTTCGAGTATGCGAGACCGGCTGAGCACGATCCGCTGACTCCTGAGGAAGTACTCGAGCAATCTGAACTCGAGCGTTGTGAGCTCGACGCGGCGATCGCCTCTGGTGACTTCGAAAGCCTCGACGTCGACAGCGAGATCGCTGCACCGGAGAACCTCACGAGTCCCAGGCTCTCTCCGCCGTAGCAAACTGCGAACCCGTGCGAGGAGTTCTTCATATGCGAAGGGCTTCACGAGATAGTCGTCCGCACCCGAATCGAGGCCGAGAACACGGTCCGCCACCGTATCGCGGGCAGTGAGCATGAGAACCGGTACATCTCCGTCCTCACGAATCCGGCGGCACACCTCGATCCCGTCGACCTCCGGCATCATCACATCAAGGATCATGAGATCCGGTTGGTGATTGCGTGCAGCTCTGAGGGCCTCCGCTCCGTCATGCGCCACCACCACCGCATACCCCTCATACACCAGTGCTCTTCGGACGCTCGCTGCGATCATCTCATCATCGTCTACGACCAGGATCTGAGGCTTCATCGACACCATGATGCCAGATACCGATGAGAGCACGATGAGAGGCGACAGGAAGTCCGTCCTCCCTCTTAACCTCATTCCCGTTCTTGCGTAACGCAAGAACGGGGATGGCGAGCCTGCGAGCCCGCGAGCTTGGAGGGGGTACCGGCTACGGTGATCGCGTATCGCAATCATGTCCGGAGCCCCCAATTGAAAGACGCGACTGTCAAACGACTATCCGCCCTCCACACCGGCCTCTACAGGGCGACACGCGGCCGTGTCGGGCAACGCCTCGTTCACAACGACATGCTCCTCCTCACGACCGTAGGCAGGAGGACGGGAGCTGCCCACACGGTTCCGTTGCTCTACTTGCGCGACGGCGATCGACTCGTCGTGATCGCCTCGTACGGGGGCAGACCTGAGCATCCCGAGTGGTACCGAAACCTCGTCGCCAATCCTGAGGCCACCGTTCAGATCCTCGGAAACACAAGACAGACTCGCGCCCGAACCATGACGGCCAAAGAACGCGCAGTCTGGTGGCCCAAGGTCGTTCAGGCGTACAGCGACTACGCCGAGTATCAATCACGAACCGACCGCGAAATCCCCGTCGTGTGGCTCGACTGAGGGAGAGTCCGCTCAATCCCCCAAAGCGACGAGCACCAAAGGGCGGTTCCAGGAGCCCTAAGGCAGACTCTCACTCTTACCTACGCCTCGTCCGCCTCGATCGCGGTCTCATCCGGACGTGCGATGAGACTCACAATCCCACCGATCGCAACAAGCGCTCCGGCGATGCTCCAGAGATACCAGCCGAAACCGATCGACACTGTGTAGGCCTCCGGGATCGACCCGGCCTGCGCAGCCTGTGCAAAGCCTGCCTGGAGCGTGTCAGCACGATCTCCCGCTCCGAGCGTGGCGAAGATCCCGATGACCAGCATCAGAACCCCTAAAACAGCCGCAGTCAAACCGTAGAGGCGCTTCATCGACTCGCCTATCGGGGGGATAAGCGCGATCGCGAGAGAAATCAACGCCGCCAAGGCGAACACGATGGCTGCCCAGGATGTGTCGTTGTACAGCGCCGTCCATGTGGTGTCGAAACCCGATGGAAAGGCGGGATCCGCCTGGCTCAACGCCGGCAGCACTGCTTCCCCAGCCGAGGTCGCCGACGTGAGAACAAGCCCAATGGCACCAACGACGACTCCCACTACCGCAAGTATGCGTCCGTAATGCATAGATCTCCTTTGCTCGCACGACTTCTCCTGGCACGACCAATAGTAGGAACTCCAATAGTCCAGATTCAAGTGGCGACAGGACGAATAGCCCCATGAGGCGGGACAGCACTCAGGCGTCTACCACAGCCGCTACGGCCGCTGCCGCATCATCGAAGCGGGCGACCCATCGCTTGCCGTGGGCGGGTGTACCTGACGGATCAAGGCAGAACAGGGTGTGGTGCCCGAGTTCGTGTGCGATGGTCATGAGTGTGGTACGTCGCCCGAGACGGATGACACCGTTTAGGGTCACTGTTCCCCACCCGCGCAACTCGCGCCGTGCCACCTCATCCTCACCCAAGAGATCTACCCAAACGGATCGTGGTCGCTCCGTCGCGCCGGTGTACATCGACCTCCGACCATGGAACTTGAGCCTCGGCGCGTCGACGCCGAGGAGATCACAGCTCGATACAACGATGGCCCGTGCCTGGTAATCATCGACTACCAACGTATCGAGCCGTTCGAGCAGGAGATGGTCACGCGAGAACTGGCGGACGCGAGCATCGTGGCGTCGGGCAGGGCCACGACCTACCTCATGGGGTACTACAGCTGTTCGCATGCCCACAACCTATCGGCTAGCTGTGACATCCCGCTCGCACCACACTCGATCGGCTGGTCCCAACTCTGGCAACGAGAACTTGCACCGAGCACCGTGGAGCACCCGGCATCGTCCGATCCCAGACATGTAAGACTGGGCGGCTCGCACGGGAGGAAGCGTGGAATTGAGACGTGGGATCTGGTACGCGGTCGGCGCCTATGCGGTGTGGGGACTTTCGCCGCTGTTCTGGAACCTCGTACCGGAGATCGGAGCCATCGATCTCCTCGTCAACCGGGTCATCTGGTCGGTGCCCATGCTCGTCCTCGTACTCGTCGTCACACGAAGGTGGCCGTCCATCGGGCCAAGCTATGCATCTTGGCGATCGAAGTTGCTCACCGTGGCAGCGGCAGTGCTCCTGACGATCAACTGGGCATTGTTCCTGTGGTCGGTCACGAACGGTCACGTCGTGGAAGCATCTCTTGGCTACTTCATCAACCCGCTCGTCTCTGTTGCCCTGGGCGTTGTGATCCTCGGCGAACGCTTACGCCCCCTTCAATGGGCTGCGGTTGCTATCGCTGCTGCCGGCGTAGCAGGCATGACCGTAAGGATCGGATCGGTTCCGTGGATATCGCTGATCCTCGCGTTCTCGTTCGGGACCTACGGATTATTGAAGAAGCGACCCGAGACTCCGACACCGTTGGTGTCCCTGTTCGGTGAGTCGACGCTGATCGCAGTTCCGGCGCTGATCGCCGTCCTGTTCCTCCTAGAGCCCTCCGGGCCTGCCCTCGGAGATTCCCTGGAGGTGACGACATTTCTCGTCTCTACGGGACTGATCACGATCGTCCCCTTGCTGCTCTTCGGCGCTGCGGCGAAGCGCATACCGCTGTCAACCGTTGGGCTGCTCCAGTACATCGCCCCGACCCTTCAGTTCCTGCTCGGCGTGTTCCTGTACGGTGAAGTCCTGTCACAAGGCAAGCTGATCGGCTTCGCGATCGTGTGGCTGGCGTTGATCCTGTATTCGTACGATAGCTTCCGAGCGCTTCGGCTCACGCCGGCAGCAGTCGGTTCCGCCTAGAGGCCAGCTCACAGCGAACAGCGAACAGCGAACAGCGAACAGCGAACAGCGAAGCATCCCATATCTGCCGTCTGCCGTTAGCTGTTGGCTGTAGGCCGTCAGCTGTCAGCTGTTGGCTGTAGGCCGTCAGCTGTCAGCTGTCAGCCGTAGGCCGTCAGCCGTCGTCGGCTTCGGCTTCGGCATTCTCAGCATCGCCTGGGGCATCCGTGGCAACATCGGCCAGGTCGGACGCGGCGTCCTCGACATCCTCGACGAAGTCGTCTACCACGGCTGGAGCATTCGAGCCCTTGCGCACACCGGCGATCACGGCATCCTGGATGCTTGCAAGTTGATCCTCACCCACCTTGCCGCCGAGTTTCGAGGAGAGGAACGCCCTGATCTCGTCATCGGACATCTGGGAGAGCTTCTTCTTCGAAACGAACGAGACAGCGACAGACACCACGACGGACACGACGGATACCAAAAGGATGATCTTGATGAGCTTCTTCATTGCCCCTCCTTAGTCTCACGGAACGCTACTGCGGCTGGGGGACACAGAATCCGCGACTACTCGGCGCCGCCGTTGGCGAGCCACTGGATGAAGGCATCGGCCGCATCGGCGTCAGCGGCTTCCTCGCTTTGGGTGCGGTACTTCGCAATGGCGGCGTCGAGATCCGAGCGCGTCCACGGTCCAAACGATGTGCCAGACGCTGCGAGCGCTGCCGCTGCCTCCTCAACAGTGAATCGGCCTGCCGTCACCTCACGGCCGACAACAAGGCCTGCGAGCTTCCTGCCATTCGCTT
>FXBF010000668.1_pt1 | contig 11970 bp, 10 predicted proteins | sample 5335321 | NCBI WGS metagenome assembly FXBF01 (sample SAMEA103928391, study PRJEB20085) | sediment metagenome | isolation source: sediment | reverse complement strand
CGACGCCGAACGGCCTCTAGCGCCAGGCTGATCGCCCAGCGAATGGCATTGGGCGCTGCCCCACCGAAGGAGCGTTCGAGCCGCCAATCCCCCTCCGGGGACTGAAAGACAGCCAAGATCTCAACATTCTCCTCATTCGCTTCGACATGGAGCCCCAGGCCGGCCGATGCATCCAGCTCGCCCCGCACTCGCGTAAGCTCCTGATCCACCGCATCGACAGAGACTCGCCCCGGCAAGAGCTCGCCTCCGGCAAAGAGCTCCTCAAATCCAGCAAGGGCTTCCTCCAGAGCCCCGTCGGTGCCAACTTCAACGGTGGCCAGGCGCCATCCTGCCCCTTGAATGCGAGCCATTGCCGCATCCTCCAGTGTTTCATCATCGGTCCCGTAGATGCGATCGCCCAGCCGCTGCTGCAGCGTAGCCTCGATCCCCCAGAGCATTTCATCCGCTTCAAACTCGGTCCCGGCCTTGGCCGTGATGCGAATATCGACTCTCCCCGGGTGTGCGGCCAGGCCAACCGTGGGGTTGGTCATTCTTTCCAAATCCTGGATGCGTTCGTCCAACCACGATTCACCGATGCCGGCCGTGCGCACCGTGCGAGACTTGATGACCGCGGGAGTCTTAAGGCGAGTGCGAAGGTAAGGGAGAATCTCATTCTCAAGCAGATGTTCGAGTTCTGCCGGGACGCCTGGGAGCGCAATCACCAATTTCCCGGCCTTTTCAGCGATGAATCCTGGCGCCGTGCCGACCGGATTCTCGATTCCAATGGAACCCTCCGGCACGGTGGCCTGGCGCCGATTATTTTCGGTTGGCTCTCGCCCGAACGCCTCGAATCGCTCCACGATCTGAGCCCACAGATCCTCGCGGAACTCCAGCGCAAGTCCCAGCGCCTGTGCCACTCCCTCACGGGTCACATCATCTACGGTCGGTCCAAGGCCGCCGGCCGCGATCAAGATCTCGGATTGCTCGAGCGCGTCAGAGACTGCCAGCGCGATGCGCTCCGGATTGTCGCCAACGGTGGCCGTGCGGAACAGATCGAAGCCGTTCTCTCTCAAGGCGATGGCGATCGTGCGAGTGTTCGTATCGACGATCTCGCCCAGCAGCAGCTCGGTTCCGATGGTGAGAATTTCGGCGCGGGTCATGGTTTCAAAGGGTGATGGGTGAAGCAAGTGCCAATGATTGAGAGAGAGCAACAATGCGTATAGCCATATATCACATGTGGAATTAGGGTGGAGTTCAAACGACGTTGTACTCCTGAACTAGGCGACCCTCATCAAAGCGTGCCAGATCGAGCATCGAGACGTCGACGGTGCTTGCGCGACCCTCCAGTATGAATTCCGACATCAACTTGCCGGCCACAGGCCCGTGCATAAACCCGTGCCCGGAGAAGCCTGCCACAATCCAAAACCCGTCTATGCGGGTTGGCCCGAATATGGGGTGGGCATCTGGAGTGACCTCATACAATCCTGCCCACCCAGACAGCCGCCCCGCGGTCTCGAGCAGCGGTAGGCGTCTCATCGCCGCTTCGAGCGCGTTCGCTTCCCAGGCATCGTCCAACCTTTGATCAAAGCCGGGCTCCTGTTCGGGGTTGGACATCCCGGTGAGCAGACCCTCTCCCTCGCGATGAAAGTAGAGCGACTGGGCGAAATCGATCACGAATGGAAAATCATCCGGGACAGCGGGCAGTGGAGTGGTGGTCACCATCTGTCGCCGGATGGGCTGGATCGGGATCTCGAGTCCCGCGTATTTGCCCACCTCGCCTGCCCACGGACCGGCCGCATTGACCACGTGCTCACACGCCACGTGCCCTCGAACGGTCTCTACTCCCGCGACCTGCCCGTTTTCGACATCGATACCAACCACCTCGGTTTCCATCCGCTCCTGGACACCCAAATCCCGCGCCCGGTCCAGGTATCCCATGTTGACGCTGCTGGGATCCGCCAGCCCGTCCTTCTCATGCACCGTTCCGGCGAGTGCATCCTCTAATTGCATCAGCGGCAATCGCTGCCGTACTTCGTCGCCCTCCAGCCACTCGGTCTCCACGCCGAGGCTGCGCTGCAGGGCGACGTTGCTCCTGAAGGTCTCGACATCTGAAGGCTCGGTGAGCACGAAGAAGTAGCCGCACTGCCGATAAAGGGGATCGATACCAATTTCGTCTTTGAACCGCTCCAGCATCGGAAGGCTGACCTTTGACAGCTGAATATTGACCTTCGTCGCAAACTGATAGCGCACACCTCCGGCGCATCGGCTTGTGGCACTGTCCTCCAGGTGTGCGGTCCGTTCCAAAAGGAGCACGTCCTTGGCCCCAGCTTGTGCCAGGTGATAGGCGGTGCTCGCCCCCATCACGCCGCCCCCGATGATTACGATCTGCGCGCTCTTTGGGAGATGCATGCTAAAGTTCGACGACCTGGCCCAATCCAAGTTCCTCCGCCCGCCTCAGCGCCAATCCGGCTGCGGCCGCATCCTGGACGGCGACCCCCACCGATTTGAAAAGCGTGATCTGCTCTTCCGTTGAGCGACCCGGCGCATCGCCGCTCACGATCTCTCCCAGTTCGGCGCGGATATGATCCTCGCGGATCAGGCCCTTCTGAATAGGGATCATCAAATCGCCCGCCTCCGCCAGCACCGCCTCGCGGGAATCGACCACAACATAGGCCTGCGCAACCGCATGCTCATCCAGCTCCTGCATCTCCGGCGTATAAGCTCCAACGGCGTTGATATGAGTGCCCGCCCTCAAATCGCGGCCGGAAAAGACCGGCGTTGAGGAGGTCGTTGCGGTACAGACCACATCGGCCATTGCCAGCGCTTCGATGGGCTTCCCGGCTACATTGATCTGATGCGGGATCGGTCCAACCCCGGCCATCTCCTCGGCAAAGGCTCTATCGCCCTCCGTATCGATGCTGTACACCCATGCCTCTTCGATATCCCGGACGGCGCAGACTGCCTCCAATTGGGTTCGCGCCTGCACCCCGCTGCCGAAAATGGCCACCCGCCGGGCGTCCGAGCGCGCCAGAAGATCGGTGGCAGCGCCCGAGGCCGCCCCCGTGCGAATGGCGGTCAGCGAGCCGCCCTCGATCAAGGCAAGCGGCTGACCCGTATCAGGATCGATGGCGACCACCACCGCATGTATGGTTGGCAGTTCACGTTGGACGTTCTTGGGAAACACGCTCACGATCTTGATCGCCAAATCGCCCGTTGTGTGCAGGAGCGCAGGCATGAACAGCGCTACTCCCTCCCGATCCGTTACTTCGATCCGCGTGCGCAGCGGTACGCTCGCCATTCCCGCCGAGAGCTGGCGGTAGGCCTCTTTCATGGCTTCAATAGCCTCGCGCATTGGGAGGGCGAGTCGAACGTCCTCTTTAGTCAGGATTCGGATCTGCATCCTACGTTACCCGTAAGCAAGCTTAAATCGGTCAGGAATCCTAAATCGCATAGCCATCCCAGGGTGAGAGTAGCTTGGCGCGCGAGCATGCCAGCTCTTAAGTGTCATGGGGTCTGCCGCCAATTATCCTGTATTGCAGATGCAAAAAGGGGCACAACTCCCTGCGCCCCAATCCTAATCGCAATTCGACTTTGAAACGGGTGGTCTACATCTCTCCCAAATAGGCCTCACGCATCATCTTGTTGACCCGCAAATTTGCCGCGGTATCGGCGAGCACAATCTTGCCGGTCTGCAGCACATAGCCATAGTTCGCGATCGACAGCGCCATGTTGGCGTTCTGTTCGACCACGAAGACTGACGTCCCCTGCCGATTGATCTCGACGATGATATCGAAGATTTGCTGTACAAGGATCGGCGCCAACCCCATCGAGGGTTCGTCCATAAGCAGCAGTCTGGGCCGCGACATGAGTGCTCGAGCCGTGGCGAGCATCTGCTGCTCGCCTCCGGAGAGAGTTCCGCCCAACTGCTTGTGACGCTCTTCAAGCCGCGGAAAGAGACTCAGAACTCTTTCAAGGTCCTCTTTGATTCCGTCCTTGTCGGTTCGGAGATAAGCTCCCATCTCGAGATTTTCCATCACGGTCATTCGGCTGAAGATTCGCCTATTCTCGGGGACCATGGAGATGCCGCGCTGCACCAATTCGGCGGTCGTCATTCCCTCAATCCGCTCACCTAAGTACTCGATGGTTCCATTAACCACATTCGCCATTCCCAGAATGGTCTTCAAAGTTGTCGATTTGCCGCTGGCATTGCCGCCAAGCAGGCAAGTGATGTGACCATCCTCGATGCGAAGGTTGATGTCACGCAAGGCGTGAATCGGACCATAGAACGTGTCGACATGCGAGAGCTCCAGCAATGCGCGATCGTTATCGCCCATCGGCTCCGTCCTCGGACACCCGGCCCAGATAAGCCTCGATGACGCTCTCATTGTGAGCCACAGTCTCGTACAGGCCCTCCGCGATCTTGGTTCCGAAATCCATCGCCACCACACGGTCGGAGACGCCCTTGACCACCCGCATGTCGTGCTCGATCAAGAGGATCGTGAAGCCGCGCTCATCTCGGAGACGGCCGATGTTGTGGGAAATCTCCTCGGTTTCCTTCGGATTCATACCTGCCGATGGCTCGTCCAAGAGTAAGAGCTTCGCTTCTGTAGCCATCGCACGCGCAATTTCCAGCCGCCGCCGATTGGCGTACGATAACATGTAGGCTGGCTGCTCGAAGCGAAATCCCATTAGACGAGAGCCGAAGAACTCTAGCTGGGACTTGGCATTTTCCACAACGCGCGCCTCTTCTTCATAGTAGGAGCGAGGCCGGAAGATGGCCCCAAACACGCCATTCTTCGAACGAGTGTGTTGGGCGACCATCACATTCTCGAGAACGGTCATGTTATTGAATAAGCGGACATTCTGGAACGTACGCGCGATCCCAAGCTTGGTGATCTCACTGGGCTGCAATCCAACAAGGTTGTGGTCTTGGAATGTGATCGACCCCGAGTCCGGTGGATAGAGACCGCTGATAATGTTGAAGAATGTGGTTTTGCCTGCGCCGTTGGGGCCAATCACGCTGACGATCTCGCCCCTCTCGACCTCCATATCAAATCCATTCACTGCGGTGAGCCCACCGAAGGCCTTCGTGAGTCCGCTCGTCGCAAAGAAGGTCACGCAGCGGTCTCCTCTCCACCGGGATTGCCAGGGAGCTGCTCCGCAGCGGCAGTGGGCATGAAGTCGTCCTGAGCCCGTTCTTTTTCGCTGACCTCTCGCCCTATACGGGTGGCGGGAATCAGCCCCTCCGGGCGCAGCAGCATCATTCCAATCAATACCGCCCCATAGATCAACAAGCGGTATTCCTCGAATTCTCGCAAAAGCTCGGGCAGTCCGACCAGGGCAAATGACCCTATGATTACGCCGGGAAGGCTTCCCAGCCCACCGATGATCAACAGGCTGAGGGCAGTGATCGAAACTTGAACGTTGAAGCTGTGTGGGAAGATGGCTCCCAGCTTTACGGCGAACACTGCTCCACCGAGGCTGGCAATCATCGCGCCCATGGCGAAAGCCAGCAGCTTGTAGGAGATCGTGTTGACACCCATGACTTCGGCCACAGATTCGTCCTCGCGCATTGCGACCCAGGCGCGACCGACTCGCGACCCTTCAAGCCGCCACGAAATGAAAAGTGCAAGCGCAGAGAAGATAAGGATCAGGTAATACAGCATCTGCGGCCCAACCAGGTCCAAGCCAAAGATGCTCGCGTTCGGGATGTCGATGATCCCCTGGGCGCCCCCAATCACGGGGCTGAACCAATCCGAGAGAGCAATAAACCGTGCGATTTCTCCGATTCCAAGTGTAACCATGGCCAGATAGTCGCCTCGCATGCGCAGAACTGGCGCTCCGACCAGAAGACCCGCAATTCCGGTGACGATGACCACGATGGGAAGGGCCATCCAGAAGGTGATAGTTATGCCCGGGATCTCGTCCGCGGAAGTAAGCACGGCCATCGCGTAGGCTCCCACGGCAAAGAAAGCAACATAGCCGAGATCCAGCAAACCAGCCTTTCCGACCACAATATTGAGTCCGAAACCGAGTAGGACATATATTCCCACCATTACCAGGACATCGCTCGGAATTCGGCCGACGATCCAGGGTAGTAAGAGCAGAATGAGGATCAGCGCACCCCAGAGAGCTCTCTTGACCCTGCCCTGACTAACCGGCGGCAGTGCACTGTAACGATCCCTGACGCCGCTCGAATAGCGGAAATACAGAATGGACCCAATGATCAACAGGACCAGGATGGATGCTGCTGCTAGCGGCGTTAGGCCAGTAGTCTTGATAAATAGCCGGAGTATCGAAGACGGGAGAAAGGAGAGACTCAAGCGAATCACATCCGAGATCAGTCCGATGAACACAAAAATTGCTAGAACGATCAATGCCCCTCTTCGCGGTCGCTCTGGAAGCAGGTAGAGTCCTCCACCGAGTCCAGCGAATACGACGCCCGCAAGGAGCGGGACCAGAGCTCCTACCGGCGCGGGGACTGCCAGAGTGAGCAGTTCGTCTATGAGCGTGGGTGAGACATTTATGAGCACGCTCCGTAAATTGATGCTGCTGGCAACCAGGACAAGCAAAGACAGCGAGATTCCCAAGACGGCTCCCGCTGCAAGACTGCTGAAGAACAGCGACCGGCGACTCGGAATCGCGCGCTCCGACTGCGTGTACACAAGCTGATTGCGGTTTGTGCTCGCGGCTAGATAGCCGGTGGCCAGCATGACGATTAGGAGCAGGGTGTGTCCAACCGAGATCACTCCGACAATGAGGCTGCGCTCGGCAAAAGTCTCTACCATGCCGATCATCGAAATGAATACGGCTGTAATTCCGCCGTAAAGACCTGCCTTCAGTGACCGCTTGAGCATATCGCGATCCATCTCAGGCCTTCTCCTCCGAAAGCTTTTCGCCCAGGATTCCCTGCGGCCGGAAAATCAGTACCACGACCAAAAGCACGATGGCAATGGCATCCTTTAGCTGGTTGGCCCCTGGAATGCCAAGGCCCTGAAGAATGAGGTTCGGCCCGATGGCCTCAAACACGCCCAAAAACAGCCCGCCCAACATCGCTCCGGGGATGTTGCCGATGCCGCCCAACACGGCCGCGGTGAACGCCTTCAATCCAGGAAGAAAGCCCATGAAAAAGTAAATTCCTTGAGGCTGATAGAATCCCCTCAGTACGCCGGCCGCCCCGGCGAGCATTCCTCCGATGGCAAACGTGATCACGATGACTTTCGTGACGTTAATGCCCATCAACTCGGCAATCTCTTTGTCCTCAGAGACCGCACGCATGGACCGGCCGGTCTTTGTCCGTTCGACGAATAGATAGAGGCCCGCCATCATTAGAATCGCTGAAAAGAAAACGACCATTTGTACGACCTGGACATTAAATCCAAACAAGACCACGCTTCCCCAACGGATCCCAAACTCAGGATAGGTCTGGAAACCAGATCCGAAGAGCCCTCGAAATACATACTGCAGAAAGAAAGAGGCGCCGATAGCCGTGATAAGGGGGACGAGCCGCGGTGCGTTGCGCAATGGACGATACGCGATTCGTTCGAGCAATAGCGCGACGATGGTCGATACGGTCATCGCTACCAAGAACAGAATTGCTATGGAGAGCAGCTGGTTCTCCCACAAGAAGCCCGAATCCTCGAGGCCCTGTGCGACAAACACGGAGGTCAGTGCTCCCGCCATGAAGACTTCGCCGTGAGCGAAGTTGATGACTAGCATAATTCCGTAAACCAGGGAGTATCCCAGTGCGACCAGTGAATAGATGCTGCCTTGTGCCAGGCCCGCCAGCACCAAGGCGACCCAGTTTTCAGCCGTGTATCTGCCTGAAGCAATCGTCGCGATCGATCCCCAGATGATGATCACGGCCACAAAGAGCCTCAGTCCCCACAACAGGATACTGACGAAAGAGATGCGCTCTGGTAGTCGCTGGCGAAGTGAAATCTCCAACTTGTATGATCTCCCTTAAGCGAGAGCCAGGGGAGAATTGCTCCCCTGGCTCACACTAGCTAACTCCGCAAGACGAAGTGTAGACCTCAGTCAGTCAGGCCTCGATCTACGGAGTCCATACGAGTGGTGGGTGCACTCCCATCTGGTATGCAGATTCGTCATCGATCCATGCCTGATCGACCTGGAAGATCGCGAGCGCTTCACCGGTGGCACAGTCGCCATAGAACGTCGTCCCGGCAACCAGCTCCTTCGGTCCACAGTTCAGAATGCCAGTGATCCCCACGAACCCATCGGTGGCTGTGACTGCATCCCGCAGTGCCTGCCGGCCGATGTGAAGTGTTCCGTCATCGTCCACCACGGCCACCTTTTCGATCGCGTCCAAGAGGATGTTGAGCCCATCAAAAGCATGCTCGCCGAACGGGCCTGGCGGCAGCTCGCCGTTCACTTCCTCGTAGCTGGAGAGGAAGTTCAACGCTGCCGGTCCTGTGACGAATGGACCGGACAGGTACATCCCCAGCGCGGCTTGACCGGCCGAGGGCGCGAAAGGTGCGACCGTCAGCCCGTCTGCCCCAAACAGGGTCGTGTCCGCTAGCCCGGAGATTTCCACCGATTGAGCGACGATGAAGTCGCCTTCGGGCTGGAAGATCGGGAAGTACAGGATGTCCGGCGAATCGGCCCCCACTGTGGTCAGGACGGAGCGCATATCTGTGTCGCCCTTGTTGACGGCTTCGGTCGTCGTGACGGTTCCACCCAGCGTCGCGAACGCATCCGTAAAGGCCTTGGCCAGGCCTTGCGTGTAGGGGTCACCGTCATGGATGGCAGCCGCCGTTTTCGCACCCAGCTCTTCAATTGCAAAGCGCGCGGCCATGGCCCCCTGGAAGAGGTCGTTGTGGGCAGTGCGGAAGTAGCCCGGCTTGTAGGTCTCATCGGGGTTTGTCAGAGCCGGTGAGGTGTTCGAGGGCGAGATAATCGTAAGCCCAGCCTCACTTATCGTAGACATGGCCGCCGTCATCGCACTCGAGCAGGTCGTGCCAATCACGCCGACGATCGTCGGATCGGCTGCGATACGCTGCGCGCCCGTCTCACCACCCTCGGCGCTGCAATTCGTGTCCTCGCCCGTAATGAGGATGTCGTGGCCGAGCACCTGGCCGCGATCATTGGCGACCAGTTCCATGGCGCCCTTGGCTGCAATACCGTAGACGGCCGCGCCCCCGGTCTCAGGGAGCATGTAGCCGATGTGAATCGGCTCATCAGATGCGACGTCCACACATCCGATGGGGTCCTCACACTCGAACTCGGCTGGCTGACAGGCGGCCATCACCATCGCGCCCACCACCAGACCGCCCAGTATCAAGAATTTGCGATTCATATGCTCATCCTCCTCCTCAGGATATTAGTTTGTTACCTTATTAACTTGGCCAAGTTTCGAATTAAATAGAAATAAACGGTATTTTTTCGGCGGGTCTCCTCCTTTGGTTCGATGCTCGGCCCGATGGGCGGGCCTGTGGCCGAGGGGGTCTCGGCCGCACAGCGTTGATTTCACATTCTAATGGCGTGTTAAGCTTGCTGTCAACTACTTTCATTATACACACGAAGGGAAAGAAGCTGTATGACACAGCACCTCACACCTAGGGAGCTTGGGATCCACGGCGAGAGGGTCGCTGAAAAACACCTGGTGGGCCTGGGTTACCGAATCCTGGATCACAACTGGCGCTGGCAAAGAGGCGAACTGGACCTGGTGGCTGAGCAGGGGGAGGAGGTCGTGTTTGTGGAAGTCAAGGCCCGCCGCAGCCAGACATATGGGCCGCCGGAGGAGTCGATCACCCGCGCAAAGCGCGAGAAGTTGATTCAAGCCGCCTATGCCTACCTGGGCCGCGCCAAGCGCCAGGATGTCCGTTGGCGCATCGATGTGGTGGCGATTGACATGGAGCGTGACGGCGAAGTCATTCGGCTCGAGCACATTGTCTCGGCGGTGGAGGGAGGGTAGGGCAACCGCAATGAAAGTTCGGACTTCGGCGCTGGTCGCGATCATAGGCCCCACCGCGGTTGGAAAGACGGAGGTGGGGATCGCTGTAGCCGAGGCTCTAGAGGCCCAGATCGTGTCAGCGGATTCGCGGTTGATTTACCGAGGAATGAATATCGGAACGGCAAAGCCGAGTCCGGAACAGCTCGCGCGAGTGCCACATTACCTGATTGACATCGTGGAGCCCGAGCAGAGCTGGAGCCTGGCGAAGTTCAAGCGGGCTGCCGACGAGGCCATCACGCAGGTTCAGGAGCGAAAAAGGCTTCCGCTCCTGATCGGCGGCACGGGGCAATATGTGACCGCTATCCTGCAAGGCTGGCTCCCGCCGCCAAAGGCTCCCGACAACGCCATCCGGAGTGGGTTTGAAGTCCTGGCCGCGGAGCGGGGGCCGCGCTTCCTTCACGCGAAGCTCAAAGAAGTGGATCCTAAAACCGCGGAGCTGATCGATCCCGCCAACGTGCGCCGCGTGGCCCGCGCGCTCGAAGTGTATGAGCTGACCGGAATTCCGCTCAGCGAACAGCGCCGTGCCAGCCCTCCGGATTATCGGATCCTGCGGCTCGGCCTCAATCTGCCCAGGCCCGAGCTGTACGCCCGCATCGATCGGCGGATCGATCAGATGCTGGAGCGCGGGTTGGTCGACGAGGTGCAGGCGCTGCTGAACCGTGGAATCGAGCTGGATCATCCGCCGATGTCCGGCATCGGCTACCGGCAGATCGGAGAGTACCTGCTCGGCGAACGGACCCTGGAAGAGGCCGTAACAGAGATGCGCAAGTTGACCCGGCAGTTCGTGCGCCGCCAGGCCAATTGGTTCAAAGCCGATGATCCCGATATCGAATGGAATGAAGTCAGAGTGGGACTGACGAGTCGGCTGATAGATCGAATCCGATCCTGGTTGCAGGCCGATTAGGGAACGATCTGGTTCAGCACCATGTATGCGATGCCGGCAATGATGGCAGTGGTAGGAATGGTTAGCGCCCAGGCATACACCATGTCGCGCAGGACGTTCCAGCGGACCTTGTTCACTCGTTCTCCAGCTCCTGCTCCCACGATTGCCGAGCTCATCACCTGAGTGGTACTCACGGGGCCACCCAAGAAGGAGGCGCTAATGATCACTCCCGCTCCCGCAATTTGTGAGGTGAAGCCGTGGATTGGCCGCACCTTGTAAATCTTGCCTCCTAGCGTGCGGATCAGCCGCCAGCCTCCTAGCGCCGTTCCCAATGAGATCGCCAGGGCGCTGACGAAGATTACCCATATCGGTATAAAAAAGGAGTCGATGAAGCCGGCGGTCAATAAGCCCAGCGCGATAACCCCCATCGTCTTCTGCGCATCGTTTGTCCCATGACTCAGTGCCAGCCCTATCAGGGTGGGAATCTGCAGCCGGCGAAAGCCGGTGTTCACATTGGGCGTCGCATTTCGCACGGCCCAAAGAGTGATGCGCATGATGAGAAATGCAGCGAGCAGGCCTAATGGGGGGGAAAGCAACAGGGCCAGGACGATTTTAAGCAGGCCATCGATCTTTACAACGCCTAATCCGGCCGCGACGATGGCAGCCCCTAGCAGGCCGCCCACGAGCGCATGGGAGGAGGAGGAAGGGATTCCAAAATACCAGGTCAGCAGGTTCCAGGTGATGGCTGCCGCCAGGGCGGCGACGATTACCGTTTGAGTGATCGCCTCCGCTACCAGAAGATCATCGCCGATTGTGGTAGCCACCGCCACCCCAAACAAGAATGGGCCAAGGAATTCCGCCACCGCGGCCAGCATCAGGGCTACCCTCGGATTGGCGGCCCTGGATGAGATGACGGTTGCCACGATGTTGGAGCTGTCGTGCAAGCCGTTGAGGAAGTCGAAGAATACAGCCAGTATGAGCAGGACGATGATCATTAGGACGGAGCATACCAAAACGGTGGCCTTAGCGTCAAATGGGGGACCACACTAGCTCAGATTGTCGGCCAAGGCCGGATGGTCGACGCACATCTCTCCCTCAATGTCATTGCGAGCGTAGCGAAGCAATCTCCTCCTGG
>FXBF010000667.1_pt1 | contig 11970 bp, 12 predicted proteins | sample 5335321 | NCBI WGS metagenome assembly FXBF01 (sample SAMEA103928391, study PRJEB20085) | sediment metagenome | isolation source: sediment | reverse complement strand
CATCACGAGGGACCAGTTCCAGTCGCCAGTTGTTCCTATCACCGTATAGCCGAGTTTCGTAAAAGCTTTGAAGTGTTGCCAGATCACCAGACAAGGTGGCACGAAAGCTTTCCACCAACCCCCAGACCACCGGATACTTGCGCAGAGACAAGGTCCGTTCGCCCTCACTGTTTTCGATGAGTAATGTATCCCCCTCAACCACATAACGCTCCCTGAAGGGAGAGCGGATGTCCTTTTCCACGCGGGTGGGCGCGCTGTAATGGAGCGTGCCGGTCAAGATCAGAGGTTTCTCTAACAGGCTGGAGTATTTTTCTTCCGTAAAACGTGCGTACGCTTGGGATACCTGGCCAAGTTCACGCATCAGCTGGGTCAGGTCCCAGGCTCGGCTCTCGATCGCTCCCGCTGTATCATCAGCGGCCGCCCAAGTCATAGGTCCACCCACTGACCCTAGTAAACAGAACAGCACTGCAGCAATCCGTTTACACCAATTACTGTTCAGCAGTGGACCAATAATCATAAAAATTAAACCAATTATAGGGCGCCAATCGGCAATAATGTTCCAGCCTATCCACGTAGCGCTGGGCCCAGTACTTGAGATCCTCGGTGCGGGTGGCTCGTGAAATATTGATCCGATCCGCCAATAACTCGGTATAAATTTTGTACCGGTTGTCGCCACAGTAAAGCCCGAAACACAAGATAACCGGTACCTTTAAGCTCGCGGCGAGTAACAGAGGGCCCGCGGGGAAAACCGCCGGGAGTCCAAGAAACTGGCAACGCACGGTCTTGTCGTTCTGCGCCACCCGGTCCCCCAGAATTCCCACCAATCCCCCTTTATCGAGGCACTCCTTCACTCGCAACATGCTGTCAAAGGAGCCGATGGGTATTATGGTGTTTGACAATTTAGGATTCAAACTCTGCAGGAGCTCATTGATCTTTTCAGCGTTGTCCTCGTACATCAGGATGCTGATCGGCAACGCCTTCAATGTGATCCCGAGGCTGCGTAATACTTCAAAGCTGCCCAAGTGAGAACCCAGGAGAATGCAGCCTTCCCCCTTCTTTGCACGTTCCTCTAATAGTTCCGCGCCATGGATATCCACATCAAAAATGTCGTGCCGCCCGCATAATAAAAATACCCGGTCCAGGATTGTTGAGGCGAAATAGTGGTAATGCCGGAATACCTCCTTAATACCTACCGCATGCCCAAGTATCCGTTGCAGATATTGTTGTGAAGCACGCCGCGCGTGACGCGACAACACCACGAAATAAATACAGATAGGATACAACAGGACACGCGCCGGCGCGCGCCCCAACCGAAGGGCGATCCAGGTAATCAACCGCAGAGTAAATCTGCTTCCGCGCTCGCGCTGATGCAACCAATATCGGCTCATCGCTTTTATACTCAGTCTGTGTGAGGCTCACAGTATAGTAAACCCGTTGCAATCGTTTCACCCTGGGTGGAACACACGAATCGAATATGCCCTCCTCCCTGACGCGAAAAATCTATCCTGCATAGTTGCCTGGGTGCAAGGGGCTGCAGAAACTTCGCCATGGGCACGGCGGTCACATGACCACTATCACCATAAGTGGTTTCAGCGGCCTTGATCACTTCATCCAGCAGCACCACGCCAGGGACGATGGGGTTACCTGGAAAATGGCCAGGAAGCGACGGATGATCTGGAGAAACCGAGAATTCGTAGATTGTCATATTTCTTAAGCGCTTTCGACCTTGTCTCCACTTACCTCTAGTTGAGCAGCAAGATGTCGAAGATGTGCCTTCGGCAACTTTCCGGTTTCCGTTCTGGGGAGGGAATCTACTTTATATAGTGGTCGGGGCAGAAAAGCGGCATCGATATATTGGCGCAGCTCACCGAGTATCTCTTGTACAGATAGGGTGGGCGCGATAACGAAGGCCATGAGGCGGGTGATCTTGCCTGGCGCTTCATCGGGCATGAAAAATACGCCATCTTGTACGCCTTCGATTTCGTTGAGCTTGTGATTGAGATCGTTGAGGGACGCCCGCTTGCCGGCAATGTTAATCAAATCCGTGGTTCTGCCGTGTAAGCTGAATTCATAAGCATTCCGGAGCTGAATAAGGTCTCCTAGTTCTACCGCCTCGTTTAGTTGGGGGCCCTGGACGAAGCAGTGGTTGTTTTGACGGTAAAGACTCATCCCATCATATGCCCGCCACCACTCGCCCTCAATTGTACGACGACTGGCGATGGATCCCGCCTCTGTGCAGCCATAGATTTCCAATACTTCAGTAGAGAACATATTCTCCGCCTGTTGTGCCAGGCTGTGCGATAAAGGTGCAGTTGCCGACACTATAAACTCCAGTCTCGGTAGCGCAGTATGTTCGGCTACACACGCGCGGATATGCAACGGCGTGGTTATCAAAATCCGCGGTGCGGGAACGTGCTCTAGAGCGATCCGTATATCTTCAGGATAAAATGGCCGTCCACCATGAATGGCAAAACCTGTTCGCATGGGAAGCAGGATAGTAGTCTCCAAACCGTACATGTGTTGAGGAGGCACAGTCCCCACCACTACCGCGGGTCGCGGTCGTGTCGACAAGAAGCGGGCCCTCGCCATGCCTGCACCGGTTACAAGCGAAGCCCAGGTTTTAAGATTAGCTTTGGGTTCGCCTGTGCTGCCTGATGTGAAGGTGATGGCTGCAGCCTGGGTAGAAGGAAAACAAGGGATGGGCAGCGAGGTTAATTCAAGTTCAGAGCTCCCGGGGTAACGAAGCGCATCGAGGTCGGTTGGATGGTTATCTTTATCCACCAGGGCATAGACATCGGAATACTGCTGCGCAATGCTTTTCAACAACTGGGGGGCTTGGCTGGGGGGAAGCAGATTAGTCTGTCCACGGACAAGAGCCGCAGCAAAGCCTACAAGGAAATGATAACGATTTTCACACAAGTTAAAGACATGGGCGCGATCTGGCATGCGTTCTGCCAGCCGGACCACGTCACCTACAAAATGCCGGCAATCGACGGATTGATCGCCTTGCCAAGCGACAATATCCGTTGGTCCAAAGCCCTTAAGAAACGGCAGTGTATCCGTCATGTCTTAACCTTTGTCCTGGGCACTTGTCACCATTTGTCAGGGCCGCACCAGCGCAGCAATACCCCGGCGTGCAATACTGATTATCAATTGCAAGGGTGGAGTATGGTCAAGTTTGCCATAACGGACAATGCGGTAGAAATACTCACCCACAAATAAAACGACAATAAATAGATAATTCAAGATGTTTGTAAAAAGCGACCAGACTTCGATAGACGCATAAGCTGGAAGCAGCACTGACTCGATCACCAGCGCGATGAAGAAAGTAGTCCACACCCATGTCAGGCGACGCGTATACGAGACGAGTTCAGGAGGATTTTCACCGCGCTCTAGTCGACTCAATTGTGTAATCAACGGTTCGTTTCCTGGCAACAAGGTTCTGGCGAAGACCACCAATAACAAGAGATTAATCGCAATGGGCGGCAAAAAGAGGGCAACGGTTGGGTCCCAGTTTGTTGCAATAATGACCAACCCCACCACGATGCTTACACCAACTGCGGTTCCCCATCCAACGCTTTGTTTACCGCTTTCTTTAGCCGAATGTCCAACGAAGATATAGGCTAGAAGCAAAACAAGCAACGCCCCCAATCCCACGGCCGGATGTTCCAGTATTATCGCAGCATGCACCACGATAGGATATGCCACGGCGCCTATGAGTAGACTTATGGATTTTCTAGTCAAGGACCCTAATTAACTCGGTTCGTTTCTACATGGTTGCTCAAGGCACGTAGAGACGAGAAGATCTGCCGGTTGTTCTCATCATCGGACCGCAGCTGGAAGCCATAGCGTTTTGAAAGAGCTAACGCAAGTTCTAAGGCATCTATGGAATCCAGACCCAGACCTTCGCGAAATAAAGGCGCTTCCGGCTCAATCTCGGATGGATCGATTTCCAGGTTAAGGGTCTCCACGATTAATTGTGCGACTTCATCTTCAAGCGTACTTACTTTTGACATCTGCTACCCTCATCGCTACTTATATTTATGAACAACACTCTAGGCGTTTTCAGCCCGCGCCACGCCATTGTTTCCCCGACCTGATTTTGAAGCACCGCCTGTCAGGCAATTCCTGCCTAACAATTGTGCCATCAGGGCAGCAGGGTCAGCAATCCTGACGGCAAGAAAAGACTATAAGTTCAGACAGATAGCAACAAGCTCGACCATTGCCAAGAGCCGTAATTTTCCGATTCTCTTGACCATATCATAACAAAGTGTCGCCGCAAGCGAGGCCTGGGAACTTACGAAAAGGGCGGCTGTCGTTTTAATGTGAACTACGAACCGGCAACCATCCCTCAAACAATGAACTCCACCAACCAAACAAAAGATTGGGGCCGGAGCCATCGCCTTGTGATGGCAGGCTTATTATTCTTAGCCTCTTTAGGGGCCGGATGTGCCGGCATACCTCCAATCCAAGACCCGATCAAAACCTTGTTTTATATAGAGGAAAACAAGGGGAACCGGACTTTGATCGTCTTTTTGCCTGGAATTCATGAGGAGCCCGCCGTTTTGGCGAGGCGGGGACTCGTGCAGGCGGTGCGTAACCGGCGCCTGGCAATCGACATGGTGGCCGTCGGCGCGCATCTAGGCTATTACGCCAAACGAGAATTCCTTGTTGAGCGGTTAAAAAAAGACGTGATCATGCCAGCGAAAGCGCAAGGATACAGCAGAATCTGGCTGGTCGGGAATTCATTAGGTGGGCTGGGTTCACTGCTTTATGTCAAAACCTATCCCCAAGACATAGAAGGCATATTCATCCTGGGCCCTTATCTCGGAGGCCCTGACCTGATTCAGGAAATTACCCAAGCGGGTGGACTCAAGAAATGGCAACCAGGCCCGGTTTCGGAAGAGGATAAACAACGCATCCTCTGGACATGGCTGAAAAATTATCAAACCAACGTCGGTAATCCCCCCAAATTCTATCTTGCCTACGGCCGCAAGGATAAATATGCAGCAGCGCATGTCCTGCTGGCGGAAATTCTTCCTCCACAACAGGTCCTAACCCTTCCCGGACGGCACAGATGGACTACTTGGAAGAAATTGTGGGGCCAGGCACTGGACAGAGGGTTGTTTGCCGCGAAAGGCGATCAACTGTCGACCGCTCCGATTTTAATGGATAAATAGAAATGCGAAGCCTGTAGCTAAGATACCCTATTTCATCAGCAGTTCGTCCAATACACGACGTATTTCCTTCGGGTTCATCCAAGGTTGCCTCAGTACAATTCTCCCGCTGCGATCTATCACAAACGCCGGTGATGCAGCCACACCGTAGGTTTTCCATACACTATTGTCCATGCCGTCTATCACCATAGGATATGCAATATAAAATCAGACCAGAATTTGAAGGAAAACATCCCCAATCTTCCTCGGACATAGCAGTTTCATAGCGGCGATAAACGATATAAGCTGGAACGGCATGCCGCACAATCGAGGCATCGTAACAGAAAGATCAGCCAACCATTTTTCAGTATTGGTCCGCAGGGGATAAACCGGGCATGTTTTAGCTGGAGGGATAGAACAAGTGCAGGTACCCTTGGCTTACTCCCTTTCATTCTCAGATAAAGGATGCATGAGACGCGGCTTAACACTTATCCGACCGCTCATCATAGTGGTCGCGCTGCTGCTGAGCGCATGCCAACTGCCCAACCATTATCTGATCTATCCCCGGCAGATCCCTGAGCAGGTAATAGCCTGGTCTGAGGACTTTCAAAGTGGTCAGTTATTAATCCATTTGGAATGGGCCAGGCCCGCCGGTAGCGGCCCTTTTCCAACAGTGTTAGTGCATCCGGAAGGCGGCAAAACCGCTCTTGAGATGAAAGGCGTGATCTGGGACTTGGCCAGCCGGGGTTATGTAGCGATTGCCGCCGATTACAAGCGACTGATCGACGGCGAATACCGGCGTAATACGTTCGCCTGGAGAGAAAATGCCGATGTTACCGCAGCGCTCGAACTCATCAGCGACCGCGCCTATGTCGATCAAGAGCGCATCGCCACGCTGGGCTTTTCCCAAGGGGGTGTCTTCAGCTTGATGATTGCGGCCCATGCGCCGGATCGTATCAAGGCAGTGGTGGCCTATTACCCGGTAACCGATTTTGAGTACTGGTTAAACAAACACCGTCCCAACCCAATCCAACGCCTGGTCTATCGCATTATTCGCTGGCACTTCCGGCGAGAGTCCGGTGCAGAGACTGAAGAACAATTCCGCAAAATATTGAGGCGTGCGTCCCCGTTGTCTCATGCCGAGTTGATTCGGGCGCCGGTCTTGCTCATCCACGGTGACCGCGATAAAGCGGCGTCGGTAGAGGAATCACGGCGACTGGCTGACCGCTTAGCGGAATTGGGCAGGGAAGTGAAATTGATGGTGGTACCGGGCGCGGTGCATATCTTCAATTTCAGACAACCGGAAAAGGCGACCTTGGCGTGGGAGGCCACTTTGCGGTGGCTCGGACGTCATTTACGCACCGATACCCCGGCATCCTCGCCCCCCACGGACAACTGACGCGCCGATAAAGACAGGAAGCCGTATCAATCCGGTTAACGCAGATCGCCCAATTTAGCGCCCGGGGCAGGATTTCTCAGCCAAAGCGCCACATCCTTGCCGAGGGCTTTGGCGCTACGCCCCAGGATGGAACACGTGCCTTTAAAACCGCCAAAGGCGCCGCCGCCGGATATTCGTCGGGCATCGAAACTGGCAATTTCTTTGCCGTTATCCTTTAGAACACCATGGATGGTCAGCGATTTCGCGCCACTCCATGCACCACCGCCGCTACCAAGTACATCGGTGATCTCGATTACAAGCACCTTCCCGTTCTTCACGGCGGCTGCGTTGTCCACGTATTTGACATCGCTTCTCGCATACTTCTTTACAAACAACGGTATTTTGCTTTCCAGGTCGCACTCGCGTCGTACGGCACCGCTCACGGCAGTATTTTTCGCGTACGTGGCGACGCGCTGGAGGAAGAGCGTATCCTCTCCCGCAAAACCACTTAAGGGAAATACCATGTATCCCAGCAGCAGCAACCAGCGCATTTTCGATAGCATAAAAGAGGCGCCAATATGCATCATGATCAACTCCTTCGTTGTTATTGCCCTTGTTACCTTAAAACAAGGCATGCATAAAAAGAAGTATGCTAGCATAACATATAGAAATATATGGAAATTCTGGATATTGAGATCCTCGCCATACGGATACGACCCTGGCTAAAGTGCCACATAGCACCCACACTTAAAACTTAAATCTCACCAGAACCTCGCGGTTATCAAGCGCATTGTCGGACCCTTGGACTGGGATAACCGAAACCAAAAGCGTTTTTGCTGAATAGTTAAGGCTACATTGACATTCCTGCTTTCCCTGTGCATGCTTTTACTTTAAGGAAAAATGCCTTACAAGAACAATTGTTTAAGAGAAGATAATGGCCAAGACAAAGATTGTCTTTATCAATCCCCCCTATGAACGAATCGCGCCGGGCTATGAGTTCGTCAAACACATAACCAACCGGTCACCATCCTTGGGACTGCTTCATCTTGCCGCCGAGGTCAGGCTGCATGGCTATGAACCGTCCATCATCGAAAGCGATATTTTTGATCTTTCGATCGACAAAGTCGCTGAAAAGGTCATTGCCGAAAAACCGGACTACGTGGGCATTACCCTGTTTACTGTCGGCGTTTGGAGCGCCGCCACCATTGCCCGAAAAATCAAACAGGCCTTGCCCAATACCGTGATTATCGTCGGCGGCCCTCATATCTCTTCCATGGGACCCGAGACCATTGCGCGTTTCCAGGAATTTGACATCGCTGTGGTCGGTGAAGGAGAACGTATCCTCATGGAGCTGTTGCATGCCCTGGAATACAAGCAAGACTTATCCACGGTACCCGGGATCATCTATCGGGACGGGGATGATATCCGGCACACACCGGGAATGACTGGTGATAAGGTGCTTGACAGCCTACCCATACCGGCGTGGGATTTGCTGCCTGACTTTCCTCATGCCTACAAGCCGGCTATTTACGATTTCCCGCGCGGGCCCGTCGCCACTATCGCCGCATCACGTGGTTGTCCGTTCCACTGCAAATTCTGTGATACCTCGACCTTTGGCGCCAAGGTGCGATATTACTCGCCCAAAGTCGTGTTTAAAATGATGAAGCACCTGCAAAATACCTACGGCGTGCGTCACATCATGTTTGTGGATGATCTGTTCCTGGCCAGCAAAGTCCGTACCACGGAATTGTGTAATCTGATACTCGGAGACGGAATGAACATGAGCTGGACCTGTACGGCCCGCGTGGACACAGTCAAACCGGACATCTTAAAACTCATGAAAAGGGCCGGCTGCTGGGAAATCAGTTTTGGCCTCGAAACTGGATCCAATGAACTACTGAAAAAAATGGACAAGGTGACCTGTGTGGAAAAATCTGAACAAGCTGTAAAATGGGCGGCCGACGCTGGTATCCGCACCAAGGGACTCTTTATGTTGGGTTATCCAGGAGAAAATCAGGAAACGATTCAGAAGACCAAAGATTTTGTTCAACGGATTCCGATGACCATCATGAATCTGACTAAGTTTACCCCTTATCCGGGTTCACCTGTTTATCGCGACCTGTACGGGACCAATATACGCGATGACCACTGGGAGAAAATGAATGGCATGAATTTTGTATGGGCGCCGAAAGGTTTGACGGTGGAAGAATTGGACCGTCAATACCAAAGAATATTATTTGCGTTTTATCGTCGCCCTAAGATTGGTCTATATTATCTAAAGCTCACGCTACAATACCCGAATCATTTATTCCGCTTAGCGCGTTTCGCGCTTGGCTATCTTAATGCCAAACTTCGCAGCTTCTTTAGCGGCCGCCGTGGAATTTTGGTTAAATCCTATGAGACACATTTGGATATGTAAATATGGTGCTTACTTAATACTAACTCAGTAAGTCGTGTTTACGTGCCTTCTATTCTGGTAAACACACGGCATCAAGCAAGCAATACCGCCACGATACCGGTGATGAAGATGCCGTCGAATGTGCCAGCACCGCCGATCGAGGCAAACGGCGTCCCGAGCCGGCGGATATCATTCACCCGCATCAGGTCCGCGCCGATCAATACGCCCAGCGTGCCGGAGATATAGGCCAGCGGCGCGCTCAATTCGCTGCTGAGTACGATGGAAATCAGCGCCGCGCTTACCGGCGCGACGAATATCGGCATGCCGATTCCCAGCCCTGGAATCGGGCGGCTGAACAATCGGCAGATCAGTGTCACACCGGCGATAGCCAATAATACCTGCCAGACTGAAAGTGGGTTGTGGCTCAAGAGATAAATGGAGAAGAAAATCGGGATCAGGCAGCCACCGACGTTCACGGCCACCAGTGTCTTGCCCGCGAACTCGCGCACCGGAAGACGCAATAGCCCGCGCAATGGTGAAACAGGGAACTCTTCCAATGGATGCTCTGCATTGATGGTAAACAGCGGCAGGTTGATGGCGCTGCCGAACAAGGAGGCAAACAACAACAGAAATGCAGAGGAGGCGGATAATCCCAGCTTGTCAAAGGCGATGGTCAGGACGCCGATCTGAACAACCGCCGCCAGGAAACCCAGGATAAAGACGAAAACAAATAATTGAAGCGGCGAGAAAGGCGAACGCATGGTTCGTGAGCCGTTAAGCGTGAACCGTAAATCGTAGGTCGTATAAATACTCCGGTAACGCCTGACGGCTCACGACTCTCGCTTACCGATTACGCCTCACGGTTTAATCACCACGAACAGTTTTCCGCCGCGGCGATTAACCAGGAGCAACACGCTATCCTTCTTGCCGAGCCTGGCCGTGACGCGCCTGAAATCGGCGAGCGAGCGTATGCGCTGACGATTGATCTCCAGGATGACATCTCCCGCCATGAGGCCGGTCGCGCCGGCGGCGCTGCCCGGCGATACATCGCTGATGACAACCCCTCTGGTACCAGGCGGTAGGCCCAGTTGCCGAGCCATGTCAGCTGTGAGGCTCTGGACTTCCACGCCCGCAAGCGCAGTGCTCTTGCCTTCTTCACCTTTGGCGGTCTCGCCCTTCGCCAAGGCGATATCTTTGGGTTGTTCGGCAATCTTGGCTGAAAGCGTAATGGTTTTCTTATTACGCAGGACTTTGATCTTGGCCCGCTTGCCGACCGCCGTTTGGGCCACGATGTTTCGCAACGTGCTCGGTCCGTCCACGCGCTTCCCGTCAAAACGCGTGATGATGTCTCCGCTCTTGAAACCTGCCTTGGCCGCCGGACTGCCCGGGAACACTTCGCTCACCAGCGCACCGCCGTCCCCGTTTGACAAGCCGAACTGTTTTGCCAAACCCGATGTGACCTCCTGAATGGAAATACCGAGCCAACCACGCACAACCTTACCGCTCTTAATCAGGCTGTTCATCACTGTGCGTGTCATGTTACTGGGCACGGCGAAACCGATGCCCATGTAGCCACCGGAGCGCGAGAAGATGGCGGTATTGATACCCACCAGTTCGCCACGGGTGTTGACCAGGGCGCCGCCCGAATTACCCGGATTGATCGCGGCATCGGTCTGGATGAAGTCTTCGTAATCGGCAATACCGACGTTGGCGCGCCCCACGGCGCTGACGATGCCCATGGTGACCGTCTGGTTCAGCCCAAACGGATTGCCGATCGCCAGCACATACTCGCCCACTTCCAACTTGTCCGAATCCCCCCAGGGAACAGTCGGTAAATTCTTGGCTTTGATCTTGATCACGGCGAGATCGGTTTTGGGATCGGTCCCTACCACCTTACCGGTGAACTCGCGCTTGTCACTCAAAAACACTTTGATCTCATCGGCCTTGGCGATGACGTGATTGTTCGTGACGATGTACCCCGAGGAATCGACGATCACGCCGGAACCCAAGCTGTTCTCGCGCCGCTCGCGCGGCAACTGAAACCGGCGGAAAAATTCGTCGCCGAAAAACTGGCGGAAGAAAGGATCCTCCAGTAATGGGGAAGGAACCTGTTCTCTCGGGGAGCGCACGACGCGCGTTGTCGAGATGTTCACCACGGCGGGGGTAATCGCCTTAACCACTTCGGCGAAACTAGGCGGGGCCGCGCCTGACGGCAGACTGGCGCGCACCGTTGCCTCCGGGGCACTCGTGGCCACGGGGACCCAATCCAGGCGCGAGCTTAGAATTATTCCAACAACGACTCCGGCAAACAGGATTAAACCGGCGAAAATTCCGATTCTAAACGAACGACGATCTAAAGACATACAAACACTCCTGCGGAAAATAATACCATCATAATACACCAGACATGGACCGTGGAAAAAGGGGGAAGTTCGGTTCGGGCGCTCGCCTTGCTCAGGCGGCGCTGGTCTTCCTTTCTTGAGCGGCCCCCTTTTTAAACACGAATTTATCCCGGCTCACGTCCACGACAACGACATCCTTCGGGGCAAATTTACCGGCCAGAATCTCCCGCGCCAACGGATTCTCGATGGACTGCTGGATTGCGCGCTTCAAGGGGCGCGCGCCGTACACCGGGTCGAAGCCGGCTTCGGATAGCTTATCCAGGGCGCCTGCCGTCAACACCAGGTCCATATCGCGGGCACGCAACCGGTCACGGAGATATTGCACCTGGATTTCAGCAATGCGGTGCAGTTGACCGCGTCCGAGCGAATGGAACACCACAATGTCATCCACGCGGTTGATGAACTCCGGCCGGAAATGGGAGCCGACGATCTCCAGCACCGCCTGTTTCATTTTGTCGTAATTTTGACTCTCACCATCCATGGCGCTCGCCCTCCGGGCGGACTCCGCCCGCTCAAATCCGCTCCCGGCGGATTTGTCCTCTCCCGCTTGCATCAGTTCCTGGATGATGTTCGAGCCCAGGTTGGAGGTCATGACGATCACGGTGTTGCGGAAATCCACCGTGCGCCCCTGGCCGT
>FXBF010000666.1_pt1 | contig 11971 bp, 11 predicted proteins | sample 5335321 | NCBI WGS metagenome assembly FXBF01 (sample SAMEA103928391, study PRJEB20085) | sediment metagenome | isolation source: sediment | reverse complement strand
TACGAGTCCAGGGATGGACGAGGTAGAGCGAAGCAGGATGCTAGAGCCGAGAGCAGCGCACGACTCCAGGGATGGAGGAGATAGAACCGCGTCGGGAACAGCGGTCGAGGGAGCAGTTGCCGAGGGGGGCGGGTGAAAAAAAGGAGCGCCAATGCGAAGCTGCACTGCACAAACCGCTCACTCCTTCACAAAAACGAAAATTCGAAACTGACGGCTGCTTGTTCCGGCGCCAACACATCCAGCTCGAGTTGGAACGGAGTCTGCGGACGTAGTCGCGCACTCGCGGCAACCGCCCGGCCAAGATACTCGGACGGCTGAAAGACGCGGGTTGCGATGGTCTGCCCGTTGACATTGAACAAAGTGAATCGCACCTGCGGGTATGGCTGCCGGTAGGCAGCGGCGTTGCTGAGAGTTGCTTTGATCTGCATCACACCCTCGTACCTGGGGTGAACGCGCACGTCCCTGCTGAGCACGCGAATCCGGGCCGGGTCACGGCGTTCGGCCAGCACGCAGCCGATCCGCACGCAAAGTGACTCGATAGCGCCGCGCCATAGTGGATAGCGCCGCGCCGCGTCTTCCGGCATGAAGAAAACGTACTGCCCCGCCAGCAGCATCAGCAGCGCGAGCGCGGCCACTCCGTATCCGATGTTGCGCCGCCGCGCGACGTTTCTGGCGGCGAATTCCTCCGCCTCCTCCCGCAACACTTCCGGCAATGGCCCGTCGATACCGTGCACGGACTCCTCGGGCATCGAGACGCGTTCGGCGGCGTCGCTGCTGGCATTGCGTTGCACGCCTGCCGCAGCGGAAGGGCCATCGTCGAGCGGCTGTTCGGGAACGCTGCCATCGTCATCGCCGAAGGTTGCGGAGCCATCGGACTCGAAGCCGGCGACCGGCCCGGTCGCGGCGGAACCGTCGTCATCCGGTGAAGCCGCGGCTTGCACCGCCTCCAGCGTCGAGCTCAGCTGCTCGCTCGCGATCCTGGCATCGGCATCGCCGTGGTTCTCGCCAGGCGTCGCGGACGGCGTCTCCATCGGACCATCGCTCAGGTGCGGAATGGCGTCGAAGGATTCCAGGCAGGTGCCGCAGCGAACGTTGCCATGGGCGGTTTTGAGTTGCTCGGCAGCGACCACGAATACGGTCAGGCAATGAGGACATCGCGTATACAAGATGTCAGGCTCCGTAGTCGCCGCGGTTTCCCGCCAGCAGAACCCAATGGTCGCGAAGCGCAACGGGGCGAAGCGCGCACCAGGGCGCGAAGCTCGCGACCACCGCCGCGGCCTGCTCCTCCAGTATGCCCGCGAGTGCCAGGCGCCCGCCGGGCGCGAGCAGCACCGACAGCGTCTCCGCCATGCTGCTCAAGGTGTTGGCGAGTATGTTGGACACCAGCAGGTCGGCGGTCAACGGGGCTAGGTTCTGCGGTGCGCGCACCTCTACCCGGCTGCCCACTGCGTTGGCGGCGGCACACACGAAGCGCAGCTGTAACCAGGTAATCGCCTGTGGGTCGCTGGCCACTGGTACCGCCGTCAGCTCCTCGCGAGCTTCGCTTCCAGGTAATGGATATTGGTGCCGCCGGCGAGGAATGCGCTGTCCCGGCACAGGCGTTCGTGCAGCGGGATGTTGGTCTTGATGCCGTCGATGACGATTTCGCTCAGCGCCGTGCGCATGCGCGCTATGGCCGTGTCGCGATCCTGGCCGTGCGCGATGAGCTTACCGATCAGAGAGTCGTACTGGGACGGCACCGTGTAGCCGCTGTAGAGGTGGCTGTCGAGCCGGATACCCGGGCCACCGGGGGGGTGGAACACGCTGACCTTTCCCGGCGACGGCATGAAGCTGTCGGGATCCTCGGCATTGATGCGGCATTCGATGGCGTGGCCGCGAAACTCCACGTCCTTCTGGCGCAGAGCCAGCGGCTCGCCGCTGGCGATCTCGAGCTGTGCGCGCACCAGATCGACGCCGGTGACGAGCTCGGTCACGGGATGCTCCACCTGTATGCGCGTATTCATTTCGATGAAATAGAAGTTGCCGTTCTCGTACAGGAACTCGAAGGTGCCAGCCCCGCGATAATCGATCTCCGGGCATGCTTTGGCGCAACGCTCACCTATGCTGCGGCGCGTTTTCTCGTCGAGCCCAGGCGCCGGGGCTTCCTCGATGATTTTCTGATGCCGGCGCTGCATCGAGCAGTCGCGCTCGCCAAGGTAGATCGCGTTGCCCTGACCGTCGGCAAGCACCTGTACCTCGATGTGGCGGGGATTCTCCAGATACTTCTCCAGATACAGGGTATCGTCGCCGAACGCCGCCGCCGCCTCGCTGCGCGTCAGCGATATGGCGTTGAGCAGCGCCGCCTCGCTGTGCACCACCCGCATGCCCCGCCCGCCACCGCCGCCCGATGCCTTGACGATGACCGGGTAACCCACGTCGCGGGCGATGCGAAGCGATTCCTGCGCGTCCTCGCCGAGCAGCCCGTCCGAGCCGGGCACACAGGGAACACCCGCCTTTTTCATCTCCGCGATGGCCGAAACCTTGTCGCCCATAAGGCGAATGGTTTCGGGCTTGGGGCCGACAAAAACGAAGCCGCTCTGCTCGACACGCTCGGCGAAGTCCGCGTTCTCCGCGAGAAAGCCATAGCCGGGGTGGATAGCCACCGCGTCGGTGACCTCGGCGGCGCTTATCACGGCGGGAATGTTGAGGTAGCTCTCGGTCGAAGCCGGCGGGCCGATGCATACGGACTCGTCGGCGAGACGCACGTGCTTGAGCTCTCGATCCGCGGACGAATGCACGGCGACGGTCTTGATGCCGAGCTCGCGACAGGCACGCAGAATTCTGAGCGCGATCTCGCCGCGGTTGGCGATGACCAGCTTATCCAGGGCGGGCATCAATCCGGCCGCGCGATGGCGCAGGATCCGTGTTCGACGGCGCCGCGCGCCACCTCAGGCGTCACCGTCGCTGATCACGAACAGCGGCTGGCCGTATTCCACCGGCTGGCCGTTCTCCGCCAGGATCGCGCCAATCACGCCACTGTGGTCGGCCTCGATTTGATTGAGAATCTTCATCGCCTCGATGATGCACACGGTGTCGCCCACCTGCACCCGCTGACCCACATCGACAAACGGCTTCGAGCCCGGCGAAGGCGCCTGGTAGAAGGTGCCAACCATGGGCGAGGTGACCATGTGACCGGCGGGAAGCTGTTCGCCATCGGTAGCGGCAGCGGGTTCGCCGCCAGCCGGTGCGGCGGGCGCTGCGACCCCGGCTGCTGGCGTGGGCATCGCCAGGGCGGCCGTGGGCAGCGCCATCGGCGCCGCGGCCGGGCGATGCCGACTGATGCGTACCGACTCCTCGCCCTCGTGGATCTCGATCTCGTCGACGTCGGAGGTATCGAGCAGCTCGATGAGCTTCTTGACCTTACGAATGTCCATGCTGTGTGTCAGGTATTATTCGTCATCGTCGCCGAGTTGCTCCACGGCGGCCCGCAATGCCAGCTCGTAGCCCTGGGGCCCGAGACCGGCGATGACACCCACGGCGATGTCGGAAAAATAGGAATGCTGGCGGAACCCCTCGCGCCGGTGGATGTTCGACAGGTGGACCTCGATGAACGGAATGCCCGACGCCAGAAACGCGTCCCGCAGCGCGATGCTGGTGTGGGTGAAGGCGGCCGGATTGACGATGATGAAGTCCACCGCCTCGCCGCCGGCCACCTGCACGCGCTCTACCAGCAGGTGCTCGGCGTTGCTTTGGAAGCTCTGCAGCTGGTGACCCCCGGCGGCCGCCAGATCCGCCAGGCGTGCGTCGATGGCGTCCAGCCCGGCACTGCCGTAGTGCTCCGGCTCGCGCTGACCGAGCATATTGAGGTTCGGTCCGTGCAGAACGAGGATGTTCGCCATGCCAGCAGCCAGGCACTCCAATTCTTCGAGATGTGTGCAAGTTCCGGGGAGATAGCAGCAGAGTAGCACACATTCGCCCACGTAGTGGGATTGTTCCCGGCCCGCGCAGCGCCCCGGAAAGCGCCGTCCGGGCCATTGCAAACGGGCGCCGGCGCCCCCAAGGTAGAAGGATTGGGTCACGGCACCCCGTCCAGTGCTGGATGTCGTCAGGAGTTGCGGGTGTTTTTCTGGTTGTTGCTGCTGTTCTTCACCGTTCCGTTGGTGGAGATCGTCGTGCTCCTCGAGGTCGGGGGCGTCATCGGCGTGCTGTCGACCATTGCCCTGGTGGTATTGACCGCGGTCATCGGCGCGGGACTCATCCGTGCCCAGGGCCTGGCGACGCTGGGCCGGGTGCAGAAGGAGCTCGAGCGTGGCGAGCTGCCGGCAGTGGGCATCATCGAGGCGGCCCTGCTGCTGGTGGCCGGCGCCCTGCTGCTGACCCCGGGATTCGTCACCGACAGCATCGGCTTTCTGATTCTGGTGCCGCCGCTCCGGCGCCGGGTCATTCGGTCCTTTCTCGCCCGGCGTGTGGTCGCCGCCGGTGTGGCCGCGGGCCAGGGCGGTCGGCGCGGACCGCGGGTCATCGAGGGCGAATTCCGCCGCGAGGACGAGTAACCGGACCATCGCGGAGCTGAATTTTCCCCTCACCCCTTGACTTCGGGCGATCTGCCCATATTATTAGCACCCACTCGAAGAGAGTGCTAACAAGCTCCCGGAGCTCGGCTCCGGGGAACCGTGAGCGCGACAGCAATGTTCTGTCGATTGAATTCAGACCAGGAGAAATGTGCATGAAAATCCGGCCCTTACACGATCGCGTGATCATCAAGCGCAAAGAGGAGGAGCGGACGTCTCCGGGTGGCATCGTGATCCCTGACACCGCTGCCGAAAAGCCCATCCGCGGCGAGGTAACCGCCGTCGGCAAAGGCAAGATTCTCGAGGGTGGCGACGTACGCCCCCTGGACGTCAAGGTCGGCGACGAGGTGCTGTTCGGTAAGTACTCCGGCACCGAGGTGCAGATGGACGGTGACGAGCTGCTGGTGATGCGCGAAGAAGACATCATGGCGGTGATCGAGAGCTGATCGCGTCCCCGCACCCCTGACAAACACTCAAACACGATTAACGAACCAACAGATATCGCATTTCACAGGAGCTAACTCATGGCTGCAAAAGATGTACGCTTCGGTGACGAATCACGTCAGCGCATGGTGAGGGGCGTCAATGTCCTCGCCAACGCGGTGAAAGTCACCCTCGGCCCCAAGGGCCGTAACGTCGTTCTCGACAAGAGCTTCGGCGCCCCGACGGTCACCAAAGACGGTGTCTCGGTGGCCAAGGAGATCGAGCTCGAGGACAAGTTCGAGAACATGGGTGCCCAGATGGTGAAGGAAGTCGCTTCCAAGACTTCCGACGTCGCCGGCGACGGCACCACCACCGCCACCGTGCTCGCCCAGTGCATGCTCACCGAAGGCCTCAAGTCCGTGGCCGCCGGCATGAATCCGATGGATCTCAAGCGAGGGCTCGACAAGGCCGTGAGCGCCGTCGTCAAGGGTCTGGCGGATCTCTCCAAGCCCACCGTGGACGACAAGGCCATCGCCCAGGTCGGCGCCATCTCCGCCAACTCCGACGAGAATATCGGTGACATCATCGCCGAGGCCATGAACAAGGTCGGCAAGGAAGGTGTCATCACCGTCGAAGAGGGCACCGCGCTCGACAACGAGCTGGACGTGGTCGAAGGCATGCAGTTCGACCGCGGCTACCTGTCGCCTTACTTCATCAACAACCAGGACAGCATGAGCGCCGAGCTCGAGGACCCGATGATCCTCCTGCACGACAAGAAGGTCTCGAATATCCGTGATCTGCTGCCGCTCCTCGAAGGCGTCGCCAAAGCGGGTAAGCCGCTGGTGCTGGTCGCCGAGGACGTGGAAGGCGAGGCGCTCGCCACCCTGGTGGTGAACACCATCCGCGGTATCGTCAAGGTGGTCGCCGTCAAGGCGCCCGGCTTCGGTGATCGCCGCAAAGCCATGCTGCAGGACATGGCCATCCTCACCGGCGGTAACGTCATCTCCGAGGAAGTCGGCCTGAGCCTGGAGAAGGCCACCCTGGAAGACCTGGGTACCGCCAAGAAGGTCCAGGTGACGAAGGAAAACACCACCATCATCGACGGCGCCGGCTCGGGCAAGGATATCGCGGCGCGCGTCAACCAGATCCGGCAGCAGATCGAGGAGACCTCCTCCGACTACGATCGCGAGAAGCTGCAGGAGCGGGTCGCGAAGCTGGCCGGCGGCGTAGCCGTCATCAAGGTCGGTGCCGCCACCGAGATCGAGATGAAGGAGAAGAAGGCGCGTGTCGAAGACGCACTGCACGCCACGCGTGCCGCGGTCGAAGAGGGCATCGTCCCCGGCGGCGGTGTCGCCCTGATTCGCGCGCTCGTGAGCCTCGACGACCTCAAGGGTAAAAACCACGATCAGGACGTCGGCATCGACATCGCGCGGCGCGCAATGGAGGAGCCGCTGCGCCAGATCGTCGAGAACTCAGGCGCCGAGGCCTCCGTGGTCGTCGCCAAGGTCAAGGAAGGCAAGGGCAATTTCGGCTTCAACGCCGCCACCGAGGAGTTCGGTGACCTGGTCAAGATGGGCATTCTCGACCCGACCAAGGTCGTGCGCACGGCGCTCCAGAACGCGACCTCCATCGCCGGCCTCATGATCACCACCGAAGCCATGGTGGCGGATCTGCCGAAGAAGGAAGAGGCAGGAATGCCTGGCGGCGGCATGGGCGACATGGGCGGCATGGGCGGCATGATGTAAGTCACCCCCGGGCTTGTGTCCGCGAAAAAGGCCCCGCCATTCGTGGCGGGGCCTTTTTTTTGCCTGTAGCAGCGAGCCGGCCGCCATACGGATAGACTTGACCGGGCATGGACAATGACGACTCCGGTGTGAATCTGCCGATGGCGGCGCTTCCCGCGGCGCTCAGCCGCGCTGCCGATGCCCGCTACGCGGCTTTGCGGCAGTCCGCCGGCGACGCATTGCCGGCGCTCGATGAATTGCCCGGGGATGCCGCCCGCGTGCTCGCCTGCAGTGAGTACGTGGCGCAGAGCTGTACCCGCCACCCGGACATGCTGCGCGAGCTGCTGGAAAGCGGCGATCTACAGCGCGCCTATGACCACCGCGGTGCGCACTACCCGGAGAGAGCCGCGGCCGCCACCGAGATCAGCAGCGACGACGCCGGGCTCATGCAGGCGCTGCGCGCGCTCAAGCGCCGCGAGATGGTGCGCATTGCCTGGCGTGATATCGGCGGACTGGCGAAGTTCGACGAGACCCTCGGGGAAACCTCCGCGTTCGCAGACTCCGTGCTGCGGGCGAGCGTGGCGCGATTGCACCACTGGCTGGCGAGCGACACGGGCCAACCGCTGGCGGCCGACGGCAGCCCTCAGCACCTGGTGGTGCTGGCGCTCGGCAAGCTCGGGGCCGGTGAGCTGAATTTTTCATCGGACATCGATCTGATTTTCTGTTTTCCCCAGGCCGGTTCCACCGCCGGCGGCCGCAGGGTGCTCTCCAATGACGAGTACTTCCGACGCCTCGGTCAGCGGCTGATCAATGTGCTCAGCAAACGTACCGATGCGGGCTTCGTCTTCCGCGTCGACATGCGGCTGCGCCCGTTCGGCGCCAGCGGCCCGATGGCATTGAACTTCGATGCCCTCGAGGACTATTACCAGAGCCACGGCCGCGACTGGGAACGTTACGCGCTGATTCGCGCGCGCGCCGTCACCGGTGACGGCGAAAACGGCGAGGCGATCCTCGAGCGCCTGCGGCCATTCGTCTACCGGCGCTATCTCGACTTCGGCGTGCTGGAATCCATTCGCGACATGAAGAACCTGATCACCGATGAGATCGAGCGCAAGGGGCTGCACGACAACATCAAGCTCGGTCCAGGCGGTATCCGAGAGATCGAGTTTACCGGGCAGGCCTTCCAGATGGTGCGCGGCGGGCGACAGCCGGAGCTCCGCGACCGGCGGATTCTCAATGTCATCGGGATCCTCGGCGAGCGCGGCCATCTGCCCGAGTACGCGGTCAAGGATCTGTCCAACGCCTATCGCTTTCTGCGCACCACGGAGCACCGGCTGCAACAGGTGGCCGACCGCCAGGAGCATACCCTGCCCGGCGACGCCACCCGTCGCGCCGCTCTTGCCGCGGGCATGGGTTTCGCCGACTGGGAGAGCTTCGCGCGCGTTCTCGACCAGCATCGTCAACGCGTCAACGCGCAGTTCTCCCACGTGTTTGGTGGTGAAGTGGAAACGAGCGACAGCGACGAAGCCCTCAAGTCCCTGTGGTCGGGCGACCTGGATGCCGGTGAAGCGATAGCCGTTTTGCAGGCGGCAGGCTACGCGGACGCGGAACTGGCCTGGCAAACCATCGGCCGAATCCGGGAGAGCTACGCAGTCAAGCTGATGGACACCAGGGGCCGCCGGCGCCTGGCGCGGCTGATGCCGGATCTGCTGCGCGCCATCGCTTCCCAGCCTGCGCCGCTCGCGACCCTGCAGCGCGTGTTTCACATCGTCGAAGCCGTGGCACGGCGCAGCGCCTATCTGGCTCTGCTGGTGGAACGGCCGCTGGCACTGTCGCAGCTGGTTCGCCTGTGCGCGGCGAGCCCCTGGATCGCCCGCGAGCTCGGCCGCCATCCGGTATTGCTCGACGAGCTGCTGGACCCGCGGACCCTGTACGCACCCCTGGATCAGACGGCTCTCGAAGCGGACATCGGCCAGCGCCTGTCGGTGGTCGACGACAGGGACATGGAGCAGGAAATGGAAGTGCTGCGCCAGTTCAAGCACGCCAACGTGCTGCACGTGGCGGCTGCCGACGTGGCGCGCGCCATGCCGCTGATGGTGGTGAGCGATCATCTGACGGCGATAGCCCAGGTGTCGCTGCGCAAGGTCCTCGAGCTCGCCTGGCGGGACATGGCGGCACGTCATGGCGAGCCGCGTATGGACGACGACGGTGGCCGCCGCACGGCGCCCTTCGCCATCGCCGCCTACGGAAAGCTCGGTGGCCTCGAGCTCGGCTACGGCTCGGATCTGGACATCGTGTTCCTGCATGCAAGCGAGGGTTCCCGGCAACGCACCGACGGCAGCAAGCCCGTGGACAATGCCGTGTTCTTCGCGCGCCTCGGGCAGCGTATCGTCCACTACCTGACCACCGCCACCGCCGAGGGCACGCTCTACGAGCTGGATTTCCGCCTGCGGCCCGCCGGCGCCAAGGGCCTGCTGGTGAACGGCCTGGAGGCGCTGCGGGACTACCTGTTCAATGACGCCTGGACCTGGGAGCACCAGGCCCTGGTGCGCGCCCGGGTGGTGGCCGGAAACCCGCAGATCGAGGCCCGTTTTGCCGAAATCCGGCGCGAGGTGCTGCTCATGCCCCGCGACCCGCAGACCTTGAAACGCGAGGTGCGCGAGATGCGCGAGCGCATGCGCGAGGAGCTCGGCAGCGGCGGGGGCGGCGGTTTCGATCTCAAGCAGGACGCCGGCGGTATCGCGGACATCGAATTTATGGTCCAATATGCGGCCCTGCGCTGGGCGTCCCGTCTTGGGGATTATCTGGATTTCACCGACAATATCCGGCTTCTGGAGGGCATCGCGGATGCCCGCTTGATGGCGGTCGAGGACGTCGAACTCCTGACCGACGCCTACCGCGCTTATCGCGCACGCGTCCACGCGCTCGCCCTCCAGGAGGAGACGACCGTGAAGGGCGATGGCGATTTCGACCATTACCGCGAGGGTGTGGTGCGTATCTGGCAGACGCTCATGGAGGATTGAGCCGTCGCCGGCGCGTGAAGACGAACAGCCGAATGTTGGTGGGGACTACTTAGATGGACATGGCGAACCGAGACGGGGTCATCTGGCTGGACGGCGAGCTGGTGCCGTGGCGGGAGGCCAAGGTGCATGTGCTGACACACACCCTGCACTACGGTATGGGCGTGTTCGAGGGCGTACGCGCCTACAAGACCGAAGCCGGCACCGCCATCTTCCGTTTGCAGGACCACACCGATCGCCTGTTCCGCTCCGCGCACATTCTGGGCATGAACATGCCCTATGACAAAGACACCCTCAACGACGTGCAGCGCATGGTGGTGCGGGAGAACGGACTCGAGAGCGCCTACCTGCGGCCCATGTGCTTTCTCGGCTCGGAGGGCATGGGGTTACGCGCGGACAATCTTTCCACCCACGTCATGGTGGCCGCCTGGGAATGGGGCGCCTATCTGGGCGCGGACAGCATGGAGAAAGGCATCCGCATTCGCACCTCGTCGTACACGCGTCATCACGTCAACATCACCATGTGCAAGGCCAAGGCGAACGGCAATTACATGAACTCCATGCTGGCCTTGCAGGAAGCGCTGAGCTGCGGCTACGACGAGGCGCTGCTGCTCGATACCGAAGGCTATGTCACCGAGGGCAGCGGCGAGAACATCTTCATCGTTCGTGACGGCACCATGTACACGCCGGACCTGACCTCGGCGCTCGAGGGCGTGACGCGGGATGTCATCCTCGTGCTGGCGAACGAGTTCGGCATCCCGCTGGTCGAGAAACGCATCACGCGCGATGAGGTGTATGTGGCGGACGAGGCATTTTTCACCGGTACCGCCGCCGAGGTGACGCCCATCCGCGAGCTCGACGATCGCAGGATCGGCACCGGCACACGCGGCCCCATCACCGAGAAGCTGCAGAAATCCTTCTTCGACCATGTTCACGGCCGCAGCAACTCGCATGCCGAATGGCTGACCCTGGTTGCGTGACAACCGTGATCCCTGGAGGAACCGACCAGTGAAGCTAGAAAGCGCCGCCGACCACGCGCCCATCCAGCCCAATGCGGAAAATCGCTATGAGGTCACCCGGGACGACCTGCCGCTCAGCTGCCCGATGCCGGGCATGAGCCTGTGGAACTCCCACCCCAAGGTCTATCTGCCCATCGAGAAGACCGGCGAGGCCAAGTGCCCCTATTGCGGCGCGGACTATTCTCTTATGGAGAATTGACGCGGGCCGCACCCTGCGACGGGTAGCCATGACAGATAGCGCCTCCGACGGAACCATCGACCACGGGTTGACCGGCCGCGAGCTGTACGTGCGGCTGCTGCGCCAGGTGTCGCCCTACTGGCGGATCTTCGTGCTGGCGGTGGCGGCCATGGTGATCCTGGCGGCCACCGAGCCGGCCCTGCCGATTCTGCTGAAACCGCTGCTGGACGGCAGCTTCGTCGACAAGGATCTGGATTCCGTCGGGCTCATGGCGGGGCTCATCATAGTGCTGTTCGTGATTCGTGGCGCCGCCACCTTCGCGACCACCATGGCGCTCACCTGGGTGGGCGGCAAAGTGGTCATGGATCTGCGCAACCAGATGTTCGACAAGCTGCTGAGCCTGCCATCGGCGTATTACGATAAGCAGGCTTCCGGCACCCTCATATCCAAGGTGACTTTCGACGCGACGCAAGTGATGGAGGCCGCCTCCAACGTGCTCCTGGTGCTGGTGCGGGACAGCCTCTCCATCATCGGCCTGCTGGCCTGGATGCTCTACCTGCAGTGGCAGCTCACTCTGATCACCTTCGTCACCGCACCCGTCATCGTGCTGCTGGTGAAATATTTCAGCAAGCGCCTGCGTCTCATGAGCCACCGGCTGCAGGAAAGCATGGGCGACGTGACCCACGTGCTGGAAGAGGCCATCGACGGCCAGCACGTGGTACGCAGCTTCGGCGGCGAGCCCTACGAAAAGCGACGCTTCGCCAATACCGCCGAGCAGGTACGGCGCTTTCAGTTGAAGTTCATGGCGGCGTCCACTGCCAACTCGCCGGTAGCGCAGGTCATCATCTCCGTCGCGCTCGCCGTTATCCTGATTCTCGCGGCGCGTCTATCGGCGGCCGATGAAATCACTGTCGGCGGCTTCGTCAGCTTTTTCGCCGCCATGGCGCTGCTTTTCTCCCCCATCAAGCGACTCACCGGCGTCAACGGACTGCTGCAAAGAGGCATCGCCGCCGCTGCCAGCGTCTTTGCCCTGGTGGACCAGGCGTCGGAACCGGAT
>FXBF010000665.1_pt1 | contig 11973 bp, 13 predicted proteins | sample 5335321 | NCBI WGS metagenome assembly FXBF01 (sample SAMEA103928391, study PRJEB20085) | sediment metagenome | isolation source: sediment | reverse complement strand
CTCCTCGAGCGCTGACCACGCTGCCAGGTTGCGCCAGGCGATGCGGAGAAATTCCCGGCGGCGCCACTGTCGCAGGGTAGCCATAAAAGCCGGCTGATCCAGGCTGTCGACATCAATCTGCTGCAGACGCGCTGCCAGTTCGCCGCAGGCATAGGGGCGAAAGAGATCGCCGCCATTAACCAGGTCCTTCAGTACCTCCGGGTGCCGCCGACAGGTCTGGCAGACAAAATCGCTGGCGGCCCATACCTGCGGCAGGGTTAACAACCAGTCCTGCTTGTGCCCGTCAACCGCCGGGATGTTTGCAAACTGCTCACGGGATGATCCCCAGACCTCCTCGATGCGCTGCCGGAGACCCTTGGGCAGCGCCTGCAGGCCGGTCGCTATACGTTCCTGTCTGTTGTCGGACATGCTTTAGTTATAACCTATCCGCACCATCACCGCAGGAGCCCGAGATGAAGGCCTTTGTCCCCGTGGAAATCGAGACCTATGCCCGCGCCCATTCAACCACCGCCGACACGCTGTTGGCCGGACTGGAGACCTACACGCAGCAACATTGCGAACTGCCACAGATGCTTGTGGGATCGTTGGAGGGGGCGCTCCTGAGTATGCTGGTCGGCCTAAGCGGCACCAGGCGTATCCTTGAGATCGGCCTGTTCACCGGTTATTCGGCACTAACCATGGCCGCGGCCCTGCCGGCAGATGGCGAGCTCATCAGCTGTGAGATCGACCCGGAATCGGCCACGATCGCCCAGTCGTTTATCGATCGGAGCCCCCATGGTCATAAGATTCAGGTCCGCCTCGGACCGGCCCTGGAAACCATCCAGGGCCTACCCAGCGATCAACACTTCGGACTGGTCTTCCTCGATGCCGATAAGGAGAACTACAGCAACTACTACGATGCCGTACTGCCCCTGTTAGCCCCCGGGGGCCTGATCGTCGCCGACAATGTCTTGTGGTCCGGGGCAGTGCTCGACCCCAGGGAAGCGACCGACCATGCGCTGGTAGCATTCAATAATAAGGTCCGGGACGATCCCCGGGTAGAGAATGTCATGCTCACCGTCCGCGATGGCATTATGCTGATCAGGAAAAAATAGGGCCTAAAATAACAAAGCCCCGCGTTTCGGGGCTTTGCTGTAACAACGTGATTGGAATGCGCAGGCTTACATCATGCCGCCCATACCACCCATGCCGCCCATACCACCCATATCCGGGGCACCGCCCTTTTCTTCCTGCGGTACTTCGGCGACCATGGCCTCGGTGGTTATCATGAGACCGGCGATCGAGGCCGCATTCTGCAGGGCCGTACGGACGACCTTGGTCGGATCCAGGATGCCCATCTTCAGCATGTCGCCATACTCATCGGTAGCGGCGTTCCAACCAAAGTTGTCCTTACCGTCGGCTATCTTGTGATAGACCACGGATGGCTCGCCGCCGGCGTTGGCGACGATCTGCCGCAGGGGCTCTTCCATGGACCGGCGGGCGATATCGATACCGACATCCTGATCATGGTTGTCGCCTTTGACTTCGCCCATGGCTGCCATGGCCCGGACCAGGGCCACACCGCCGCCAGGGACCACGCCTTCCTCAACAGCGGCACGGGTCGCGTGCAGAGCGTCTTCGACACGGGCCTTCTTTTCTTTCATCTCGATCTCGGTAGCGGCCCCGACCTTGATGACGGCGACACCGCCGGCGAGCTTGGCGACCCGCTCCTGCATCTTCTCTTTGTCATAGTCGGAGGTGGCCTCCTCGATCTGGGCACGGACCTGTTGTACCCGCTCCTCGATCTCTTTTTTCTCGCCGGCACCATCGATGATGATGGTGTTCTCCTTGGAGATCTGGATGCGCTTGGCGGATCCCAGGTCCTCGACCTTGGCACTTTCCAGGCTCATACCCACTTCCTCGGAAATCACGGTCGCGCCGGTGAGGATGGCGACATCCTGCAACATGGCCTTGCGGCGATCACCAAAACCGGGGGCCTTGACGGCGGCGACCTTGAGGATGCCGCGGATATTGTTCACCACCAGGGTCGCCAGGGCCTCACCCTCGACGTCCTCGGCAACAATCAGCAACGGCTGGCTGGTCTTGGCCACCCCTTCCAGCAGTGGCAACAGGTCGCGGATATTGGAGATCTTCTTGTCATGGATCAGGATTAATGGATTTTCCAGTTCAACAGTCATCGTATCCTGCTTATTGATGAAATAAGGGGACAGGTAACCGCGATCGAACTGCATACCTTCAACGATATCGAGTTCGTTCTCGAGGCCTGAACCCTCCTCGACGGTGATCACCCCTTCCTTGCCGACCTTTTCCATGGCCTCAGCGATGACGCTACCGATGGACTCGTCGGCATTAGCGGAGATGGTGCCAACCTGGGCGATCTCTTTATGGTCGGAGCAGGGCCTGGAAACACCCTTCAGGGACTCGACGGCTGCAGTCACGGCCTTGTCTAAGCCGCGCTTGAGGTCCATCGGATTCATCCCGGCGGCCACTGATTTCAGGCCCTCGCGGAGCATGGCCTGGGCCAGGACGGTGGCGGTGGTGGTACCGTCACCGGCGACGTCCGAGGTCTTGCTGGCGACCTCTTTCACCATCTGGGCGCCCATGTTTTCATACTTGTCCTCCAGTTCGATTTCCTTCGCCACTGACACGCCGTCTTTGGTCACGGTCGGGGCGCCAAAGGCCTTATCGAGGACGACGTTGCGGCCCTTGGGACCGAGGGTGATTTTCACCGCATTGGCCAGGGTGTTGACCCCCGCCAGCATCCGCCTACGGGCGGTTTCGGAAAATACGACTTCTTTCGCAGACATGTTCTACCTCTCTTTCAAATAGGTTCTTTTAAAGTTGGGAATTTCTGAGCGGTGTCGGCGTATCAGCCCTCGACCACGCCCATGATGTCTTCTTCGCGCATTACCAGCAGTTCTTCGTTTTCAACTTTGACCTCGGTGCCGGAATATTTACCGTACAGCACCTTGTCGCCTGCCTTGACATCGAGCGGCCGGACTTCACCATTATCCAGGATCTTGCCCTTGCCTACCGCAATCACCTCACCCTGGACCGGTTTTTCCTTGGCCGAATCCGGGATCACGATACCGCCAGGACTCTTGGTTTCCTCTTCCAGACGGCGCACGATCACTCGGTCATGCAACGGACGAATCTTCATTGTGGTTGTCTCCTTGATTTTTCAGGTTTAATAAAAATATGTAAAAAGCTTGTCTCTGGGCGGCCATTGGCACCGCCCCGGGTATCTGTAATCGGATTAGCACTCATCCCGAGAGAGTGCTAATAATAATCTGGGAACCACTAATGTCAAGGCTAAATACCCACTTTCAATCATCCAGCCGTCGCCATTTGCCCTCTAACGGCTTGGGATCGCTGCCGTCCGGTCCGGTCTGGGTGTGGATAAAGCCCCGACGGATCAGCGACCGGATCAGCCCCCGACGCAAGGGCGGTAGCAGGCACAAAAACCCGATAGTATCAGTGAAAAACCCCGGTGTGAGCAACAGCGCACCGGCGATAAGGAGAAACAGACCCTCAAACATCGCCACTGCCGGCAGCTCACCCTGTTGCAACTGTCCACGGATACGGCTGATCATGGAAATACCCTGGGCACGGACCAGGGCGGCCCCGATTACCGCCGTCAACACCACGAAGAATATGGTCATCGGCGCACCGATAAGGCCACCGACCTTGATCAACAGCCAGATTTCGACCAAGGGAACGATGATGAATATGGCAAATAACAGTGTCAGGGTACGCATTGCTGATCGTTTATGTCTACTCGAATCAGGGGATTGATCACGGTTTATGTTTGGCTATATTCAACTATTTCAGAGATGGTGGTTGTTTCCACGAATTCAAGGCTGTATACGGATTGCATGGCCTGTTCCCAGGTGGAAGGCTTTCACCGGCTGTTGCGTCTAGTTGTTGGTATGCCGATGCTATAGTGTCGAAACGATAACTGCCTTACATAAAATAATGGACGCGAGTCAGTACCAGATCCTGCTGTCAACCTGCCCGAATAACGAGGTCGCTCAAATGATTGCCGATAAGCTAGTGGCGGGACAGTTGGCCGCCTGCGTCAATATCATCCCGCAAATAGCATCGACATATCGCTGGCAGGGCAAGATCGAACGGGACAATGAGTGTTTGATGATCATCAAGTTCCCGGCCAGGAACTATGCCGATATCGAAAAATGCATTAAATCTAACCATCCCTACGAACTTCCGGAAATCATTGCGGTCCCTATTGTTAATGGCCTGGATGCCTATCTGTCCTGGCTGGATAATCCGGAATTAAAAAAATGAGAAAAACCTTGTATTTCCTTGCCCTCCTGACGGCCACGCTGACAGCGGCCGCCGGCCCTTTCGATCAGCAGAAACCGCTGCACCCGGATAAGGCCTTTGCCATTTCCACCCGAACTATCGACGGCAACACCCTCGAGGCCAGTTGGGTGATTGCCGACGGTTACTATATGTACCGCAAGTTCTTCAAGTTCGAGGCACTGGACAAGAACATCAAACTCAATCCACCCGTCTTGCCCAAGGGCATCATCAAAGATGACAAAGTCCTCAATGAGGTCCTGGAGGTCTATAAGAAAAAAGTCGTTATTCGCCTGTCGATTGACCGTCTCGATCCCAAGGCAGGCAGCACCCGGCTGCGTATTACCTCTCAGGGCTGTAATGAACCGATTGGTCTTTGTTACAACCCGGTAACAAAAGACATCAGCTTTAAACTATTACCAGTCGCCGGCACCCAGGCGGGCACACCACGCAGCCTCAAGGATTTGCGGAAGAAAATCAGTACCGATCCACTAGGCCTGGCGCAGCCATTGCCTGTCGATCGGGCCTTCAATGTTGATGTCACCGGGGTTGGCAAACGCACTGTCAGGATCCGATTTAACATTACCGAGGGCTATTATCTCTATCGCAAGGAAATCAAATTCAGCCTGCAGGCGGCGAGCGGCAAGACTTCCCCGCCGGGTGTACGCATTGCAAAATTCCGGCTGCCGCCGGGTATTACCAAGGTCGACAGCCTGGGCAAGAACGAAGTCTACACCAAGAACTTTTCCGTAATCCTGCCTATCTATGGCGCCGATGCCCCGGATTTTGACCAGATATTGCTCGTGCGTTACCAGGGGTGCAAGGAAAAAGGGATCTGCTATACCCCGGTCAATAAGAAATTTTCGCTCAAGGCCGCGGCGACGGGCCCATTGCTGGCCAGAGCAATTGAAGTGCCGGCTGGAACCGGTAATGGTGTCGCGACAGCGGCGCCGACAACGATTGCCGGTGATAAGACCGAGGCCAGGAGCTGGAACAAATTTACCCTCGCCATCCTGTTCGCCTTTGCCGCCGGCCTGGCCCTGACCTTTACCCCCTGCGTGCTGCCGTTGATCCCGATCCTTTCGAGCATCATCGTCGGCCAGGGAGACAAAAAAATAAGCGGTAAACGCGGCGGCCTCCTGGCCATTGTCTATGTACTCGGCACTGCCGTCGTCTACACCATTGCCGGTTATATGGCCGGCGCCACCGGCGACCAGTTGCAGTCCTATTTTCAGAATCCCTGGGCCATCAGCATAACCGTACTGATTTTCACTGCCCTGGCACTTTCCATGTTCGGTTTTTACGACATCCAGATGCCGGCCTTCATCCAATCCCGCTTGCACAAACATAACCAAGGCCGGCAGGGCGGGACCTTGGTCGCTGTATTCATCCTCGGCATGATCTCGTCGCTGATTGTCGGCGCCTGTGTCTCACCGGTACTGATCTCGGCGCTGGGTGTCGCCATCGCCAGCCAGGACCCCTTGCTCGGCAGCGGCATCATGTTCTCGATGTCACTCGGTATGGGGACCATCCTGATACTCATCGGTTTCGGCGCCGGCTTCCTGCTACCCAAGGTCGGACCCTGGATGGACCGGATCAAACACGGCTTCGGCGTCTTGCTGCTTGCCGTCGCCATCTATATCTTCGGCTTTCTCCCGGAAGTTCCTGTGCTTTACCTCTGGGCGGCGCTATTGATCATTACCTCAATCTACTTCGGTGCCATCCAGCCGGTCCCTGACGGGGCCAGCGGCTGGCGCTACTTCTTTAAGGGCGTCGGCCTGTTGATGCTGATATGGGGGGTGCTGGCGCTGATCGGTGCCTTCACTGGCAGCCGCGATATCCTGCGGCCGATCCAGCTCCCCGTTATGGGGTTGACCGGAACCAGTGTCGATGGGGGGCCAATCAAGCCGGTGAAAAGCCTTTTTATCAAAGTTAGAGACGTGAAAGATCTGAACGAACAGATCGCCCTGGCAAAGGGAGCGAAAAAACCGGTATTGGTAGACTACTATGCGAGTTGGTGTACCGATTGCCGGCGGATGGAGGCCACCACCTTCCGCGACCCGCAAGTTCAAAGGGCAATGGCACGGTTCGTGGTTTTTAAAGTCGATGTCAGCGAGAAGAACCCGGTCACCCAGGCGATGAAGGCCCGCTTTGGCGTCTACGGCCCACCGGCGACCATATTCATTGATCGCACGGGCAAGGAGCTCAAGCGACTGCATTTCTACGGCTACCGAAATGCCGAAGAATTTGTGACGATTCTCAATCAAGTCAAATAACGTAAAAAAGCACCCCTTTCGAATGCGTACCAAGCTCATCAGAAACGGCGTCGCCCTGGGCCTGGTCGCCGCCCTGGCGATCGCCGGCGGTTACTGGACCGCCAGACAATCCGGCCAGCAGGGGCCGGCGGTCACACCGCTGCGCTTACCCGACCTGACGGGCCGCCAGCGACAACTCGGTGACTGGCCGGGGCGGTTTATCTTGATCAATTTCTGGGCCACCTGGTGCGCCCCCTGTCGGGAGGAGATCCCGCTGTTAACAGCCGCCCAGCGCCGCTATGGCACCTACGGGCTGCAGATCATCGGCATCGCCTTCGATAAAAAGCCCGCCATCCTCGCCTTTCAGCGCCAGGTCCCGATCAATTACCCGGTATTGCTGGCCAATGACCAGAGCTTTGAGCTCATGCGTCGCTATGGCAACCGGGTCCAGGGGCTGCCGTTTTCGGTCCTACTGAGCCCCCGGGGAGAGATCCTGGCCACCAGGCTCGATGCCTTCCGGCCAGCGGAATTGGCCGCCCTGCTCAGGGCCCACATTGTCAAAAAGCCCTGATTTGGGGGTCTTGTCGCTATCTGTATCGAACTCCAGTTATTCTGGGGCTAAAATCAATAAAGTGGCGTAGTACTGGACAATTTGTAACAGTCTAGGCACAATCCGTAAATATAGGAGATCGGCACAGATCACCGCATGATCGCGACAATATCGCCGATGTCACCCTTAAAGGGCATTAACCGAACAAGAGCCACACATCAACACCAACGCTAAGGACATGGCACAGATCCTCGTTATCAACGGCCCCAACCTGAATCTCCTCGGGACCAGGGAGCCCGAACATTACGGTAGCGATACCCTGGCGGTGATCAATGAGCGGCTGCAACAGACAGCCACCGCCGGTGGCCATGAGATCGATTTCTTTCAGAGCAATGCCGAAGATAAACTGGTCAACCGGGTCCAGCAGGCCATGACGGACAAAGTGGCCTTCATTATCATCAATCCCGCCGCCTTTACCCATACCAGCATCTCCCTGCGCGATGCCATCGCCGCCAGCCGCATCCCCTTCATCGAGGTCCACCTGTCCAATATCACCGCTCGTGAGGACTTTCGCCAACAGTCATATTTCTCCGACCTGGCGGTCGGGGTCATCAGCGGGCTGGGGGCGCAGGGCTATGAGCTCGCCCTGCAAGCGGCCTTGCAGCGACTGCAATAAGGAAACGATTATGGATATACGCAAAGTCAAAAAACTCATTGAGATGCTGGAGGACTCGAGCCTGGCCGAGATCGAGATCCGTGAAGGCGAGGAGTCAATTCGTATCAGCCGGACGAGTTCTGTGCCCATGGCAGTAGCGCCGGTAATGACAACACCGGTATCAGTCCCCGTCAACAGCACCGAAGCCCCGGCGGCGGCAGAACCAGCGGTCGCCGCTGGAGAGGAACTGCCTGCTGGCGAGACGGTCACCTCACCCATGGTCGGTACCTTTTATCAGGCGCCGTCACCGGGGGGCAAGCCCTTTGTCGAGATCGGCAGCCAGGTCCAGCCCGGGGATACCCTCTGCATCATCGAGGCAATGAAGATGCTCAATGAGATCGAAACAGAAAGGGCCGGCACCGTGCGTGCCATCCTCAAGGAAAATGGCCAACCGGTCGAATTCGGCGAGCCCTTGTTCGTCATTGAATAGACCCGGTCCCTCATCAGCATGATCGAGAAAGTTGTCATTGCCAATCGTGGCGAGATCGCCCTGCGTATCCAGCGCGCCTGCCGTATGCTCGGGATCCGCACCGTCGCTCTGCATTCCGAGGCCGACCGTGAAGCGAAGTATGTCCGCTTGGCCGATGAATCGGTCTGTATCGGCCCGCCGCCGGCGCTCGACAGTTATCTGAATATCCCGGCCGTGATCAGTGCCGCCGAGATCAGTGACGCTATTGCAGTCCACCCCGGTTATGGTTTCCTGGCCGAAAATGCCGATTTTGCCGAACGGGTGATCGAAAGCGGTTTCATATTCATTGGTCCGAAACCGGAGACGATCAAACTGATGGGCGACAAGGTCTCGGCCATTCAGGCGATGAAAAATGCCGGGGTACCCTGCGTCCCCGGCTCCGATGGCCCGCTCGGTAATAATGACGCCGACAATCTGAAGATCGCCGGCAAGGTCGGTTACCCGGTTTTGATCAAGGCCACTGCCGGTGGTGGTGGTAAGGGTATGCGGGTGGTCCATACCGAAGCGGCATTGCTCAATGCCATCTCCCTCACCCGCGCCGAGGCCCGGGCCGCCTTCGGCAACGATACCGTTTATCTGGAGAGATACCTGCAGAACCCGCGGCATGTAGAGATCCAGGTACTCGCCGACCAACACGGCAATGCCATCTCCCTGGGGGAGCGTGATTGTTCGGTACAACGCCGACACCAGAAGGTAATCGAAGAGGCGCCGGCACCGGGCCTGACCGAGAAGCAACGCAATAACATCGGCGAACGCTGTACCGATGCCTGCCGCCGCATCGGCTACGAGGGCGCCGGAACATTTGAGTTTCTGTATGAAGACGACGAGTTCTACTTTATCGAGATGAACACCCGTGTCCAGGTGGAACACCCGGTCACGGAGATGATCACCGGGGTCGATATCGTCCGGGAACAGTTACTGATTGCGTCCGGCGAGAAGCTGTCATACCGGCAAAAGGATATCGGGCTCCGGGGGCATGCCATCGAATGCCGGATAAATGCCGAAGACCCGCAGACCTTCATCCCCTCTCCCGGCAAGATTACCCGCTATCACCCACCCGGTGGACCGGGTATCCGGGTGGATACCCATATCTTTAATGATTACACCGTTCCTCCCTACTATGATTCCATGATCGCCAAGATCATCGCCCATGGCGACAACCGCGAGATGGCCCTGGCGCGCATGTACATCGCCTTGTCGGAGATGTTTATCGACGGCATCAAGACCAATATCCCCCTGCACATGGATATCCTGAACGATGCCGCCTTCAAGGCCGGTGGCACCAACATCCATTTTCTGGAAAAGAAACTGGGGCTGTACGACAAGCATCTATCAAAGTAATGGTTCGCTATCAGATTCAATTCGGTCTTGAGCATCGCCAGCATGACCAGTGGGTCCGGCTGGCGAGGAGAAAAAAGCCGGCAATCGGCTAAGCTTAGGAACATGTATACCCGCTGCCCGCAATGCCAGACCACCTTTAATGCCACCACCGAACAATTGGCGGCGCGCGGTGGCGTCGTGCGTTGCGGGCAATGCAGTACGGTGTTCCTGGCCGATGATCATATCGTCCAGGAACTCCCCGATCAGGAATCGACAACAAATCGACTAAAACCAGTGTCACAGTCGGTGGCGACCCAGACCGCTGACAAGGGGCTGGAGCGGGACCCGTTAACCAGGCCGGAGACCTCCCTGCCAACTGTCGATGAACTCCTCGGCCGTAAACCGAGTTCGAGGACACGAACAGTCTATTGGTTATTGGGTAATCTTGCGCTACTCATCACCCTGCTGGGCCAGGGACTCTATTTCTATTATGACGATTTGGCCCAGAATCAGGACTTGCGACCAATGATATTCAAACTTTGCAGTTATTTTGACTGCAAGGTCTCACCGCTGGCGGATGTGAGCAACATTGAATTGGCCAAAACCTACGTCCGTCCCCATAAAAAATATGAAAATGCCCTGCAGATTCGGGCGAGATTGATTAACCGCGCCGACTTCCCGCAGCCATTTCCACTCATGGAGGTGACACTGACCAACAGTAAGGGGGAGCTTGTCGCCCGGCGGACATTCAGGCCTGACCAGTATATGAAAAAATTCCGGCAGGCCGCCGGGCTGATGCCGACCAATGTCGCCCTGCGGGCATCACTGAATGTAACCAACCCGGATAACCAGGCCAGAAACTTTGAAATCCTGCTCTTAGCCAATCGTTAGCGGGTCCGTGATCTAAGCGGGGATTCGACCCGTTTACTGAGACTGACGCTACCGACAACACCAGATCTGCCCGGCAAAAAATACGTTTTCAGATTTTTGGCATGCTTTTTTCTGCCGCACTACCTAGAAAAATATTCCGTCCGCCCCTTTTCCGGAGGCGGGATTATTGGGTATGATGCTGCCCCCTTCAAAAAACTGTTGAAGATTCAGCCGGCATGAAGATCGGGCCCTATAAGCTTAAGAACAATCTCATCCTGGCACCAATGGCGGGTGTGACTGACCGGCCATTCCGCCAGCTCTGTAAGCAATTCGGTGCCGGCATGGCGATCTCGGAGATGGTCTCTTCCAACTCGCTGTTGTGGGGGAGCAAAAAAACCCTGCGTCGCGCCAATCATGATGGTGAAACTGAACCACGCATCGTCCAGATCGCCGGGGCCGATCCGGCAATGATGGCCGCTGCCGCCCGACACAATGCCGATCGCGGCGCGCAGATCATCGACATTAATATGGGCTGTCCGGCGAAGAAAATCTGTAACGTCATGGCGGGTTCGGCCTTGCTGCAAGATGAAACACTGGTCAGTAAAATCCTGGAGTCGGTCGTTAAGAGTGTCGCCATCCCGGTCACGCTCAAGATCCGTACCGGTTGGGACAAGACCCGACGTAATGGACTCCGCATCGCCCATATCGCCCAGGAGTGCGGGATCCAGGCATTGGCGGTCCATGGCCGTACCCGTGCCTGTGCCTACCAGGGCGAGGCCGAATACGACACCATCGCAGCGATTAAGGCATCGCTAACCATCCCGGTCATCGCCAATGGCGATATCACCACGCCGGAAAAGGCCAAGGCCGTCCTCGACTACACCGCTGCCGACGCCATTATGATCGGCCGGGCGGCTCAGGGGCGGCCGTGGATTTTCCGCGAAATTAACCATTATTTGCAGACCGGCGAGCACCTGCCACCGCCGACACCGGGCGCAATCCGTGATATCCTGCTCGGACATCTGCACAAGCTATATGATTTCTACGGCGAATTTACTGGCGTGCGGGTGGCGCGCAAACATATCTCCTGGTACAGCAAGGGGGCCGTCGGCGGCGCCTGCTTCCGCCAGCAGATGAGTCAAATGGACTCGGCAGACAAACAACTACGGACAGTAAATGAATTTTTTAATAGACAGATATCGCTCATCAAACAAGCGGCATGAAAAAAGAACACTGCAAAGGCCCGCTTTCGAGCTGCGTGAAAACGTCGCTGGAGAAATACTTCCGACAACTAAACGGTGAAAAACCCAATGACATCTATGAAATGGTAATCAATGAAATTGAAAAACCATTATTAGAGATTGTTATGCAACAGGCGCAGAGTAACCGCTGCAAGGCGGCGGAGATCCTGGGCATCAACCGCAACACCTTGCGTAAAAAACTGAAACAATACGGTTTAGATAAGCAGTTTTGA
>FXBF010000664.1_pt1 | contig 11975 bp, 13 predicted proteins | sample 5335321 | NCBI WGS metagenome assembly FXBF01 (sample SAMEA103928391, study PRJEB20085) | sediment metagenome | isolation source: sediment | reverse complement strand
AGCGGAAACAAGATAAAGCTCCGGTGAAGCTTTATCCCGCTGAGCGGGTTCGCCATGGACGGCGAACCCCGGACTTGCCAGCGCAGCGGGACAGCGAAGCGCAGCAAGGTCTTTTTCAACATGCCACTAGATCAATTCGAGTCCTAACCAGGCCGCCAGGTTACCCGGCACCACGCCCATGACCAGCTCTCCGAGCACCGATGGTTGTCCGAACCGGTGGGCGGCGAAAAACGGCCGAGCACCGCGAAAAACAGGATGCCGGTGACGCCGAAAATCACCGGTGCGATCGGGTCGCTGTGCACCCCGCCGAGGACGCCGCCCAGCGCCGGCTCAACGGCGGCAGGCGGGGCAGACGAGCTCGCAATCTGATATTGCGGCATCGGCTATGCGACAAGTCGCCGACAGCAGGAAAACCATGGCAAGTGGCTCCTCAAGTTGAACAAGCAAATGCCGAATTGCCTGGTAAAGATCAAGAAAAACGCTGGCGTTGACGGGCTCGGCGAGCCTGAGTTAATGTTAGCCGCCCTCACCCGATCTGTGGAGATAGCGTGCCGCGAAAAAACACCATGCCTGATTTCGAAGCCGCTCTCACAGAGCTCGAGCAGCTCGTAGAGAAGATGGAGAGTGGTGAACAGAGTCTGGAAGAGGCCCTAAAGTCGTTTCAGCGCGGCATAGAGCTGACCCGAGCCTGCCAGCAGGCTTTGAAGCAAGCGGAACAGCGTGTTGAAAAGCTCGTCCAAAAGAATGATCGACTGGTGACCGAGAGCCTCGAAATCAACGACTAGAAGACGAAGCGACTTGAGCCAGCTGGAACAAACGCTACACCAATATCGGCGGCGGGCGGAAGAAGCATTGGATCGGCACTTGCCGCCAGCGGACGAACCCCCCCAGCGGTTGCACGAGGCCATGCGCTACGCGACGCTAGACGGAGGCAAACGCGTTCGTGCATGCCTGGTCTACGCCGCCGGCGCCGCGTTAGGCGTGGCGCCGAACGTGCTCGATTCCCCGGCCTGCGCGGTGGAGCTGATTCATGGCTATTCGCTCGTGCATGACGACCTGCCGTGCATGGATGACGACAACCTGCGGCGCGGCAAGCCCACGTGCCACAGGGCCTATGACGAAGCCACGGCGCTGCTCGTCGGGGATGCCCTGCAAACTCTAGCGTTCAAAATCCTCGCGGCAAATTCCGCGTTGTCCATCAACGTGCAACGCCGTACGCAAATGGTCGCGGCATTGGCTGATGCCGCGGGATCACGCGGCATGGCAGGTGGGCAGGCCATCGATCTCGGGGCGGTCGGGCAAACGCTCGCTCTACCCGAGCTCGAAGACATGCATCGCCGCAAGACCGGTGCGCTGATTCGCGCCGCCGTGCGCCTCGGTGCACTCGCATGCGAGCAAGCCGACGACCAGGCCCTGCGCGCGCTCGACCACTATGCACGTGACATCGGCCTTGCTTTTCAAATTACCGACGATGTTCTGGACGTCGAAGGCGACGCGCAGAGCCTGGGGAAAACACCCGGGGCCGACGAGGCGCACAATAAACCAACCTACCCGGCGTTGCTTGGCCTTCAGCGGGCCAAGGCGAGATGCGCCGAACTGACCGATAGCGCGCTGGCGGCATTGGCGCCGTTTGGCGAAAATGCCGGTGAGCTTGCGGGGCTTGCGCGCTACGTCATTGAGCGCCGGCAGTAGCCTGTTGCACGTACGCATAGACACCAGGCGGCGGCGTATGGTGGTTTAGGCGCCCACCGTCCGCCTAACAACATTAACTATGCATGGCCCCATAGAGCTTGCCCTTGCCGGGACGTGGGAGAACCGCTTACACTTGAGCCCCGATCCTGGAATGCGCCACATGTATCACCAGAGTCAAAGGGTGAACCGATGAAACTTGCAAAGCTCAGTCAAAAACAGCACTCGGACGCCATCGTGGATGTGCAGAGTAGCCCCGATACACGTCAGCTCCCCATCGACAAGGTCGGCATCAAAGACATCCGACACCCGGTGAGGGTCAAAGACCGCAGCCAGGGCGAGCAACACACCGTCGCCCAGTTCAACATGTATGTCGAGCTGCCCCACAGCTTCAAGGGTACCCACATGTCGCGCTTCGTAGAGATCCTGAACAGTCACAAGCCAGAGATCTCCGTGGAGTCGTTCAAGGACATGTTGGTGGAGATGGCAAAACGGCTCGATGCCGACACGGGGCACATCGAGATGAGCTTCCCGTACTTTATAACGAAGTCGGCACCGGTTTCCGGAGTCAAGAGCCTTATGGATTACCAGGTCACGTTGACGGGTGAAACCAGAAACGGTCAACACAGCATGATATTGAAGGTCGTTGTCCCGGTGACGAGCCTGTGTCCCTGCTCAAAAGAGATCTCCCGCTATGGCGCCCACAACCAGCGCTCCCATGTCACGGTGAGCGTGCAGACAACCAAGTTCGTATGGATCGAGGACTTGATCGAGCTTGTCGAAAAAAAGGCGAGCTGCGAACTCTATGGGCTGCTAAAGCGCCCGGACGAGAGGCTCGTTACCGAGCACGCTTACGACAACCCCAAGTTTGTCGAGGATATGGTGCGCGATGTGGCCGCTGCCCTGAACAACGATGACCGCATCGAAGCCTACGTCGTCGAATCGGAAAACTTCGAGTCCATCCACAACCACTCCGCCTACGCCATGATCCGCAAGGACAAGCGTCACGAAGCAACGGACCCCGGGGCGCCGTGAGCGCTCGCCCGCCGGACCTCCAGAGCCCAGCAATGTGTTGAAGACACCCTGCCGGGCGCCGCAGGGATGCGCCGCATCATTTTTCGACTGTTTAAGCGTTTGAGGAGTGGTACAGGGGCGAAGCGGATAAAGAGGAAGGTCCGGTGGGTGAGCCGGAGAAAGACGAGTGTCCGGTGGGTGAGGCAGGCTAAGGCGAAGGTCCGGGGGACCTTCGCCCTGCCGAACGCCCAAGCCAGGGAAGGCTTGGGCCGGTGCCCAAGCGAAGCAGGGAAGCGCAGCGCAGGGATCGTCCCGGCGAACGCCCGAGCCAGGAAAGGCTCGGGCCGGTACCCAAGCGGAGCAGGGACTGCGAAGCGCCGGGGCGGAGCGCAGGAAGGCGAACCCCGGGCTTTGATGCCTGCCATCCCTGGCGTGCACCCTTCGGATCGCCTGCGACGGTCCAATTTTGCTCCCGGCAAAATTGTCGAGCGAAGCAGGATAGTGGGAGCGAAGAAAGCACCGTTCACGGAGCCGAGGATGCAAAAACGGAGCGACCCGCGGACATGTGCCGCCGGGAAGCGAGTTAAAAAAGGCCATGAATGGCCTTTTTTAATATCCTGTTAGCGTACGCGAGTAATCTGAAAGAAGCTAAAAGACAGAGGTGCCACTCGTGCCCATCGGCGCGCACCAGCGAAGGGGTTATCCGGCTGCAGTTCTTCCGGAATCGTTCTAATACCGCTTCATCAACTCCATCTTATCGCCATCGCGCGTCATGTCGAGCTGGCCGAGGAAAGACATACCCAATAACACGTTCACCGGATGTTGCCCTTGAATTACCCCGGCCTCGACATTGTGTAGCGTTATGTCGCCGATCGTCACGGTATTGAGCTTGAGGCTATACATCGGTACCACCCCGCTTGCGGTCGTGGCCAGCGCAGCGCGCCCGTTTCGCTTGTAGTCCAGTCCGATACGTTCCGCGGTACGGCTACTCATGGCGATCGTATTGGCGCCGGTATCGATCAGGAATCGGACTTTGGCGCCGTTGATGGTACCCGCGCTGAAGAAAAACCCTGCTTTGTCGGCCCATAAGGTGACCGAACCGAGTCCCCGCGACGGGCTCGAGCGTGCAGAACTTACCACGCCAAGACCGAGGATCTCGCGTCGTCCATCGATCTCGATCTCGGCAATCTCTTGCTCGGTGTCGGTGCGGATGAGTTTCAGGCCCTCGGGGCTCGTTTGCCCCGCCGCCAGCACGCGCCTCTCACCATCGATATTTATGATGGCCCTGCTCTTGAACAACGCAAATACCGTGATCTTTTCCACGGCCGCCGCCCACTGGGGCAACGCGAGCATCACGGCAACGGCCAGCGCTTGCTTCACCACACGCGCCACGGCCGGGCCTCCCGGTGTCTGGGGGCAGCGAATTCGATTCGATGACGACGGCTGCGCTTCATGGGCTGAGACATAACACGGATCTCCACGGGGGCTTCGGGCCTCGATCGTGCCACGGGCAACGATCACTCTCACATGAAAGAATAGACGAATTCGCGGGCCTTGTGTTCCCCCCGCAGGCGCGCCGATCGAGCCATTGCGTCATCCGGGAGGCGCTCTTCTCAAGCGCGGCGGCACGCCGGCACAGGCGCATGCCCTCACAGCGAACGGCCATGAGAAACTGCGGCGATCCGCATGTGCCGCCTCGCGCCGGTCGCGGTACTCCTCCAGAGATCACGGCGTTATACTCCGGTCGCTACGCCACCCGGGAAAAGAGGTAAGTTATGCGTGTTTCGCGTTTTCTGCTGTCAACGGTCAAGGAAACCCCGTCGGACGCGGAAATCGTAAGCCACCAGCTCATGCTGCGTGCCGGCACGATCCGCAAGATCGCCGCCGGTATCTACACCTGGCTGCCGCTGGGGCTAAGAGTGCTGCGCAAGGTGGAGCAGATCGTGCGCGAAGAGATGAATCGCGCCGGCGCGCTCGAGGTGTTGATGCCTGCGGTGCAGCCGGCAGAGTTGTGGCGAGAATCAGGGCGCTGGGAGGAGTACGGGCCGGAGCTGTTACGCTTCACGGATCGCCACCAACGTGAATTCTGCTTCGGTCCCACGCACGAGGAGGTTGTGACCGAGCTTGTACGCCGGGAAATCAAGAGCTACCGTCAGCTGCCGGCCAACTTTTATCATATCCAGACCAAGTTCCGCGACGAGATCCGTCCCCGCTTCGGCGTGATGCGCGCGCGGGAGTTTTTGATGAAGGATGCGTACTCGTTTCATATCGATGAAGCATCGCTGCGCGAGACCTATCAGGTTATGTATGACGCTTACTCGCGCGTGTTTTCGCGCATCGGGTTGGATTTTTGCGCGGTCGAGGCGGATACCGGCGCGATCGGCGGCAACGTGTCACACGAGTTCCACGTGCTGGCCGGCTCCGGCGAAGACGCGATTGCCATTTGCTCGGAGTGCGATTATGCCGCCAACGTGGACCTGGCAGCGGCACTGCCCCCCGTGGGCAAGCGCCCGGCACCAGGCGCCACCCTGGAGACCGTAGACACCCCCGGGCAGCACACGATCGCGGCCGTGAGCCAGTTCCTCGGAGTCGATCCAGCACAAACACTGAAAACCTTGCTGGTCAAAGGTGTGGGCGGTGTGATCGCCCTGGTCGTGCGCGGCGACCACGAACTCAATGAGACCAAGGCCGAAAAATTGCCTCAGGTCATGAAGCCACTGGTGTTCGTGACCCCGGGAGAGGTCGAGTTGGCCGCGGGCTGCGCGCCCGGGTCTATCGGTCCGGTGGGCATCGACATCCCGGTCATCGCCGACGAGAGTGCGGCACGACTGTCTGATTTCGTTTGTGGCGCCAATGAAAACGACAAGCACCTGCGCAACGTGAACTGGGGTCGAGATCTGCCCGAACCGGAGGTCGCTGATATCCGTCAGGTGGTGGAAGGCGATCCTTGTCCGCGTGGCGCCGGCACGCTCACGATCCGTCGCGGCATCGAAGTAGGTCATATCTTTCAGCTCGGCACCAAGTACAGCGAGAGCATGAATGCAACCGTGCTCGACGAGGCCGGCCAGGCCGTGGTGATGCCCATGGGTTGTTATGGCATCGGGGTCTCGCGCGCGGTGGCGGCGGTCATCGAGCAGAACCACGATGAGCACGGTATTATCTGGCCGGCTGCGATTGCACCATTCGCAGTGTGTATCGTGCCGATTGGTCTACACAAATCGCCCCGCATCGCACAGGCGGCGGAAGATCTCTATGCCAAACTGCTCGAAGCCGGCATTGAGGTGCTACTCGACGATCGCAATGAACGACCCGGAGTGATGTTCGCGGATACGGATCTGATCGGCATCCCACATCGCCTGGTAATCGGGGAGCGTGGTCTGAAAAACGGCACGATCGAGCACAAGACCCGCCGACACGCCGATACCAGCGAGCTACCCCTTGAGCAGGCCGCCGAGCGCCTGCGAGGCCTATTGCGGACGGAGTAAAGGCGTGTTTCCCCGCTCCCAGGCGAACGTGCTAGAGAAACGCCGAGCGCGCAAAGGCGCGGAAAACACACCCTTGTAACCGGCAAATAGGGACGGGTGTCTGCTCAAAGGGAAGATGTCGGCCTAACGATTTGGGTCACGCTGCACCCATCACCGGTGTGCAAAATTTTGCGTTTCCGTACCTGTGTGCTTCAAACCGGCGCCAGAACCAGGCTACACGGGCCAGGGTAAATCAGCACAAAAATCGACGTACTCTTGTCATCAGTCGTGCATGGCTCATAGCTTCGCCGCCACCAACATCGCCTGATCACGAAAACCGCTGTCAAGCTGGCCGATCCCGCCTTCCTCGCGATAAACCAGCACGCGCAGCCTCGGGAACATCGATAACAGCTCGTTGTCGCGCAGGCGATACTCGGGGTTGCTGGGCCCGCTGTCGCCGACGTGCGTCTGCGTGAACGTCTGGTAAAACAGCACACCCCCGGTCCGTAGCGCATCGATCAAATAGCGGGAAAGGCTGCGATCGAGGAAACGCACCACGACAATCACATCGAATCGATCGGGTGGTGGCGGGCGCACCACCACATCGCGCAACTCGGCGTGTACAGGCAGGCCCAGGGCCTTGGCCCGCGCGCGCACGTGTTCGATCGCCACGGAAGAGCTGTCCCATGCCCATGTCTCGAGCCCGCGGCTGGCTAGCAGAAACGCGTGCGAACCCAGACCACAGGCCAGATCGAGCGCGGCGCCGTGCGCCGGTAGCAGCTGAATATTTTCCACCAAAACGCGGGCGGGCGGCGCTGGCGCGGCGTCACGATATCTCGCATTCCATTTCCGCGTGCCGGGATTCATCGCTCGGCTATTCTACCGAAACAGGGCACGCGCGACCCCACCGGCACAGCCTGCCCTCTCGGCCGCTGACAATGCCGATTTCGCGGGCTATGATTGATGATGTTAACGGTCTTCGCGTTTAATTCAAAATCAAGAATATGCACCGCATCACGGTTTACGCCCTGCTCGGCTCCTTGTTGCTCGCATCGATCGCGCTCGCGGCGCCAACGAGCACTGAGGTCGACCCCCAACTCAAGGCACTGCTCAAACAAGCCGCCGAGCAGGTCGACAGCTTTCAGGACCGATTCGATGCGTGGGTATGGCTTGCGGACATGTCACGGCGACTCGAGCAAAAGGTCCCGGACGCCACGTTCCGAGTTGAGCTACTTAAAAACGTCCACCGCGAGGCCACGCGCGCGAGTCTGGATCCGGAGTTGGTTCTCGCCGTAATCGAGGTGGAAAGCGATTTCGACCCGTTTGCAATCTCCAGTGCCGGTGCCCGCGGATTAATGCAGGTGATGCCATTTTGGCTCAAGGAAATCGGCAGGCCCGAGGATAATCTCTTTCACGTCCGCACGAACCTACGTTTCGGCTCTACGATTCTGCGTTATTATCTCGATCAGGAAAGCGGGAATCGTGCGCGCGCACTTGCACGTTACAACGGGAGTGCGGGCAAGAATAAATATCCTGCGCGCGTGTTTCACTTGTGGAACACGCGCTGGTTCCCGCAATAAGCTCAACGCGCCTCGAAGTCCATGAAGGCGCGCGCTGCAATCTCCTGGGCCACGACGCCGTCCACACAGGCGTAAGCGGGGCCTTTCCACAGCCACGCCTCCAACTGCCGCAAACTGGATTCGTCACCGCATGCCACAACCTCGACGCGTCCATCGGGCAGGTTTCGGGCAAAACCGCTCAACTGCAGCTGCCGGGCAGTATCCTGCGTTGAGGCACGAAAGAAAACCCCTTGAACCTTTCCTGAGATGAGGTAGCGCCTGCAGCGGTTCATAATCGCTTTTAGCCGGCCACGAGGCACGTGCGATCAAAACACAGCTTGCCGCCCGGAAGATCGGCACTCTGGCACGCGACCACGATATTACCCACGCCCTCCTTCACAACTCGATCCTTACCCCCTCACGCCATACCAGCGCAGCCAAATCCGCTCGGGCACAACGCGGGTGATCACCACGGCTAAGGCAAGTCCAAGCAGGGCAGACATCCACAGCTCAGCGCTCATGGAAGTGCCGCTGGTGACTGCCGCGACCCAAATGTGCATCAAGGCCAGGCCCGCCCCCATACACAGCATCAGCAGCCGCCACAGGGCAGCGGTGGATTGCGCAAAGAGGTGTGCCACCGCCCCGAGCAGGACCATCCCCAGGCCCAGGTAGGCCACAGCATAGAACACCTTCGAAGATGCTGCTGCCGTCGTGTGAGCCGCCACCTGAGCTATGCCCGGCCCCCATGCCTGGATCGCCAGCATAGTGCCATAATAGAGTATGGCCGCCGCAAGCCAGAGCATCCGAGATTTCATAACGTTTTTTCCAGCGCTGCCACCGGGCGCTCAATGCTATCGAATTCTAAGGATCTCCTTGCAGCAGGTCGAGCCCGCGAAGCCAATACGCCAGGAGCGATGGCGGCTGTTGCTTACTCGTCACGGAGTCCTCGCGCCGATGCATGGTTTTCCGGTGAAATTGGCACTCGACGCAGCGCTGTCTACAATTTGACTTAAGACAAGGACTTAAAAATACACGATGGCACTGACGTTATCCGTGCCGGATGAAGGCACGATACCCGAATCTGACGTTGAGACGCGCCCTTCACGGCTGGAACAGCAGCTTGCGCAACTCCCGCTTCTCAATGCCGCTGACTCTCGTCGCAGCGTCTATGAGTTACTGTCAAACCTCAATCGCAGCGAGGTTGATGACGAACGACGCTCAACACTACTGGAATTGTATCGTGCCCCTGTTGACGCGATCTGCCAGGAACTGCGCCGTCAATATCTGGGCCAATCTCTGCCGTTAAACGACAAGGGCAAGACCGCTGCCGGGCAAGTGCGCCAGCTCCAGGTCGAGATGTCCTACGGTTACAAACGCGTCGTTCTCAATGCCGCTGACACGGAGGATCAACGCTCAGTCGCCAAGCCCACCGGCGAGCTTCCAATCGCCATTCAACGAGCGATTCGCTACCTGACGGAAATTCTGGTGACCTCCTACCAGGCCTATACATCGTGTCCGCAAGGGACCTGGCGCGAGATTTACGAGCTTTACACCTACGCACAGCGAACCGGTGTAGCCGACATGGCGATCGCCGACCCGCTTAACGACACCGTGCCGAGCAGCAGCATCAGCCACGCCTACAAACAGGCCCTGCTCATCGACCTGAGTAATCCCTATCACCTGCCTGCGCGAATGACCGAGAAGATTCGGCGTTATCTCGACCGCTGGGCCCCGGTCGTGCAGCTGCAGGCGGCAACAAAATACTATGACCCGAAATGCCAGTTTCTAATCGATCAGCAAAGCGACAGCGGCGGACAAGTTTATACACGCGAGGCTGACGTCCGGGAACCTCAACGCTATCGTTTGCTCAACACGATCGAGCTGGCGCAGGTGATCCATCAGCAACTGACGGCCTTGCGTAAAGGCCATCAACCAGACCCGAAAGGCCTGGAGGCCGACTTTTTCAGCGATGATGCGCAAGACATGCTCAAGCGCTTAATCAAGGTCTGGGGGCTCAATCCCAAACGTTCATTCCCCCGAACCGGCCTCAAACAGGGCGTTGAAATGGATGTCGCCATCGGCATCGCCTGGATTAATTACTGTGTGAACGGCGGCAAATCATTCGCTCCGAGCGCTGACGCCGATGACCCGAAGTTCGCCGAGACGTTCTTGACCGATCAGACGGGTTATGCGCCATGGACTTTGCGCGACGAAAGTGCGACCGGTCTCGCCCTAGCTAAAGCGGGCATACCCAGCGGAAGTGTGCGCGTCGGCGATCTTGTGGCGACACGATTGCAAGAGCCCGGCGAGACGTGGAGGATAGGCATCATTCGCTGGCTAAAAAGCACGGGGCCGGTCGACATCGAGGTTGGCATCAGTCGTCTGGCGCCAGCCGCAGATCCTGTCGCCATCAAGATCCTGACGAACGACGATGACGACGGTGATTTTCTGCCGGCACTACTGCTGCCTCGCATCAAGACGCTGAATCAAGCGCAGACACTGGTCACCTACAAAGGCATCTTCAAGCCCGACCGGCGCCTGCACCTGGACGACGGCGAGGTGCAAAACCAAATCCGCGTCACGAAGCTGCTCGAGGCCACGGACGCGCTCGAGCTTTTCCAATTCAAGCTGTCGAACGAGTAAGGCGGCAAAAACACGAAGGGCCCCTTCCGGGGCCCTTGCGCAACCATCTCCGCCTGCGGCAATTACATGCTGCGGTTTATATACTCACGGTCAGACTGCTCGACTACACCAAGCTGCCAAGCGCCGCGTGTACGGGCATGCTGAATCGCCATTTCGATCTGGCTCGCCGAGGAATCGCGCGGGATAACCAACACTTGGCCCGGAAAAATCAGGTCGGCGTCGGCAATATCATTTTGGTTCGCCCGGTAGATGAGCGGCCACTGGTAGGGGTTGCCATATATGACACGGTAGTTCGCGATGTCCCACAAGTTGTCACCACGCACGACGGTGTACTGTGTCAGCCCCTCGTCTTCGACCACCATCGCCTCTTCCTGCTTTTTGACCTCAACCTCGAGTGGCATATCACCCGGCTGCGCTGGCTTCAGTTCCTTCTCCTTGGGCTGCGCGTCAGCCGCCTCAACCCCGGCAATTTCCTCCTCCTTCGTAGTCGCGCAGCCGCTTGCCACGGCCAAAACGATACCCAGGAGTAACATTTTCCATGCAACATTTAGCTTTTTCATTGTCAACGATTTCCTCCGCTCTGTGTTCTTGTCCGGCGCACACCAGTCACGGATCGAATAGTACAAAGTATCATCCTCTATGTATAGACTGTCAAGCAATGAGATGCACTACATTGCGCGGAAAATACGTCCGGTTCCGCCCTGTGGGGCATCCGGCGACACGTCAGGCCGGCGTCGGATCGGCCGACCGTGCCACACACCGGGCATCAGGGCCGCAAGCCATAGAGACCAATCATGACCGATATACTCGTAGTTTACTTCAGCCGTGACGGTGCCGTTGCGGAAATGGCCCGCCAAGTGGCGCGCGGGATCGAGAAAATCGCACCCATGCACGCCCGGGTGCGCACCGTGCCGAAGATCTCAACGACAGCCAAGCCCGACACCAACCCGGTTCCGGCAAGCGGCCCGCCCTACGTTACTCTGGACGACCTCACACAATGCGCCGCGGTCGCGCTCGGCAGCCCGGCGCGCTTCGGCAATATGGCGGCGCCGCTGAAGCATTTCATGGATTCCACGAGCGCCTTGTGGCTCTCAGGTAAGCTCGCGGGCAAACCGGCCGCCGTATTTACGTCCTCTTCGAGCATGCATGGCGGGCAGGAAACCACCTTGGTCTCCATGATGCTGCCACTCATGCACCACGGAATGATCCTGGTCGGATTACCGTACAGCGAGGGTGCGCTCGCGCGCACGACCACCGGAGGCACACCCTACGGCGCGAGCCATGTAGCGGGTATGCAAAATGACCGCCCCTTGAGCGCGGATGAGAAGGAACTGTGCCAGGCACTGGGTGCCCGTCTTGCCACAGTCGCCAGGGCCCTGAGCGCGGCCTAGCGCTAATATTGCATGAACTCACACCAGAGAGCACGAAGCACACGACTCCGGGGACGCACGACTCCAGGGACGGAGGACGACTGCAGGGAGGCAGGAGCTAGCCCGGATTTCTCACCAGATATAAAGAAAAAGGCCGCTTCCAATGGTATAATTGCAGTGTAATCAACAAGTTACACCAATATACGGAGGCGGCCTTATGAACACAGAGTGTAGCG
>FXBF010000663.1_pt1 | contig 11990 bp, 23 predicted proteins | sample 5335321 | NCBI WGS metagenome assembly FXBF01 (sample SAMEA103928391, study PRJEB20085) | sediment metagenome | isolation source: sediment | reverse complement strand
TCTAACACGCCCATGAAGCTGTCGGCGCCTGTTCTCAAAGGAAGGTCATTGTAGCTTATGGGCAGAGCCGTTAGAGTGCGCTACAACTGGTCATGCGGCATACCGGGTCTCCGAGGGCTCATCACCTTCTCAACAGGTTGTCAGCGCCGGCCAGCCTAGCCCCACTGGTTACCAGATCCGCGCGACCGACGCTGCCCCGGACCTCAATCAGCTGGCAGCTGCGGTGTTACCAGCCGTGTGGCTCCACATGGCGGACTTCTCAGGTTCGGGGGACACGGCCAGCACCCCGTTCGTTTGGGATTGTGTTTCTGTGGCGGCCCTCCCGATGAATTGAGCTTGAGTCAGAGGGGAGTGTCAGAATGCCTGATAGACGGACGGTACTGATAACTGGAGCGACCGGATCCATTGGAAGAAGTGCTGCGCTCGCTTTGGCAAGACGTGGTGCGAGAGTTGTGCTGCTAGGGCGCAGGCCCGGAAAGCTGGAAGCCGAGGCGGACCGCGTACGTGTTGCATTGGCCGAAAGCCGGATCCATTTCCAGGACACGGACATCGACACGTTGGTGATCGACTTCTCTGATATGGAATCCGTGAGACTCGCGGCTGCGGAGGCGATCAACCGATTCCCGGTCATCAACGGCCTCATCCTCTCTGTGGCCGTGTACATGCAAAATGGTCCGACAATCCTGCCTAGCGGTCACGAGGTGATGTTCGCCACGAATGTCATGGGACCGTTCTTGTTCACCGGACTGATGTTGGAGCGGATGCAGGAGTCAGACGGATTGGTTCTTCATGTGGTCGCACCATTCCATAGAGAAATCGACTGGGATGATCTGGAGAGTATCAGGAACCACCGGACGATGACAGCATTCAAGAGGACCAAGACATGCAACCGTGCGATCGCCGGAGAGTTGGGTCGACGGTATCCGGGGAAGGTATCCTCTGTAGCATTCGATCCTACGTTCGTCATTGACAGATCAGACCCGGACTTGAAAAAGAGATGGCCGGGTCTCTTCTGGCGGATGATGACGGTCTTCTTCGCGAAGCCGCCTGCGGTGGCGAGTGAGCCCATGGCGGAACTCATGCTCTCGCATCGAGATCGTAGCGCAATCAATGGAGCATTGTTCAAACTGGATAAGCGCGTCGAGAGACCTGATGAGGCAATGGGTGATGAGGTGCTTGGAAAACGGCTGTGGGATGAGTTGGTTCTACTGACAGGACTGACGCCTGATTGAAGCCGGATGGTCTGTCTCCAGGTCGCTCTTGGTTCTCCTGGAGGGCGTGGTTACAGGTGCCTCATGGGTGCCCCCCGGGTGACGCCTGCCTCTCTCGGGTGGTGGGGTCGGCGAAGAGGTGCGCACTCTAACAAGGAATTGCTGCTGTCCGGGTAGGCTGCGGGGTCCAGATCACTCGCCTTACGGCTCGCGATCTGGGTCGGCATGGTGATCCGGCAGCTGAATTCCAAAGTCGTTAGCGGCACGCGTTGCTAGAGTGTATATGGGGGGCGTGTAACGAAACGGCTGCTGTTGAGAGTGAACAATGGACTGGTGCGAGTACATCGAATCGGATCCAAAATTGCTGGGGGGGAAGCCCGTGGTACGTGGTACGCACCTGGCGGTAGATTTTGTCCTCGGTCTCCTGGCCGATGGCTGGACCGAGCGGGAGGTTCTAGAGAACTACCCGACGCGAACGCCAGAAGGACTCCGGGCTGTCTTCGCTTACGCAGCAGAGGCCCTTCGCGATGAAGCCCTCCATCCCTTTGAAGCCGGGCGCTTGACGAGTGCACGGGTGCAGGAAGATCGCGTGCGCCGCGCTCCAGATGATTGGTGACATCGGACGTATTGCTCTTGCTACGCGGCCCCCCGTGCTCGTGCGGGGCGCAGCTGAAGCGCATTTCCGAAGTATGCAGCGGCAGCCAAACTCCGAACGGGAATGAATCGTTCGTCGTCTAACAATCCGCTCAAGCGTTAGGCCTCACCACTGTAGCGGGTGAGAGTCGTACTCCGTTCCGAAGCTGCGGCCGAGTTCTAAACCTCCTCCGAGACCGGCCACTAGGAGCTGACCGGCGCTTGTCGTTCTTAGAGGAAGTCGTTGTGATTGACCGCCAGTCGAGATCGTGTAACGGTCAAGCGTTAGATACGCCGGCGGGCGAGTCGCCGGCAGCTCAAGCGCAGGGACGTTAGACGGCAGCGACACAGTTTAGTATCATTGGGGCGACAGGAGGATCGCATATGAAGTACAAGATCGCTCTCCAAGAAACGGACGAAGGCTATAGCGTGTCCGTACCCGGGCTCCCGGGTTGCTGGTCCCAAGGCGCCACCGAAGAGGAAGCGCTTCAGAATATCCGAGAGGCGATTCGAGAGTATCTTGAGGCGCGCGACGAGCTGCTGACGGGTGCGGTAGTTCGGGAGGTAGAAGTTACCTTCTAATCGTGCCCAAGATCGCCGGTATCAACCATCAAGACGCCGCGCGCTGAAGGCATCGACGTTACGGCCTTTGCCCGGAGATCCCCGTGAGTTCCTCAGGGGTGGCCAGCGACGTGCTTGTCGCCTCTATTCGGTGATAACTGTGAGTTCCTCACAGCGCAGTTGATGCGCGAATCCGTTCGTTAGACGGGCTTTCGATCATGAAGGTAAACCGCGCTGGGCGAATTGCGCTCCTAGCGACGGCGTTTCTAGTCTCCGTCGTCGCCTTCATCGCCTTCTTCTATTCGGTCTATCGTCCTTGGCAGTTGTCCTGGGGTGCGACGGCTGACGAAGTCACTCGTCCGATGGTGGGAGATGGACTCGTCAAGAACCCGACCTTCAATGCGACGCGCGCGGTGACAGTCAATGCGCCAGCGGAGCGCATTTGGCCTTGGATAGTACAGATGGGGTACAAGAGGGCGGGATTCTACAGCTGGGACATTCTGGACAATGATGGGATTCCGAGCGCCGAGCGGATCATACCTGAGTACCAGAATCTCAAGGTCGGCGACTTGGTGCCTCTCAGCGAGGAAACCGATGCCGAGGTGGTTGATATGGAGCCGAACAGACGGCTCTTGCTCGTTTTTCAATCTAGCGGCACTGTGACGTTGGCATGGGGTCTCTACAAGATCGACGCGGAGCGAACACGATTGGTGACCCGCCTCCGATGGCGTACTACGAGCGTAGTTTCTCAGTTCGCGCTGGACGCCTTCGAAATAATCATGATGCGGAAGTGCCTCTTGGGTATCAAACGTCGAGCAGAGGCTCCGGCTGAGGCCGGGCGTTAGGCCACACTGCACTGCATTGCTTAACGAGACGGCGAGGGTAAAGAGATGATCGCGCGCACATGGCATGGAGCCGTCCCCGCTGAGAAAGCTGATGCCTACTTCGATTATCTTTTGCAGACAGGCGTTCCAGGCCTCAAGGCGACGGCAGGGAATCTGGGCGTCTACGTCTTGCGGCGTATCGAGGGCAGTCAAGCCCACTTTCTCATGATCTCGCTTTGGCCCTCGCGCAAGGATATCCGGGCGTTCGCCGGCGACGATATCGAGCGCGCCCGCTACTACCCGGAGGACGCGGCGTTTCTACTAGAACTCGAGCCACATGTCACGCACTACGAGGTGCTCATCGGGCCCGAATCTGGTGTTTCCTAACTACAGCGTGCCGCACGCGCTCCGCTGGCGATGCTGGTGCGTGATCGTCGCGGGGACAGTCGTGGGCTGTGGACCGGGTGGTACACCACCTCCCGCGCAGGACGGGTACCTATCGGGGGCGGGTGGTGCCCGGATCTATTATCGCGTCGTCGGCGCTGCCCCCGATACGGTCGTGGCTGTGCACGGCGGACCAGGCGCAGGGATGAACGCGTTCTTTCCGGATGTCGAGCCCCTCGCTGCACGCCACACCATCATCTTCTACGATCAGCGCGGCGGCGGCCGCTCGGAGTTGCCCGCCGACACATCGCTCTTGGCCGCCAGCTATCACGTCGAGGACCTGGAGGCCGTACGCCGGCACTTTCACCTGGCTCGGATGAACGTATTGGCCCACTCCTTCGGTGCGATTCTGGTGGCGAAGTACGCTGAATTCTATCCTGAGCGGCTGGCTCACCTCGTCTTCGTCGGCGCCGTAGGGCCACGGCGACAGGCGGCCGCCGCGGTGGCGCAGGCGCCGTATGCGCGGGCCGATAGCGCCACTCTCAGCCGGCTGCTTGGCGTGATGCAGCCACTTCTCACCGGGACGGCCCCCGACCCCGTCGCAAGCTGCCGCGAGTACGAGGCCATCACCCGCCAGATGGCGCTTGCCCGTGGAGACACGAGTCGGTGGCAGGGGAGCAGCTGCGACATGCCGTCGGAGGCGGTGCGCTATTATTTCCACTATACTGCGCGCATTGGTCCCACGTACTTCGGCGATTGGGACTTCACGTCTTCGTTGCGGCGACTCACAGCCCGCGTGCTCGTGGTCTATGGCGATCGCGACACGGCAGGGGTCCCAGCGCAGCGCGAATGGGTTACCGCCCTGCCTAACGCACGCCTTCTCTTAGTTCCGGGCGCTGGCAAGGGGGCGCTCGCTGACCGGCCTGACCTCGTCTTTCCGGCGATCAACGACTTCCTAGGTGGGCGGTGGCCGCGGGGTGCTGTCGCCGCGGGGCGGGAGTAGCGCCGTCTCGCACGCGGCTTGACAACGGCATGCAGCTGACGGCGCTGAACGCCGCAGCTGATGCCGAGGACGTTAGGGAGTCGAAGGTCTCTCTTGCGACGTCTGTACAATATATGTACATTTGAGAAGTGAGTGAGCTCCGGTTTGAGTGGGACCTGAGGAAGCACGCCGCCAACCAGCGAAAGCACGGAGTCAGCTTCGATGAAGCGTCCACCGTGTTCTCCGATGAGCGTGCGCTGCTGATCGACGATCCCGATCATTCCGACACGGAAGATCGCTTCATCATTCTGGGGCTGAGCTCGAGTCTTCGCACGCTGGTGGTCTGCCACTGCTACCGTGAAGCCGAGAGCGTCATACGCCTGATATCGGCCCGCAAAGCCAACCGGAAGGAGCGGGGCGAGTACGCGCGGAGATGGGCATTATGAGAGACGACTACGACTTTTCGAAGGCTCGGGAGAACCCGTACGCGAAGCGGCTGAAGAAGCGCGTGACGATACGGCTGGACGAGGCGACGATAGCGTACTTCAAGCAGCTGGCGGCAGAGAGCGGCATACCCTACCAGACCTTGATCAACCTCTACCTCCGGGACTGCGCCGCTAGCAACCGTCGCCTGAGAATGGCCTGGAAGCCGCCAAAGGCAGCCAAAGCCGCTCCCTAACACCTCTCACTAAGGCCTCCTCTGTCAAGTGGACGTAGTTAGAGAACACGGGGGTGGGGTGGTCCCCGTTGTTCGCGTCTGCCGCCGCAACGGTGGTTCTGACCTCAAGCGGCGACCTCATCCGTGCTGGCATGGGTCAGTTAGCTCCACGCTCGGGTGAGGGGCGGAACACTCGTTGCGTGCGAGGTGGAGCGGAAGTGAGCGTCCAATCAAGCGCTAGCTCTGATCGTTTGCGTCTGAAGTGGAGGCGGCGGCGGAGCAGGTCACGGGTAGCCCGCATCTCGGGTGGATACACGTTGGCCCGGGGGATCATTCGACCGCGACGACGAGATCTTCGCGGTAGGGGGCCACAGCTTTGAGGAAGGCGTCCGGATTCGCCCGCATGTTGCGGTGCAGGACCAGCTCGCCTGCCTGGTTGAGGATGCACAGGAACATGGAGCGTGCGTGCAGGTCGATGCCGCAGTAGCATTCGTGTTGCTGGGTGTAGAATCTCATGGGGGTCTCCTCCGATTTGGGTTTTCTCAGGCCTCGAGCCTACCACTCGGGTAGGCTCTGGAGGAGGCCTTCATGAGTATCATGCGTTTGCACCTGACGCGGGCACCGCCCGCTGTAAGACCTTGGATTGTTTTCCAGTCGAACCTCGTGGCTCTGCCGCTCCTGAAGCCGGGCGTGTTCGTTGCCGCGCAGGTGAAACCCAAATCCGTTCTATGAAAGTGATTGTCGAGGGCAGACCTCGCCTTGGCTGATTGCTTGGCGTTCTTTTCCCTGGCAACCAGGCCCGACTGTTGAGAGGACGATGCCTTCCGGTGCTTCCGGGTACGCAGGGCAGTCTTCTTCCGCATCGTTCACCTCGATTCGGCTACCGATCCGACTGGACGCATGCAAGCGACGCGTTCGCGCGATGCGAACCATGGTTCTATCTGAGACTCGGCACGCAGCCGGCCTGACGCTTCTTCTGGTTCTGCGAGGGGGCCGTCGCTGCGCCTTTGAACACGTCCTTCAGCACGCGGTTATTATTGCGGTTGAGCCCGCGGGTCAGCGGGGCGCGGCGCCGCCGCACCGGCTGGCCCGCCACTCGCGGACCTCTGCGCCTGCTACGCCACCTAGGATTTACCGAACGGACGCGGGGCAGTCACCACATCTTCACGCGCGCGGGGATTGAGGAACGTATCACCTTGCAGCGGGACCGGAGAAGTGCGAAAGTGTACCAGGTGCGTCAAGTGCGAGCGATCATCCTGAAGCACAAGCTCGGGGAGGAGCATTAGGATGCACAAGTACGAGCTGATCATCTATTGGAGTGCGGAGGACGCGGTATACGTGGCCGAGGTACCGGAACTACCGGGATGCATGGCTCACGGGTCTTCGCCTGCTGAGGCTGTTGCCAATGCCCAGGAGGCGATCGATCTGTGGATCAGCACGGCTCGTAAGGACGGTGACGCTGTTCCGGAGCCCAAGGGTCGTCGTCTCCACTTCGCGTGACGTGTGCGGCCACCTAACACCTATAAGGCCTCCTCCGTCAAGGGAGCGTAGATAGACAACACGGGGCAGGGGGGGGTTTGCACACTCCCTGGTTCCAGCCCGGTGTTCCGACTTCATTTCAAATGCGGTGCGATGCTCTGCACCAAGTACCTATCGAGGCTCTTCGATGTAGGGGAGAGCCAATCGTTTGCTATCCGGCCAAGAATTTTTGTTGGTCGAACACTTGGTCCTTCTTCCAGATGTAGTAGACCGCCCGAGCGAGCTTGTGGGCCAGCACCGTCGGCGCTCGCCAGGCCGTTAGGCCGCTGGCGCGGGGTTCGCACTCGGGCTATCGTGTGTAGGTTGACCAGGAGCTGACCTATGAGGACGTATACCGCCATCGTCGAACGCGACCCCGATACGGGGCTCTATGTCGGGTATGTTCCCGGGTTCCCCGGCGCCCACACGCAGGCTAAGACCCTTGACGAGCTGAACGACAACCTTCGGGAAGTGGTTCAGATGCTGCTAGAGGATGGCGAACCCGACCTGGAGGCAGAGTTCGTCGGGATTCAGACGGTCCTTGTGGCCTAAGGAATGGGCAAGCCGCCGGTACTCAAGCCGCGGCAGGTGGTGGCGATTCTTAAGCGGCTAGGTTTTGAGGAGGTTCGGCAGCGCGGCTCGCACAAGCAGTTTCGGCACCGCGACGGACGAGTGACAACGGTGCCATTCCACCCTGGACGTGATATCTCACCGACTCTGCTTCGTCAGATCGCTCGTGATGTCGGGCTCTCAATAGACGAGTTTCTCGAATTGAAGTGAAGGCGGCCTAACACCTATAAGGCCTCCTCTGTCAAGCGGACATAGCTGCACAACACGGGGTGGGGTGGTCCCCGTTGTTCGCGTCTGCCGCCGCAACGGTGGTCTGACTTCATTTCGATTGCCGGTGCCGGAGTGCGTGTCCTGCACCCAACACCTATCGAGGCTCTGTGATGCAGGGAAGGACCATCGTTCCCTGCGGCCTAGAAACTCATCTGTGCCCTCGTGCCGTGCTCCTCAAGCGGCGACCTCATCCGTGCTGGCATGGGTCAGTTAGCTCCAGGCTCGGGTGAGGGGCAGAACACCATATTGCTGGCGAACTGGAGCGGAAGCGGGCGTCCAATCAAGCGCCGGGGTTCCGGGCATTGTTGTCCGAAGACGGGCTCGGCATCGTGGTCGGTGCCACACGCAGTTTCCATGAGCACGTCGTTGAGGACTTCACCCCTGCGGACGAGTTAGGCGTCGGGCTCACCCGCTTCCCTCCGTAGCTATGCGGCCAGGAACTTCTCTGGGTCGAACACCTGGTCCTTCTTCCAGATGTAGTAGACCGCCCGAGCGAGTTTGTGCGCGAGCACCGTCAGCGCCTTACCCTTGCCATACTTCCGCTCGAGCCTCGCATAATATCTCTTTCCCTCGGGGTTCTTTCTCAAGAATCCTACGGCGGCCTCCGAGAAGGCCCACTTGAGGTGCACGTTGCCGATCTTCCTGCCAGAGGTGCCGCGGATCTTGCCGGCCGACTCCCTGGCACACTTGACCAGCCGGGCATAGGAGGCCAGCTCCTGCGGCCGCTCGAAGCGGTTGATGTCGTGGATCTCATAGAGAATGACCAGGGAGAGGATCTTGCCGATCCCCGGCACCGTGCGGAGCCGATAGAGCGTGTTGTGATCGTGACGCTTGGCGGTGCGCAGGATGAAATACTCGAGCTCCCTGAGCATCTGATCATAGTAGGCCAGCAGATCGAGATCGACCTCAATGGTCTTCTGGACACTGGGGTCAGCGAAGCGATCGACCACCCCGCTCCGGTTGCTCGCGTAGGTGAGCTTCTTCTCGAACTCGGGCAGGTTGTACTGGCTGTTGATATTCTGGATGTGGGCTAAGAGCTCGGCGCGTTTGCGTCTGAAGTGGAGGCGGCGTCTCAGCAGGTCACGGGTGGCCCGCATCTCGGGTGGATACACGTAGGCCCGGGGGATCATCCCACCGCGCAGCAGGGTGGCGATCTTGTGGGCGTCGATGCGGTCGTTCTTGGCCTTACCGCCGTGGATAGCTTTCATGTAGAGGGCGTGGCCCAGGACGAAAGCGATCTGCTCGCTTCTGCAGAGGTCGGCGAGCCAGTACCAGGTGAACATACATTCGACCGCAACGACGAGATCTTCGCGGTAGGGGGCGACAGCTTCGAGGAAGGCGTCCGGATTCGCCCGCATGTTGCGGTGCAGGACTACCTCGCCCGCCCCGTTCAAGATGCAGAGGTACATGGAGCGTGCGTGCAGGTCGATGCCGCAGTAGTATTGGTGTTGCTGGGTGTAGAATCTCATGGGGGTCTCCTCCGATTTGGGTTTTCGTAGGCCTCGAACCTACCACTCGGGTAGGCTCTGGAGGAGGCCTTCATGAGTATCAGGCGCTTGGAGCCGACCGGCGCATTCGTCTTTAGAGGAAGTCGTTGATATGTGCGCTGAACAAGCACAACGTTACGCTCACGTTTGTAAGTGGCCGGCGAGGAGGTTCGCCGGCAGCTCAAGCGCGGGTCGTTAGGCAGCTCCCAAGCATCTCCCTCCCAAGAGCGACGGAGGAGTAAGTGCCATGAATACGGATGCCACACACTTCGCCGCACGTCTCGAGCGACTCGAGCGGACTACTCGGCGCGCACGAGTGTTCGCCGCGGCGGCTGGGATTGGTCTGCTCGCGGCGTGGGTGACCGGCGCAGCCCGGCAACAGGAACCGCTGCGTCAGGACGTTATTCGAGCGAGGCTCCTTGTCATCGAGGATGAACAGGGCCGCGACCGAGTCGTGCTTGGAGCTCCTATGCCCGACGGGCGTCAGTACACCGGCATGAAGATCCTGGACCCAGACGGCGCCGAGCAGTTCGCTGTGTCTCTCAAACCCGACGGAAGCGTGAGCATGGGCTTCGACACTCGGCCAGGGGTCGGGGATCCCCGCAACCGCGAACGTCTGAACATGGGCGTCACGACCACAGGCCAGGGATGGATCAGGTTCTTGGACAACCGTACTCGGGCGCGGATGTTCGTCACGTTAGACTCCGCCGACGCCCCTTGGGTGCAGTTCCTCGAGTGGCCGGACGATCAGCGGATCCTGGTGCGGCAGATCGGGTTCTCCGGAGAGAAGACGCTCGAATGGAAGCGGTAGGAAGAGGCGAGGAGGAAGTGTGCCCGCGATCACGCACGCTGTCCGTACTGTCAAGAGCCATACGGAGCTGCCTAACGAGCGAATGGGCCTGACGGCGCGGCGGCCTCCTCGAGCCAGTAGATTAGTTCATGCGGCGGGTCGCGGAGACCTGGCTGGCCCCCGTGCGTCTCCAGCACGCTCCGGGCGAGCACCCGCCCGCTGTCATCCCGCACCGAGGCGACCGTAGTTGCCTGATGCACGTCAAACGCCACATACTTCGTCGTTCGCTTCATGAGAGCCGCTCCTTGCTGTGGTCCCTGCGTCTTCGTCGACTCCATGGTAGCAGCAAGGGGCGTGCTTTCAATATGCGTTAGGCCGCCACGCTTTGCTTCACCCGGTAAGGGCCTTATGGCGCAACCCTACTTCGACCGGCTGACTGCCAAGCTTCGTGAGTCCAACCCGTCGAAACCGCGGGGCGTTCTCGTAGAGTGCAAACACTTCTTTAGCGGGGCCGCCCTTTACGCGAACGGAAAGATCTTCGCATCCCTGACCCCTGCCGGCCTCGCAATCAAGCTTCCCGATCGATCACGATCCGCCCTTCTTCGCGAGCGGCGTGGCCGGCCGCTCCGGTACTTCAAAGGGGGTCCAATCAAGAAGGAGTACGTCGTTCTTTCTCGCGGAACAGCGTCTGATCGCGAAGCGGTCCGCGAGCTTCTTCGAGCGGGCATCCGGCACGTCACGCACGAGGGTGGCTCGCGGGCCTCCCGGCGGTCGGGCTAGGCGTTCTGCTTGACAAGCCGCCAGATCCGTAAGACGGCTCTGCAGGGAATCGATGATAACGCTTGACGTTAATAACGGCAGGCGTTACTATAGGCTGTGATTAGGAGCTTTCGGGATAAGGAGACGGAGCAGGTCTTCAACCGGCTCCCGAGGCGCCGCCTTCCAAGTGACATCATACAGGGCGCGCGCCGCAAACTCCTCATTCTCAACGCTGCGGAGAAGCTGGCGGATCTACGGACGCCGCCAGGTAACCGCCTTGAGAAGCTGTCCGGAGGTCGCAAAGGGCAACACAGTATCAGAATCAATCAACGGTGGCGAATCTGCTTCAAGTGGCGCGACGGTGACGCCTATGATGTGGAGATCGTCGATTATCACTAGGAGAAGCCGTGGCTAAGAAGAAGGCGCCGCCAATCCACCCGGGTGAGATCCTGCTTGAGGAGTACTTGAAGCCGCTCGGCATCAGTCAGTATCGGTTGGCAAAGGAGATCAGTGTCCCTCCCCGGCGCGTAAACGAGATAGTGCATGGGAAACGCTCGATTACCGCAGATACGGCTTTGCGGCTTGCCCGGTACTTTGGGACTTCTGAGCGCTTCTGGCTCAACCTGCAGACGCACTACGATCTTGAGGTTGAGAAAGACAGGCTGGCCGATCGCCTAGAAGAAGAGGTCGCTGTTCTTTCGTGACCGCGCCGCCTAACCCTGACGGCCGGAAGGCACTCAGCGCGGTAAGGCCTGGTGAGCTGGATCGATATTCACCGTTCATCTTTGGGAGGTCTCGGTGTTGAAGCTTAGAGTCACCCTGTTGAGTCTGGTCCTCGTGCTCTGCACGCAGCCGTCGCGGCTCTACTCTCAAACGAACGGCGACACAGACGACGTTAGCCGCCTGATCGCCGCCATGCTCAGCGATACGCCGCTGATCGACGACCTGGAAACGCTCACCGACCAGATCGGAGGACGTGCGACGGGGTCCGAGTCGAACCTGCGGGCGGTCGAGTGGGCGCTGCAGCGCTTCCGGGAAGCGGGTGTCCCGGCGCAGAAGGAGGGCTTCACCATGCCGGCCCTCTGGCTGGAGCGCTCGGCGAGCGCCACGGTGACCGGGGAGGGTGTGAGTTTCTCTCCGCGCGTCGCCGCGATGCCCTGGTCGGCAGCGACTCCGGCCAGCGACATCACACATCCTCTCGTGGATGCGGGCTCGGGCGGCAGGGCGGATTTCGATCGGCTCGGCCGTCAAGTCGTGGACGCGTTTCTGCTGGTGGAGACGCCGCTGCTGACCGACACGTTATGGCGATACAGCGTGTTACTCGGGCGCGATGCCATGTAGAC
>FXBF010000662.1_pt1 | contig 11991 bp, 4 predicted proteins | sample 5335321 | NCBI WGS metagenome assembly FXBF01 (sample SAMEA103928391, study PRJEB20085) | sediment metagenome | isolation source: sediment | reverse complement strand
CTCTGCTTTACAAGGAGACAGCGACTAGAGTGGATCTAGATGCCATAGAGCGGCTGTGTCAGCTCTTCGGTTGCACAGTCGGAGATTTGTTCGAAAGGGTAGAGGATTAACCGCATGGGTCCTAGAGGGGAATAAGAGCTCATGGATAATCGGTTTTTTGAACAACCTATCCTCAACTCTCCTTACGAGTACCCCAGTCGGTATTGGGAACTCGACGAGAGCGGCCAGCCGACCCAAAAGATCATCGAAAGCCGCCGCAGTGCAGAGTTCATCACGCCGATCCCCAAGCCCAGAAAACGCAAGGGAGCGGCAGAGCAGACGCAACTGCTCTTTGACGAAGGCAAGGGCCTATCTACAGAGGAGCAGCGATACGACCATACGGCGATTATCAACGCTGTTCGCCAGCAGGTGGATAAATGGCGAACTCTGCTGAATCCCAATGATTGGAAGGTCACGCCAGAAACGGCCCGTTTACTTCAGCATTGGCGGCATCACAGGTTCAGCAGCATCCGGCCCTTCTTCTGCCAAGTCGAAGCCGTTGAAACGGCCATTTGGCTGACCGAAGTTGCTCCCAACGCCGGCAAGGTTGGCAAGGGTTTCCTGGAACATCTGGCTAATGCCAACAACGATGCTAATCCGGAGATCTTGCGTTTGGCACTGAAGCTGGCCACCGGTGCCGGCAAGACCACCGTCATGGCCATGCTGATCGCCTGGCAAACCATTAACGCGGTGCGCAAGCCCCAAAGCAAAAGATTTGCCCGCGGTTTTCTGGTCGTTACGCCTGGTCTGACCATCCGGGACCGTCTACGCGTCCTCCAGCCTAATGACCCTGACAGCTACTATCTGAGCCGCGAGTTGATTCCCGGTGACATGATAGGTGACCTGGAACGGGCCAAAATCGTCATCACCAACTACCATGCTTTTAAGCTCCGCGAGCGAATGGAATTATCCAAGGGAGGGCGTTCCCTGCTTCAGGGCCGAGGAGAGGCACTGAACACACTCGAAACCGAAGGGCAGATGCTCCAAAGGGTGATGCCAGACCTGATGGGCATGAAGAACATCATGGTGCTCAATGATGAGGCCCACCACTGTTATCGTGAAAAACCTGATCATGACGCCGAAGGCGATCTAAAGGGAGATGACAAGAAAGAGGCGGAAAAGAATAACGAGGCTGCCCGGCTCTGGATATCCGGCATCGAAACAGTCAATCGTAAACTCGGCGCAACTAGTGTAATCGACCTGTCCGCCACACCATTCTTCCTGCGCGGTTCCGGCTATGCGGAGGGCACCTTGTTCCCCTGGACGATGTGCGATTTTTCGCTCATGGATGCCATTGAATGCGGCATTGTCAAACTGCCACGTGTGCCGGTTGCCGACAACATCACCGAAGGGGACATGCCCAAGTTTCGCAACCTCTGGGAACATATTCGTACCCGCATGCCGAAAAAGGGGAGGGGTAAGGCAAAAGCCCTTGACCCACTCAGCCTGCCCGTCGAACTGCAAACCGCACTGCAAGCCCTCTACGGACACTATGAGAAGACATACCAACTTTGGGAGGAGGCCGGAATTCGCGTTCCACCCTGCTTCATCGTGGTCTGCAACAACACCTCTACCTCCAAACTGGTGTACGACTTCATTTCGGGCTTTCATCGGGAAAATGATGACGGATCAACAACCCTTGAGAACGGGCGCCTGTCGCTATTCCGAAATTTCGACGAACACGGCAACCAGATTGCCCGGCCGCGCACACTGTTGATTGACAGCGAGCAGCTCGAATCCGGCGATGCGCTGGACAAGAATTTCCACGAGATGGCTTCCGACGAGATCGAGCGCTTCCGCCGCGAGATCATCGAACGAACCGGCGACCGCCGCCAAGCCGAGAACATAACCGAACAGGACCTGCTGCGGGAGGTCATGAACACCGTCGGTAAGCATGGCCGGCTGGGCGACTCCATTCGCTGCGTTGTCTCGGTTTCTATGCTAACCGAAGGCTGGGATGCCAACACCGTCACCCATGTGCTGGGCGTGCGGGCCTTCGGCACCCAGCTTCTCTGCGAGCAGGTGATTGGTCGCGCCTTGCGCCGCCAATCCTACGACCTCAATGAAGAAGCCCTGTTTAACGTTGAGTACGCCGACGTATTGGGGGTGCCCTTCGACTTCACGGCCAAGCCGGTGGTTGCGCCTCCGCAGCCACCCCGCGAGACCATCCAGGTCAAGGCCATCCGCCCCGATCGCGATGCCCTCGAAATCCGCTTCCCGCGGGTGGCAGGCTATCGGGTTGAACTGCCTGAGGAGCGTCTGAACGCCGAGTTCAATGATGACTCCGTACTGGAATTAACCCCGGACTTGGTCGGTCCCTCGATCACAAAGAATGCCGGCATCATTGGCGAGGATGTGGATCTGAGTCTGGAACACCTGGAAGACATGCGGCGGTCCACGCTGCTGTTCCACATCACCCAGCGCCTGCTCTACACAAAATGGCGCGATCCGGGAGAAGAACCCAAACTACACCTCTTTGGTCAATTGAAACGCATCACCAGGCAGTGGCTCGACAACTGTCTGGTCTGCAAGGGTGGCACTTATCCCGCGCAGCTGATGTACCAGGAACTTGCTGATATGGCCTGCGAACGCATCACCGCCGGCATCACACGTTCAGAATTGGGTAAACGTCCAATCAAGGCCATGCTCGATCCGTATAACCCCATCGGTTCCACCGCCCATGTCAACTTCAACACCTCGAAGACCGACCGTTGGGAAACGGATGCCAGGTGTTGCCATATCAACTGGGTAATCCTTGATAGCGACTGGGAAGGAGAGTTTTGCCGCGTGGTCGAATCACATCCGAAGGTGAAATCTTACGTCAAGAATCGCAACCTCGGGCTGGAAGTGCCTTATCGCTACGGTTCCGAGACACGCAAATACATTCCCGATTTCATCGTTAACATCGATGATGGCCACGGCGACGATGACCTGCTGCACCTGATTGTCGAGATCAAGGGCTACCGGCGCGAGGACGCGAAAGAGAAGAAGACCACGATGGAAGTCTACTGGGTTCCCGGTGTAAACAACTACGGCAAGTCAGGCCGCTGGGCCTTCGCAGAATTCACCGATGTTTACGAGATGCAAGCCGACTTCAAAGAAAAGGTCGAGGCCGAGTTCAACAAAATGATCGAGTCCGTCACTGTTTAGCCGTCGGCGTAAGGAATCACTATGGCTAGGAAAAAGAAGCAAGCAAGCAAAAAGAAAGTCGAGACCCTTACGCACGAGGAAGCGTCGCGCAAGAACATCCCAACCGCCGAATACCACTCGGTGATGCAGAAGGATGAGCAAAGTTCGATCCGAATAGCTTACGAGCGCAGAAATCGCGATCTTGACCCGCAGCTCGTCTGGCGAGGAAAGGATGAGCGATACTGGTCCGATCTGGTGGTCCATGCCCCGCCGCTCTACATCCAGGAGAAGGTTCACCCCAAGGTATTGATTGATGATCTACTGCGCCGCACCGAGGCCGACGATAAAGCAGCCGAGGAACAGATTGATCTTTTCGCCGATTTCAACGGCCTGCCGGACGATAGCGTCAGAACCGAGTTCTATCAGCACGATGCCAACTGGACCAACCGCATGATCCTCGGCGACAGCCTGCAAGTGATGGCATCGCTGGCAGAGAGGGAAGGACTGCGTGGACAAGTACAGTGCATCTATATCGACCCACCCTATGGCATCAAATTCAATTCTAATTTTCAGTGGTCAACAACAGATAGAGCAGGGAAGACTGAAAGTGCGGAACGTATTACTCGCGAACCTGAGCAAGTAAAGGCATTTCGTGACACATGGCGTGATGGAATTCATTCGTATCTGACCTACCTACGTGATCGATTGACCGTAGCGCGGGACTTGTTAACTGATTCGGGTTCGATTTTTTTGCAGATTGGGGACGAAAATGTGCATCGGGTAAGGGCAGTGATGGATGAGGTATTTGGGGCAGGGAACTTTGCCTCTCTCATATATTTCCTAAAAACCACAGGTAAAGGAAGCCAGTTCCTTGATTCTTCTGGCGACTACATCCTTTGGTATGCGAAGAATGCAGATGTGTCAAAAGTTCGGGCATCATACAAATTCAGATCAGAGCAAACTCTTGAACAACAATACAATATGGCGTCAATAAACAACTGTAACTACCGCCGCCTTTCAAAGAAAGAACTACAGAAGCCATCGCTAATTACCGACGATAATCGACGTTTCATGCCGTCAAGCATTTACTCTGACAGTGGTGGCCAAACAACCAGCTACGTTTATGAGCACGAAGGACGATCATTCGAATCTTTGCGAGGCTATTTCTGGAGGACTACGCGAAATGGCCTTGATCGCCTTAACAAAGCAAGCAGATTATGCGTGGTTGGCAAATATATACGTTATCGCATGTATGGTGACGACTACCCAATCGTGCGAGTCACTAACTACTGGGACGATGTGCGGGCAGGCGGATTCGGTGAGGCAAAGACTTATGTCGTCCAAACTACGACCGATGTGGTTCAACGCTGCATCCTGATGTCGACCGATCCTGGTGATTTGGTCCTCGATCCAACCTGTGGCTCCGGCACTACAGCCTACGTCGCCGAACAATGGGGCCGCCGCTGGATAACCATTGATACATCTCGTGTCGCTCTAGCGCTTGCACGCGCTCGCATTATGGGTGCACGCTATCTCTACTACCTGCTGGCCGACAGTCCGGATGGCCAGCAAAAAGAGGCCGAGATCACCTGCACCGCGCCCTCCGAATCGCCGACTCACGGCAACATCCGCCAGGGTTTCGTCTATCAACGTGTCCCTCACACCACCCTCAAATCCATTGCCAACAACACCGAGATCGATGTGATCTGGGAACAGTTTCAGGAAAAGCTCGAATCGTTACGAGAGCAGCTTAATCATGCATTGAGTGAGGCATGGGAGGAATGGGATATCCCCCGAGATGCTGACGACAATTGGCCGGATGCAGCGAAGAAACTCCATACCGAGTGGTGGGAGCAGCGGATAGCCCGGCAGAGGGAGATTGATGCTTCTATCGCCGCCAAGGCAGACTTCGAGTACCTCTACGACAAACCCTATGCGGACAAGAAGACGGTGCGCGTTTCCGGGCCGTTTACGGTAGAGAGCCTTTCGCCACATAGGGTGTTGGGTGTGGATGAGAACGACGAACTGATCGATGGCGTTGCGGAAACCCCTGATGGGTATGGCGAGAAACGGGACTTTGTTCAGATGATTCTGGAAAACCTGAAGACCGCTGGAGTGCAACAGGCTCACAAGGAAGACAAGGTTAATTTCACTTCTATTACTCCTTGGCCAGGTGACCTGATTTGCGCTGAAGGTCGCTATTACGAAGGTGGCGAGTCTGACTCCGATACCGGCGGCATCGAGAAACGTGCCGCTATTTTTATTGGCCCGGAGTTCGGTACGGTATCCCGGCCCGATTTGGTAGCCGCCGCCTGTGAGGCAGGCGACGCCGACTTCGACGTACTAATATCCTGCGCCTTCAATTACGACGCCCACTCATCGGAGTTCGACAAGCTTGGCCGTATTCCCGTCCTCAAGGCAAGAATGAATGCCGACCTGCACATGGCCGACGACCTGAAGAATACCGGCAAGGGCAACCTCTTCGTCATCTTCGGTGAACCCGACATCGACATCATCGATGCAGACGACGGGCAAATCCAGGTCAAGGTCAATGGCGTGGACGTCTTCCACCCCAATACCGGTGAAGTCCGCAGCGACGGCGCCGAGGGTATCGCCTGCTGGTTTATCGACACCGACTACAACGAAGAAAGCTTCTTCGTCCGCCATGCCTACTTTCTTGGCGCGAATGATCCATACAAGGCACTTAAAACCACACTGAAAGCTGAAATCAACGAAGACGCCTGGGCGACTCTTAACAGCGATACCTCGCGTCCGTTCGCCAAACCAATATCCGGTCGCATCGCGGTAAAGGTGATTAACCACCTGGGGGATGAAGTGATGAAGGTGTTCCGGGTATGATCACCAGCGACGCTGAACATGCCTCTCGTCTTTCTGTGTTGGACAAAGGTACTGCAAGCGTGTTTTGACAAGGCAACTGAGAACAATGAAACCACCAAATAGAGAAGTAATTCAGGGATTGTATACGATGGCGGGAAAAGAAACCGACCAGATTGACGTCAAGATTAGCCACAGAATTATTCAGCTTTTTTCAGAGGGCCTATATTCCAGTCCCAATAAAGCAGTAGAAGAGCTTGTGTCTAATTCATTCGATGCAGGGGCACAAAATGTCCATATTATTCTTTCCCCTGATCTACGTGATCCAGATTCAACAATTACGGTTATTGATGACGGAGAAGGGATGGATGCTGATCGACTTAAGCAGCATTGGATCATCGGCGAAAGCGCGAGGCGTAGAGGCTCGGGTTCTCTGAGACGCAAACCCATTGGGAAATTTGGTATTGGGAAATTATCCACATATGTATTGGCTTCGGAATTAACACATATTTGTAAATCGGGGAACCGTTATTACGCAGCTACAATGGACTATGGCAATCTGAGCGGCAGTGCCGGGGAAGCCACAAACGGAGTTTTTGACCAACAGACTGTTCGTATACCATTGCGAACGTTGACACGTGAAGAAGCGCAGAAAGCATTGCGACCTTGGTTGAATGGAGCAGGAGATGGCTACCAGGCGCCTAATCTGTTCGGGGACAGTGCAGCAACATCATGGACTGTCGCCATAATGTCAGGCCTCAAAAAAATGGGGAAGGAGGTAAAGATTGGTCGCTTAAAGTGGGTATTAAAAACTGCCATGCCCCAGCGGAGTGACTTCAGACTTTTTCTAGATGGCGATCCCATAGCGCCACCTGAACTAGATGTACCGTTAGAAACCTGGGTGATAGGCAAGGATGTAATTCAAATGCCAAGGCCATGTCCAGAAGGACTGATTGAGAGGGAAGATACTAGCGAGCCAAATGACTCTATTCATAGGCATGGCGTATACCACGATGAAATGCTCGGACGGATAACAGGATATATAGAAGTATTTAAAGATGAACTCGATAGAGGCAAACCGAAATTTGACCAGAGCAGTGGGTTCTTCGTTTACGTACGTGGACGAAGAGTAAACGTAGATGACCCAGGTTTTGGAATAGAGCGGAATCTTTTGCGGCATGGTACCTTCTCCAGGTTTAGAATAGTAGTGCACATTGATAGCCTAGACGATGTGCTTAGATCTTCACGAGAGTCTTTTCAGCAAGGCGATCTCTACGAAGGTGCGCAGAACTTCCTTCGTGCTGGGTTCAATCTTGCCCGTAATCGTCTCGTTGAGCACGACCGGTCACAATCCCCAGCAGCTCTGATCTCTGCTCGCATATCTTCTGCCCCTGGAAGTATGACGCGAAAGCCACTATTGGCACTTGCTCAGCTAGTTGCAGAGAACAAGGCTACGCCATTCTATCTCCGTTTTCCTTCCAATCTTTCAGATGAGGCGCAGGTCGAGTTCTTTAAGGGCTTGCGAGAACAAGCAGAAGAAACAGATGGATTGCTTCGCTCAACTGAAATGAACGCCTTGGATTCGAAGGAGGGGCTGGCAGTCTTCGATGTTTTTGAAGGCAAGTTGCTCATCAATTCCTCGCACCCATTTGTAGCCGCTTTTCAGGAGCTCTTTACCGATACTCGGAGGAGCCTTCCTCTCGAAATGCTTGCGATGTCTGAGATTCTAATGGAAGCCCACCTGTATTATATGGGTTTGGATGAAAGCGTGATTCGTGATGTTATTGGCAGACGCGATGAACTGCTGAGACAGTTCGTCAGAACGTCCGCCCAGCGAACCGCTGGAATGATTGCCTTAGCACTCACAGAAGCTCGCGATGACGAAGATAAACTAGAGGAAGAGATGCGGGCCGCTTTTGAGGCGATGGGTTTTGCCAATGTTATTCGTATAGGAGGTAGCGGCAAACCAGATGGAACTGCCGAGGCTCATCTTGCGGCAGCAGAAGACGGGACGGTTCAGCGCTACAAGGTTGGATTAGAGGCAAAGAGCGGTAAAACCGTATCGGCTCACCGTTTAAACGTATCAGGAATTGCAAGACACATGAAGGATTATAACTGCGATCATCATCTGGTGATTGGCAATGGTTTTGCTACCTCTACTAGGGAAGGTTCTGCATCAGTTAGAGAGATCACATCACATAAAGAAAGCACCGGTAAGACAATTTCTTTGATGCATATTGATGATCTGGCGTGGTTGATACGGATTGTTTCATCGAAGCGTGTTGGAGGTCTTAGCCGGCTTCGCGATCTCTTTAAGAACTGCATAACTCCAGAAGAAAGCAAGGAATGGATAGGTGCTATTGCAGCTGAAAAAGCGGAAAACTGGCCATATAAAGAGATACTTGAGACCGTATGGCATCTAGCACAAGAGCAACCGAATGAAGCGGTTGAATATGCAGCGGTAATAACAGAACTCCGGCATCGCACTGATCCTGTCAGAATGAAAAAGATTGAACTTATTGAGTGCTGTAAGGCAATGCAGGTTATGGCGCGCGGCGTTGTCTTTGCCCGCGAGAACACCATCGAAATTGATAGACGGCCAGATCTGATACTAGAAGACATAAGGGCGGCAGTTGGCGAATTACCAGAAGAGGAAAGAGGACCTATACACATATGATATCGGCTACACAAAAAGCGCATATTCGTCCAGTCCATCCGTTCCCGGCTAGGATGGCCCCGTCCATTGTCTGGGACTGTCTGCCGAAGACCGACAGGCCATTAAAAATCCTTGACCCGATGTCTGGGTCGGGAACAACACTCGTGTGCGCTAGGGAAAAAGGACACTTTGCAATTGGCTGCGACACTGACCCCTTGGCATTACTTATTGCGCGGGCTTGGTGCTCGGATATTGATCCTGAAGGGGTGAATCACCGCGTAATTCTTGTCTTGGAGCGAGCAAGAAACCTAGCAGATCAATTGGATTACAAAGGAGCATATCCAAAGGGGGCCGATGATGAGACTCGCAATTTTATTAATTTTTGGTTTGACGATGAAAGTCGTCGTCAATTAACAGCTCTATCTACTTGTATTGCGCGAGTAAGGCCTGAGAGCGAGAGGATATTGCTTTGGTGTGCTTTTTCACGTCTGATTATCACCAAGTCCGCTGGCGTTTCCCTTGCGATAGATGTCTCACATAGTCGTCCACACAAAGTTTATCAGACGGCTCCAATTCGCCCATTTGATAAATTTATAAAAGCAGCTGAGTACGTAGTAAAAAACTCACCATTTCAGATTAGTGATATATCCAAAAGAAGAAGTCCTTTTGCCAATATTCGCATGGGCGATGCAAGGTGTTTACCTATTGATTCTAAAAGCGTGGATATGATCATTACATCGCCGCCCTATCTCAACGCCATTGATTATTTACGTGGTCATAAGCTTTCTCTTGTGTGGATGGGGCATTGTATCGAAAATATTAGACATCTCCGTTCTGAAAACATAGGTTCGGAGATATCAGGTCATCCACAAATGGAGAAAGCCATTCTTGGAGCGATGAAGGCAATGGGAAAAATGAGAGATTTGGATAACCGGCAAGTGGGAATGTTAAAACGTTACGCATGTGATATGAATAATGTATTGAGAGAATGCGCGAGGGTTCTGAAAAGAAGCGGGAATGCTATCTTTGTCATTGGCGATTCAACTTTAAAAGGAGTGTTTATAAAGAATTCTGATGTACTTACAAAACTTGCAGCTAATCACGGTTTTTCTTTGACTTCGAGAGAAGTTCGACCGATAGAGGAAAATAGAAGATATCTTCCACCCCCAAACTCACAACAATCTGGGAGGGAATTGCAAGGTCGCATGCGGGAAGAAGTAATTCTAAAGTTCATCGCTAATTGAACAGCTCTGTACATGGCGACGATTATGGATTTTCGCATTGCAGACACATTCACCGACAGCCTCGCTAAACTGACCGGCGAAGAGCAGAAAGCGGTAAAGACCACCGCGTTCGATCTACAACTGAACCCGGCTAATCCGGGAATGCAGTTTCACAAGCTCGATAGAGCCAGGGATCCCAATTTCTGGTCAGTCCGAGTTAGCCGGGATATTCGGCTTATCGTACACAAGACGGACAAGAGTCTTTTGCTTTGTTACGTCGACCATCACGACAAAGCCTATCATTGGGCGGAACGGCGTAAGCTGGAAACCCACCCGCAGACCGGGGCAGCACAGTTGGTGGAGGTGCGGGAGATGGTCAGGGAAATTACCGTTCCGAAGTACCTTGCCCAAATCGATGTTCAGGCTGATCAGCCAGCACCACCAAAACCGCTGCTGTTCATGGACATATCCGATGACGACTTGCTGAGCTATGGGGTGCCGGCCGAGTGGCTAGGTGATGTACGTGGAGCTGATGAAGACAGCGTGCTGGAGTTGGCCGATCATTTGCCTAGTGAGGCAGCAGAAGCACTCCTGGAATTGGCGACTGGTGGTAGTCCACAGATTGCTCAGCCCGTAAATGTAAGCGCTGATCCGTTCGAACATCCCGATGCACAGCGCCGCTTCCGGGTGATGATCAATGTCGAAGAACTGGAGCGTGCTCTGGACTCCCCTTGGGAGAAATGGACCATTTTTCTCCATCCGGCGCAGCGGCAGTGGGTTGAAAAGGACTACAGTGGCCCAGCACGGGTTTCTGGTTCGGCGGGCACAGGTAAAACAATCGTCGCCTTGCATCGGGCCGTCTTTCTTGCTCGCAATTACCCCGATGCACGAGTTTTACTTACCACCTTTTCCGAAACATTGGCCAATTCACTGAGAACCAAGCTGAGGCGACTGATCAGCAACGAACCACGTATTGGTGAGCGGCTGGAAGTACACGCCATCAATGAAATTGGTCGTCGGCTCTATGAGTCGCATTTTAGTTCTCTGAACATCGCATCCAGTGAAGTAATACGGCAACTTCTAGCAGAAGCCGCCGGAGTAGTAGAGGGACATAAGTTCAGCCAGCGATTTTTGGAGACCGAATGGGAAGAGGTTGTGGATGCATGGCAGTTGGACACCTGGGAGGCATATCGAGATGTCAGGCGGTTAGGCCGCAAAACGCGCCTCCCAGAACAGCAGCGTACGGTGCTTTGGTCGATCTTTGATCGTGTCCGCTCACAGCTGGTGGACGGAGGCTTAATTACTTACCCCGGTTTATTTAGCCAACTCTCTGCTAAGCTTGCGGAGCGGAAACACCCGCCTTTCGACTATGTCGTCGTCGATGAAGCACAAGATATCAGTGTCCCTCAGTTGCGATTTCTTGCAGCACTTGGAGGCCAACGTCCAAACAGCCTTTTCTTTGCCGGCGATCTTGGCCAACGGATATTCCAGCAGCCCTTTTCCTGGCAAGCGCTTGGCGTAGACATTCGCGGTCGTTCCCGCACTCTCCATATCAATTACCGAACCTCACACCAGATCAGAATGCAGGCTGATCGATTGCTGGGGCCAGAAGTTTCTGACGTAGATGGTAATACCGAAGAACGGCGCGGCACCATTTCAGTATTCAACGGACCGACTCCCGGCATTCAGATTCTGGATAGTGTTGAAGAAGAGTGCAAAGCGGTCAGTAAATGGTTATCGGATCGGAGCAGCGAAGGGGTACTACCCCACGAGATTGGAGTATTCGTCCGTTCTGATAAGGAACTCGATCGTGCTCGTAACGCAGTCGAGGATGCCGAGCTCCCGTTCAAGGTGCTTGACGAGAACCTTGAGACGACCAGCGGGTACGTTTCGATCAGCACTATGCATCTTGCCAAGGGTCTGGAATTTCGCGCAGTTGTGGTGATGGCTTGTGACGATGAAGTCATTCCCCTGCAGGAACGGATTGAGACAGTAGTTGATGACTCGGATTTGGAAGAGGTATACAACACGGAACGCCATCTGCTGTACGTTGTATGCACCCGTGCGCGGGACCATCTACTCGTGACGAGCGTCGATCCGGCATCGGAA
>FXBF010000661.1_pt1 | contig 11996 bp, 11 predicted proteins | sample 5335321 | NCBI WGS metagenome assembly FXBF01 (sample SAMEA103928391, study PRJEB20085) | sediment metagenome | isolation source: sediment | reverse complement strand
GGTACGCCGCCCTTCTCTCCGAATCCGCTCATCCACAACATTCGGTTATAGCTCGGACCCCAGGTCCCGGTCACGGACCAGCCTCCACTGGTGGGCCAGTTCCTGAGAAGCCGCCACGCGAGACCAACCGACTGGTTGAGCCCTCTATGTGTTTGTACTGTTTCGTGTCGGGAGCCGCCCGCAGCGAACCCTGAATGGCCGCACGAGGACCGCTCGATATATGATACCGGCTGGGCAGTTTCGCTCAGGGTTGTTCATCCATGGGTTGGATGATTGACCGCGACGACGGATCTGCAACCAGTTGCTCGAGACCGTGGCTGGGGTGGACAGTCAGTTTCTGGACTGACTGGTCACTCGTGTAAACCATCAGGGAAACCGGAGCGGAAACGCCATACTCCAGCTTCTTGCGTGATGGGGGCAGCTTCTGTGATGAGACCTCCAGTGCCAGGATCCAGGCCTTCCTTCTTGACTCTGCCACGAAAGCAGGTATAATGAGTAACGATATATGACACCGTTAGGAAGTGTTACCCATGGCGCTGGCTGATTCCACAAGGGCTGATCTTGCGGAGGGGATAACTGTTCATCCGGCGACAGTTCAAGGCGTGGAAGGCTTAGCTGGTCATTTGATCAGCAACGTTGCGGACGGTTTCGCAGTGGTTGTGGTCAAGGATGGAACCTCCATGAAGGCCGTGCCGCTTAACGTCGAAGCCTGTGATGTCCTGTCAGGAACCTTGGCAAGTGTCGCCAACGTCCTTTTCGCAGCACACACACGTGTAGAAGACACGCTGTCAGATGGCGAGATCGATGCGCTGGCGCGCTACGAGACAGCGGCACCCCATCAAGTGGCGCTGGCGCTGGCTGAGGCCGAGCTGACCCACAGCCGGATCACATCTGAGTCGCTGACTGTTGAAGATGCTGCCCAGCGTCTTGGAGTCCAGGGATCGCGGATTCGGCAACGACTTGGCGATGCGTCATTGTTCGGTCTCAAGGTGAAATCGAAGTGGCGTCTCCCCGCTTGGCAGTTCACATCTGACGGACTCGTCCCCGGCATCGAGACGGTCAACCAGGCGTTGCGACGCGACTGCGGTGTCGTCACCATTGAAGGGTTCTTGACGACGCCCAACGTTGATCTGGTGATTGCGGGCAACCATGTGACTCCTATCCAGTGGCTCAGATCTGGTGAGAATCCGACCATTGTGGCGTCGATCGCTTCGAGCCTCTAGAGCCCGCTCAGCCCATGTCCATCAGCCTCCCTGATCCCGACACCAGCCGTTTCGAGGCGCTCACTGACGCCGACGTTGCACATGTCGACATGTCAGACTCGCTGCTAGGCATATTCAGGCCGGACGATCACCATCATACGAGTTGGAACCGGTTTCGAAGGTGGGGTCCGCATAGGGAAGCGCGGTTTGATCATCATCCTGCCGGTACACCACGGATACACCATGATTTCGGTGTGTGGTACGGCGCTTGGGAACTTCCCGACACGGAAGAGGCGTTGGCGTGCGTCCTTGCAGAATACTTCCAAGAATCCACCAGGATCGATGTGTCCGGCGCCACACACATTGTCATCGCCAGGCTAGCTTCGCCTCTGCGGCTGCTGGACCTCGAGTCGGGATGGCTGACCCGAGCTGGAGGCAACGCAGCCATAGTGTCGGGCCCGAGAGGCCCGTCACGGAAATGGGCCCGCGCGATACATGGGACCTACACCGAAATTGACGGGGTTGCATGGAGATCATCCGTGTACCGCCCGGGGCAGGCTGTTGCGTTGTGGGAGCCTCCGCAACAACGTGACGGGTCTCGACGCCCACTCCTGAGTCCCGTGTGTGACCTTGTAGCGCCACTGTCAGACATCCTCGCACAAGTCACTGCTGCCGCCGGAAAAATACGATATGGTCTCGATCACGGCAACCCTTCACGCGGATAGTGAAGCGCCCAGAGCCTCCAACTTTCCCAGGGTGCCTCAGGACCCATTACCGGGGCCCCGTCAGTATGTGAAGGGCCGGATGGTTGGGCTGAGAGGTCGTAGAGACCTTTGACAGGTTCCGAACCACGCTCCCGGGTCCTAGCATCCTTTCGGGAGACCACCCGCGTGAGCACTGGCGTACGCCGCCGAGAGGACGTGCACAACCCTGGCACCGAGACATCCGGGCGACTGATTCTGGCCGCGACCGTTCGCAAGCTCGATGAGGTTCTCCACGGGACGACCTGCCGGATACCGCAGACGCTCCTCCAACGGTGGTGCTTCAAGTCCACGAGAATGTTGCTCGTCGTACAGAACTGCCCGCCCGTCGGACACATCCAAGTGGATATGTCCGTCAGTGCCATAAACGCGGTATTCCAAAGTATCGGTATGCGTGGAGGGCCTCACTGCGCCGGTCGTCCCAAATGAGCCAAGGGCACCATCCGAAAAGCCCATGGTCACCACGTCGATAACGTCGACAGCCGTGTCCATGTGGGACATCAGACAACTCACGCGGTCGGGGTACAATCCTGTGATGAATAGACCGAGAGCAAGGGCGTGAGTGAGCTGAGTCTGACCCTGACCTCCACCTGAGATTCTTGGATCGGAGTATGTGTTCCTCTGTGGACCGAAGAACTGAGCACCAGCTCCGTATTGCGGGTATTCGTCCGGTCGCCCCCTGTATAACTCCAAGACTGTTGAGCCGAAGAAGCAACTCAGGAACAGAGTCTTCCCAATGCGACCGGTGTCGATACAAGCCTTCGCCCAGAGACATTGCTCATTATAATGCCATGGATAGCTGACGACTAAATGGAGCCCAGATTCGTTTGCCATCTCCACGAGTGCATCCGCATCCTCTGGGATCAGTGTCATGGGCTTCTCGATAAGAACATGCAGGCCTCGTGATAAGCAGTCTCTTGCAATCTCACTATGAAACCGATGAGGGACCGCAATTACAGCTGCGTCCAGATCTAGCTCTTTGAGCATATCTCTGTGATTGAAATACGAGTGTTTTGGCTTGAACTTGGCGACCGATCTTGCCAGATTGCTGCGGTTGGGGTCCGCAATGGCCACTAACGAAGCGTCGCTATGCATTTGGATTGCTGGCAAGTGCGCAGATTGCGACCAGTGCCCTGCGCCGATGACGCCGATTCTGGTGGGATTCACTCGCGCCACCCTTTCCAACCTATTTCACCGTTAATAGCCTCAAACAAGCTCGCCGCAGCTCCTGAATCGCTCACGTACGATTCAATAGGACTTCGCATGCTTCGACTCGTCGGCGACCGAGCGGTTCCTCTGACTCACGTGGTTTGATCGAAGAAGCGAATCGGAAAGGGCATTGCCGTTTCACTCCTCACCCAACGAGTACGGCTTTCGGTAGGGACTACTCGCGTCAAACGGACGTCCAGCACTAGGGAATTGGACCAACTCGATGGATACTCCGTCTGGGTCCCGCACGTAACAGCACAAGGTCCCCTTATAGGGTCCCCATGTACTCTGTACGGGCTTGGCGCTTCTGAACTCCGCGAGGTCCGCCATCCGCTCGTAGTCAGCATAAATGTCCTGAGTTTCTAGGCAAATGTGCGTATTGCCGACGTTATACGTTTCCACATCCACTATGCCAGGTTGAGGATTGTGATACTCCAGGAGTTCAAGCACCGTCCCACCAGGAAGAGTCCAGTACGCACCAGACATATCACACTGGTCATATCCAACGATTCTCCCCACGTAGTCGTCCACCTCAGAAGCCAGCCACGTCTTCACTTCAAAGGGCTCGTCGCCTAGGAAAGTTGTCCACCACCGAATCGAGACGTCCAGGTCGCTAACAACAGTGCCGACGTGGTCAAGTGACCTAAACCTCACATTGGCCTCCACACAACATCATACGGTTTCACTATTTCGTGTCGCCTCCTCCTGTTTCATCGCCTCACCCATTCTCTCGCACCGTCCACCAGTACAATAGTCGGCGGCGTACATGCACCGGAACGACCAACGATGCCCAGGAAAACAATTGAGACATCCTCGACCCTCCTAATGGATCGCAAGACCACCTGTTATATCGAACTCCGATCCGGTCGCGTAGGTATTCTCGTCGCTCACTAGCCACCGAATCATCCGCGCCATCTCTTCGGGCTCAGCCAATCGGCCTAGTGGGATCATCTCCCTCTCCGCGCGTTCGATCAGCTCTTTTGGTGTCTGCTCAAGCAGCATTCGTGTCCGCATCCCGCCAGGGCATAGGCTGTTCACGAGAATGCCATACGGCGCACCGTAGTTCGCGAACATCTTGGTGAAGACAGCCACAGCACCTTTGGATGCCTCGTAGAGGGCCGAAGTCATCGTGAGACCCCCTTCGTATACACCTGTTGAGGTCACATTGACGATCCTTCCCCAATTGCGTTTGCTCATATCGCACATGGCTGCGCGGATAAGGAAGAACGGTGCAGCCGCATTCGTCAAGAAGGTCTTCCGAAAATCGGCTTCCGTGAAGTCCTTCAAATCGTGACGGTCCAGTATCGCAGCGCTATTCACCAGGATGTCAACTTTGCCGAAGCGAGCTACGACTTCCTGGATAACGTGCTCGCAAGCTTCCATGCTCATGAGGTCTGCTTCTAGTGCGAGGGCTCTGAAGCCTGAAGCATTCAATTCTCTGGTGAGATCCTCCAGAGGGCCTTTACGATTGTCGGTTAGCGCTACGCTGAGGCCGTCTTCCGCCAGTAGCCGCGCTGTGGCGCCACCGAGTCCACCCCCTGCCCCGGTTACAACCGCTACTCTCGGCTTCTCCTGGCTACCCATCGGGTGCTACCCTGCCCGGACCAATCACATATGAACGTCTCATATTCGCCAAATCAGGTCCCTGGGCCGCGTTCATAAAGAACCATCTCGGTCTCGCCCTATGACAAGGGAGACGGTACCAACGGCCTCCGACAACGCACTGGCCAGTTCAGTGGGATCCGCGTTGACTGCTCTGGACCTACCTGCAACCGGATCAACCACAGTTGGAGGCATACGCCTCTTGTAATCCTCGCAAACCGCTGTGGCAGCGCCAGCCATGTTGCTGCCCGATATTGCCCATATAGTAGATGAGTCCTCAGCGATGGACAAGATTCGTGCCTTTGCATCTGTCTCGATCGGCGGCATGGGACGAAAACCGGGCCTGCCGCGGCGTCCCCCAAAAAGGACAGAATTCATTGTCCTGGCGACATGGAACGCTGGTCTGGGGTTCGAAAGCCTGTCCAAAAGACCGAGCATGACTGACGCAGTTCGATCCGAATCCTGAAGAGGGTCTATCAAGAGTCGACAATTGTTCACACACGCGGAGGCGAGCATCGCTTCCATAAGCCTAACGACAGCGCGCTCCTCATCGTCACCCAGCATCAGAAGGAAATCCACCTGTTTGACTGATCTCAATTGGAGCTTGGAAAATGCTTCGATGGCTGTCCAGGGTGATTCTCTCGGCTCGATCCCGCAGACCACTCGATCCACCGACACATCCATTTGCGAGAGTTCTTCGTCAAGCCGTTGTACCTCGCCCCGCCGATACCACGAACGGCCACGACGATGGACCAGACCAACGTCCTCCATCAGGATCGGAGACATCGCAACCACTATACCGCGCTCGCGCAAGCTCACGAGATCCTCAATGTCTTGAGCTCGGGGCTCAAGCCGCTCTGGTAACTGGATCTCGAGCACATCGATCAAGGACAAGGACGCATCACTGATCTCCGCTCCGATTTCTTGCGGCCAGATAGCCATTCCGGTCAGAGACACTCCTTCGTCACGCAAAGCACCGAGACGCTCGGCCTGGAGAGGCACATCGAGATCGCCAATGGGGAAACGAAGATGTTGGAAACCAAGCTCTAGGCAGGCCAGGAATGGGTAATCGTCACGAACGCGGTGCCGAACGTGGTAGGGATATCCTGCCGCACCGTCACTTCTTGCCGCGAGTGGCAGACGAAGAAACGCACCAATGTGGGATTGAGGAATCTCTGGGGTAGTGCAGGTCAACACCCGGGCCCAATCCTCTGACATAGTCGGTCCGGTCTCCCCGCTGGTTCGGATAAGCTGCAGAGTGTGTCCACGCTCGAAGATCCTCAGAAGCGAGAAGCCGAGTTTTGGTGTGTCCGCCTTACCCTGGTGGCTCGGCAGCATAGAGAATGCCTCGTAAAATCCCGGCCTTGTGGTCGTGGTAGATGGCAAACAGTAGATCCGTGTCCGATCCACGCGGTTGAAGAATCTGAAGTGAGTATGGCCGGATAAGATAGCTTCGACCTGGTGACGTCGACAAAGCTCGAGGAGCCAGTTTCGAGCGGGATTCCCGATAGCATCATAACTTCCCAGCCCAGGCTCATCTTCGTCCACGACAAACGGAGGCATATGGAGGAGGATGAATATCCGCGAGTTGGAGTGTTTATTCAGCTCTCCCTCAAGCCATTCCTGTTGCTCCTTGGCGTCGGGCAGATCACTGTTGAGAATCTGCGAGTTTAGGAACACGAAATGACAATCCCCATGACCTTGCGAGTGAAAGGACTTACCAAAGTCTTCTTCCCACCGCTTCAGCGTCTGCCTACTGACCCAGCTTGCAGGCATCGTGGGATCGGGCTTGTCGCCGATATCCATATTCCCCACTGCTATCGCTATCTCTAGACCAGAACTTTCGAGCTGGGACTTAGCTGCCAGCCGCCCGTCTTCAAAATGCTCATTGTCGGGGAATTCCTGCTGCAAGTCGCCAACATGGAACACATAGCGTGTCCGCAATTCTCCTGCTAAGCCCAAAGCCCAATCTGCCCGAGCACCCCAATCTTGCACTAGCTCGGGTATCTGCGAGTCCCCATGAGAAGCGTACATCTGCGCGTCTAAGAGATGGTGAGTATCCGCAAGCACGGCCACCTCAAGTTGCGCTGCGGGCAGAAACGTGCGGTCAAACGCCCGCACGATAGGCTTCTCTTGTCGGTTCACATTCCCTCTTTGCGACTTGCGCCGCAGATTTCGTTCCCATAGATATAGACACCAACTAGCAATGGCTCGTGTGCCATAACCAAAAACAAGACTCAGTACATAATGGAGCCACCGCTAACGTTGATTGTTGCTCCGGTGATAAAGCTCGCATGATGAGATGCAAGGAAGACTACGACGGAGGCTACCTCTCTGGGCTGGCCAATTCGCCCCAAGGGGCAAGCACGCGTTACGGCTTCGACAATCTCGCTTGGGTTATTCTCATGCTGCATGGGCGTATCAATCTGGCCCGGCGACACCGTGTTGCAAAGAATCCCTCGGGGGCCATAGGCCCTGGCGAACCCACGCGTCATGCCGACTATCCCGCCTTTCGAGGCAACATAAGCGTGGCTGCCCGAGAGGGGACCTTTGAAGTACCCCGCCGAAGTGAAACTGATGATACGGCCACCTCGATCCTCGGCTATAAGTGCTTCGCCCACCGCCCGACTGAGAAAGAAGGCCGCCTTGAGGTTTACTCCCAATTGCAAATCCCAGTCGTCCTCTGACACCTCCTCGAGTGGCTGTCGCCTCAAAACCGCAGCTACGTTTGCGAGCGCCCACAAGCTTCCCATTCGCTCTCGAGCGCTTCTGACGAGCTCGGGTAGGCCTCGTGTTTCAAGGAGATCGTATTCACATGCGATGTGGCGGTCTGGTTCGGGCAATCCCGCAACAGTCGACCTGACGCCGTCCCCGTCTTGATCGATTGCAAACACTCGAGCACCAACTGCTGCAAAGCCTTCCGCAGTCGCGCGACCTATCCCTCGGGCGGCTCCGGTTACGATGATGCCTTCATCGTTCAAGCCCGCGCCCAAACTCCAGCGTTTCCACTCCTGGGAGGAATTATTCACGAGCATCCATAGATTTCTACGTGGCTCCGACTATGTAACTAACAACTTCGTTTCGATTCGTGTCTTGCTTGCGCAGATCAGCGACGAGCGTGCCCCGACGCAGAACAAGGAGCCGGTCACATACAGACCATAAGTGTTCCATATTGTGAGAGATAACGATCATTGCCTCTGCGCGTTCTGCGATAAGAACTCTGATCATGTCGAGGACACTCTTCGATTCCTTAACTCCAAGCGCTGCAGTTGGTTCATCAAGAAGTAACAGATGACTCTCCCAGAACGCACCTCGTGTCATGGCCACGATCTGCCGTTGCCCTCCGGACATTGTTTCGATGCGTGCATCCAAATCTGGAAAGCGCGCTGGAAGCCTTCGCATAGCAGCATGAGCTCGCTCTCGCATCGCACGGCGGTTCACGAAACCAAGAAAGCGCCGAGAATCCTCGTACAAGAGTTCCTTGCCTAGGAATAGATTGTCCGCAATATCGAAAATATCAATCAAAGCTAACTGCTGGTACACGGTCTCGATGCCCGATTCCCGAGCGTCACCTGGAGAAGTAAAGTCCTTCAGTTCGCCATTCAGGTAGATTGCTCCAGATGTGGGCTTAACAGCACCTGATACACACTTGACTAGGGTTGACTTACCTGCACCGTTATCGCCAAGTAGCCCGACAACCTCACCCCTATTGAGAGCGACGCTCACATTCTCCAGGGCGACTACGGGTCCGTAGTGCTTGGTAAGTCCCTCTACTTCGAGTACCGGTACATCTCTCGCCATTACCGGGTCCTCGCTTGTCGCGCCCTCGGCCTGCGTCCTGAATACGACACCTGTGCAGTCCCATCACACAACTGTAAGACAAGGCTCATAGATTCAACCTGATACCTCTCTCTCGACCAAGTTCGTCAAAGACGACGGCACCCAGCAATAGAGCGCCGCGGGCGACCTCGACCCAGAACGATCGGACACCAAGCAACACCATTCCATTGTCCAACACGGCGAGTATTAAAACAGCGACCACTGTGCCAACTACGGTACCGCTCCCGCCGTAGAGGCTGGCGCCGCCAAGGATAACGGCTGTCAAAGCCAGGAACTCGACGCCCTCACCCGTGGATGGGCCTACCGCGCCGATTTGAGATAGCGATATTACGGCCGCCAATGCCACCATGAGTCCGGCTAGGAAGAAGGCGATGGCGACTTCTCGCTCCAGCCTAATGCCCGCCAGTCGCGATGCCTCCTGATTCGCTCCGATGGCATACATGTGTTTGCCATATCGAGTGTATCTCATTAGGACGAAATAGAACCAAAACACCCCGAAAAAGGCAACCACCGGTATCGGAATTTCGAATAAACTGCCAATGGCTATTCTTCCCCGACCAAGATACTCCCATCCGTCGATAGGAACCGACCGACCGTTGAGGACTAACTTCGCCGCTCCTCGCAACGCCACGAAGCCAGCCAAAGTAACTATAACTGAGGAGACCCGTAGTCGGATAATCGCAAATACATTGACTAGCGCCACCGCTAGAGCCGCAACGACGGCTCCTAAGGCTGCGAGAAATAGCGAGTTGTCTCGCGCAATCACCGCGAAAACAGCCGCAGAGAATGCCAATGCTGATCCAACTGATATGTCGATCTGCTGTGCAACAAGGAGCAGCGTCATTCCTAGGGCCAGAATGCCCACGACAGAGCCATTAACCAGGATGTTGGTTAGATTGGTGGTTGATAGAAATACAGGACTAAGCAGCGAGAAGATCAGGATCATCAAGGCCAGGACTCCGAGCCGCGCCTGTGGAGCTGTGAACGTGATCCGCCCCGTCAGCTGCTCGATTGCTTGGAGACGGGACTTCATCAATCCCAGATCAGGCACACCCAACTCCTGCGTTCTGTCCTAGCCGTATACCGCTCGGAGTCCTGTAGTTGATCCTGTCCGCGTCGCTGCGAACGTGTCGATTGCGGGTGAAGCCGGACAGATTCGCGGTTCACCAACTTCGGGCAGCTCCGCCTCAAACAACCGATACCAGCGCACAACCGGTACCAGCGCACATCTCGCGAGTCCGCCCTCGCCGTCGTCCTCACTGTCACTTACTGCTCGACCAAGTCGACTGACGGGCTATTCAACAAGAGACCCCACACTCCTCTGGCGCACCCTAGCTAGCCGTTCTCGGGATAGAACTCATCGATGTTATCGGCAGTGATGAATACATGCTGCATCAGAATTTTGTCCGGAACGTCCTCACCCTTGGCCAGCGCTATCGCAGCCGGAACGGCTAATGTGCCGTACCGTTCTGGGAAATAGGCGACGCTGCCTAGGAAGCGAGAGTCGTTGCGAATCGGCTTCCAACTGCTTTCGTCGGCTCCATGGGCAACTACCCATATATTGTCACCCCGACCAGCTGTATCTGCAGCAGCCAGTGAAGCGTTAGCGTCTCCGTCACCAAAGGGAGCTGCTACCAAGACAACCTCTGCGTTCGGGTTCGCGGTCAGCACGTCAGTGAACGTACGTCTGATATTCTCTTGATTGTCGGCTCCGCCTTGTTGCTTATCGATTTGTACGAACTTGTCGTCCGAAATCGGTCCACAGACGTCTTCGAATCCTTCGCGAGTCCCACCAGCTCGTGCATCGTTGATATCCGGTTGCCCTGGAAGTTCAAGCGATACATAAAGGTCATACTCGCAACCGAACTCAAGTTCCGTGAACTCTCCCAGCGCAGTGCCTGCAATGATTCCAGCCTGGAAGTTGTCTGCACCAACAAAGACCTTACCGCATGGCTCCTCTGGAACATCCATCGTGACCGTGGGCAGATTCCCATATGCTTCACAGACCGCAGCGGAGGCGTCCGCAATGAACTGCCAGTTGATCATGGCGTCGAGATCCTGAGCCGAGAGATTGCGGGCACACTCGAGTGCCTTTTCAGCTGTGAAATCCGCATCGCATTCGAACAACTTGACTCCGGCCGCAGCGGCCTCGGCCCTGATATTCTCCGTAACCTGGAACACGAACGGGTCCGAATCACCACCAGATATGTAGCCAATTGCCACTTCGCCTGCATCGGTGGTTGATGTGGTTCCTTCAGTAGTTGATGTGGTTCCTTCAGTAGTTGATGTGGTGCCTTCAGTAGTTGGCGTGGTGCCTTCAGTAGTTTCACTTGGCTCGGAACCATTGCCGCATGCTGCAAGTATCAGTCCCATGACAAGTATCAGTCCCACGGTTGCCAGCATCATGGTGGCCTTGCGTGACCAGGCTGGCTGCATTCTTTGCCTCATCAGTCTCCACTCTCCATTTTCTCGGTGGTGCAGGGAATCCAATCCTGAACCGTGCTCATGGCAGTGTTAGCAGCGCCGCTGCCACCGTCAAGAGCCACACGCTCCCGGCACCGTTCCCGGAAACGCTTCCTGAGCATAACCGTTCCAAATTCCGACTGTCAAGCGAACCTGGCCGCGACGAAAGGATGGGCAGTCGGAACTGGTTCACCGACTTGTATGTGGGAACCGGTCACTGAAGGTTTCGACCGTAGTGTCTGGTAGGTCGTCGGCTGGGTTGGCTCGTGGTTCGCATGCCGCCGTCGGGTTGGCTTTTCCAGGGTGTACCTCCTGGCCGGCGACCGTTTGCGGTCTGGCTCAACAGAAGCGTGACGCCGTTGTGATTCTCGACGTCGGCATGCCGACCGCGGTTCTTCCATCCCGTCGAAAGCATGGAGGAGAACAGGAATGATTATCGGGGTTGATCCGCATAGAGTTCGCACATAGCATCGGCTGTAGACCCAGCGACGAACACCGTTGTCGCGTCGTTGCGCATTGACGCAAGCTTGGCTGGCTATCGGGAGTCGCTGAAACGGACTCGATGGTTCGGTGAGCGCCGATCGGAGATCGAGAACGCGAAAGGTCTTGGCTGTCATCTTGCACCATCGCTTCTGGCCCGCGACGAGATCGTCCTTGATGTCGCCACGACGGTGATGGCATGTGTTCGGGAACTCCCAACTCTCAAGTGGGCGACACGAGAACGATGTGATCGATGCGGCTGCGGTTGCTGGCGTCGCCGCTCTCCACGGCGATACGGTGGAGCTAGCCCCAGATGATAGACGACGGCATTCGCCTTGTTGGAGGAACGCCGGGCGAAAGCTGCAGCGCAACGGGTCCGGGCGGTCAATCAATTCCACAGGGAGTGTCTGGCTGTCTGTGTAAGGGGCGGGTTTGAGAC
>FXBF010000660.1_pt1 | contig 12001 bp, 16 predicted proteins | sample 5335321 | NCBI WGS metagenome assembly FXBF01 (sample SAMEA103928391, study PRJEB20085) | sediment metagenome | isolation source: sediment | reverse complement strand
GCAACCTAGTTACGATAGGCGTCGAGGCGTTCGACTTCGCCCACGCTCAGCCCACAATACCGGTAAAGCACGAGATCGATCAGTCGATCCGTCAAATCAACTTCCCTTGCCCTGTCCGTGGCACTCCCGCGAAGCTCTCCTGAACGGAGCTTGAGCAGCCTGTCGGATAACCATTCGAGAAAGGCCATCACCACATCGCGATGCGGCCCACCTTCACCTTGTTCGCCGGGGGTGTGGGACGTGACCAGGGCATCGACCAGAGCCAGGATACCCGGGAAAACAAGCGCCACCAAGGCACCCGATTCCGTAGATTCTTCGCCCGACTCTTCCTCCCAAGCCAGCTCGTTCTCGTATAGCTCCAGAGCCTCCTCGAGCAAGTGGCGGTGTCGGTCCTCGGGCGAACGCTCGGACGGCGGATGCGGCGGAAGCTCATGACCCACTCGCTGGGCCATCGACTGAAGGCGCAGCTCGATGTCTTTCCCGGCAGCCGGGTTGTTGTGCTTGCCCATATCGTCAGTGGCTGCGATTAACCTGCCTGTTCCCCGTGGTCTTCGAAGCTGTGCTCCCGGCCATTGTACATACCGCACCCAGGCCTCGTAGGCAAGCCGTACACCGAACGCGGGAACCGGGCCGGATCAGATCTGCTCGCCCGCCTGATAGCGTCGCAGCAAGTCCAGGTTTTCGCGATCGCTACGCACGGGATCGTCTCCTTTGGGAGTCTCGATCACCTTCGGCACATGCCGAAAGCGCGGATCACGCATGACGTGACGGAAGGGCCGCGAACCCATGCAGCCTTTCGCGATCTGCTCGTGCCGGTCGACGCGACTGCCGAGGGCAGTCTTGGAATCATTGAGGTGGAAGAGCCGCACGCGCTCGATACCGATCAGGCGATCGAGCTGCGCGATGACGCCATCGTAGTCGTCGACCAGATCGTAGCCGGCTGCAAAGAGGTGGGCGGCGTCGAGACAGACACCGACACGATCCTCGAACTCGTCATCGATGAGCTCGAGCAGGGTCGTGAGCTCCTCGAAGCTCGAGCCCAGCGAGGTCCCCTGCCCCGCCGTGGCCTCGATGAGGACCGGCGTCGCGCCGCCGACCTGGGAAAGCGCACGGCTGATGGCCTCCGCGTTGCGCCGCAGGCCCGCGACACGGTCACCGTCGGTGGCGTTGCCGGGGTGGGAGACGAGAAAATCGAGATCGAGAACCCGACAGCGAGCCAGCTCGCGACAGAACGAGCGGTAGGACCGTTCGCGAAGTACCGGGTCGGGGCTGGCGAGATTGATGAGGTAGGAATCGTGCGAGCCGGCGACGACGATGCCGTGCTCCCGGATCGCGTTACGGAACGCGTCCGCAGTCTCGGCATTCACCTCCCGCTCGGCCCAGCGGTTCACCGGCTTGGTGAAGATCTGGATGACGTCGGCGCCGATCTCGGCGCCCCGGCCGGGTGCGCGCTCGAGGGCGCCGGCAGTCGAAACGTGCGCGCCCAACAGGGCGTGCCGGCTAGAGGTGGCGCGTGCCAAGGCGCCGGTGTCGAGGGCCGGCCCGCCCGAGGGGCCGGCGGAGAGAGCTCACGGGCTGCGTTTCTTTTTCCGCATCTCCTCGATGCGCTGGGCCAGTTGCTGCTGCAACATCATGAAGCGCAGCGTCTGCCGCGGCGTCAGCACCTCCAGCAGGCGTCCCTCCTGCCAGTCGAGGAGATCCACCTCCTGACGCTTGACGGCCAGAATCGCATCGGTCAGGCGGCGGAACTCGTCGTCTTCGGTTGCCGGGTTCGACAGCGCCTCCTTGATCTCGCGACGGAGCTGGAACTGAGTGCGCGCCAGTGCGGCGCGCCGATCCATCGTCTCGCTCAGCACGACCCCGAGCTGGGTTCTCTGCTCCAGCGTCAGGTTGAGCTCCGCCGTCGCATGATCGAGAAAGATCTCGATCAACCGCTCCTGGCCGCCCTGGGGCCACGCGCCACGGCCCGCGCTCCGGGAGACGGTCTGCGCCGAAGCCGAAGAGACGCCGATCCAAAGCAGAAGCAGGAGGGTCGCGCTCCGCTGTGTCCGCATGGCTATCATGTGCGTCCAACCTCCCTCACAAGTTGCTCGAGCTCCTCTTTGCTGAGCCCCGAAGCGTCAAAGCCCGCCGGCATGAACCCGGTGGGGCTGAGCCCCGCCGTCCACGCCGCCGCTTCGCCCTCGGGCAGCTCCGCTACTTCGCGGGCAAGGGCGTCGATATCCGGGCTGCCGGCCTCCTCGACTCCAACCAGACGTACCCACGAAAAGACGACGATGGCAGCAGCCGCCAGCACGGCCGCGATCATCCAGCCACGCCGCCGCCGGCCGGTCCGCGCATTCCCTTCAGTCGCGTCCACCACACCTTCGACGAAGTGATCCCAGCGGCCGGGATCGGGCATGGGAATGGGAGTCTCCTGCAACAGGCTCACCGCGTTGGCCCGGTTCCGGCAATCGGCGCACACCTCCAGGTGCGCGCGAACCGACCTGTCGTCGGCCTCAGACACTCTTCCGGCGAGGAACTCGGGAAGCAGCTCACCGATTCTGCTGCATTCGTCAGGGCTAGTCATGTGAGGGCCTCTCTCAGCTTCTGTATCCCGTGATGGTAGTTGACCCGCGCGGAGCCTTCAGAGCACCCGATGACCTCGCCGATCTCCTTGAAGCTCAGTCCTTCGTAGATGCGGAGGCTCACGGCGCCGCGTTGCTTCTCCGGCAGCGCGGCCAGCTCTCGGGCCGCCCGGGCGAAGGCATCGGCCCGCGCGGCCTTAGCGTCCGGTGGGGTGCGGAGATCGGGAAAGTCAGCGCCGGTGTCCAGTCGGATCTCACCCCGTCGTTTCTGGCGGCGGGCCACCGACCTGGAGGCGTTCAAGGTGATGGAGAACAGCCAGGTTCTGAACCTGCTGTCACCCCGGTAGCTGTTGAGGCCGTCGAACGCGCGCACGAATACGTCCTGTGCGACATCCAGGGCCTGGTCGGGATCGGCCAGCCAGCGCGCGGCGAACCGGTACACCGCGTCGCGGTGCAGCCGCACGAGCTGTCCGAATGCTTCCCGGTCGCCGTTCCGGGCCCGTTCGATCAGACCGTTCTCGTCCATCGCCTTTAAGATGCAGCCAGCATCAGAAGTGTTAAAGCGCCGGGCCGGTGGAGCCGGCAACAGGATACACCCTTGATCCTGGCTTCGTCATCCCCAATATACCGGTTGGGTGGCCTGGGCGTCTCACGCCGGTGAAGGGAGGATTGTAATGGGTGGATTCCGGAGAGCGGCGGCGGCCGCGTTGGCGGGCGCCTCATTCTTTGTCGGTCTGGAGGACGCAGCGGCCCAAGTTGTGGCCGAGCCGGCGCTCCTCACGGCGCGCGTGCCAGACAACGAGGTCTTTCTTCCGTACATCGCTTTCCCCTCCAACTCCTTCGTGATCGGCGGGATGCTCCGCTTCCCGGTGGCGAGGGACATCGATATCGGCGGTCGCGCCGGCTTATGGCTCAGAGAGAACGGCAAGGACAACCCCTACGCCGGGGCCGACATCCGATACGAGCTGCTGTCTCGACCGCTGGATCCGGGCGGCGGCCAGCTTGCACTGAGCTTCGACGTCGGCCTCGGCGTGAGCAACCCGGGCCCGACCGTCTGGAAGATCCCGCTGGGCGTCATCGCGGGAGTCGGATTCAAGCTGGCGGGCGGTGATTCCGAGGTCTACGCCAACCCGCGCCTCGAGTTCGCGATCAGCTCGGACAGCTCGGACAGCACCGACAGTGCTTTGCTGCTGGACGTGGGCGGCCTTTTTACCATCAAGCCAACGCTGGGCGTGATCACCGCCGTGCGTTTCGGTGAGGGCGTGTTCCTCGAGGGCGACAAGGTCGTGCTCGCGGTCGGACTGTCCTGGATCATCTAGAGAGCTACCGGCCGATCGCGTTCGGCTTTGACAATGCAGAGGAAGCCAAAGGGCGCGTCGCCGGCCGCGCGAAACTGGTGCGGGTGGTTGGGAGCCACGTACACGACGTCGCCGAAGCTCACCGGCTCCCAGCTGTCTCCCAAACGCGCTTCCCCTTGCCCGCGTATGGCTACTACGACGTGCTGGTGCGCATGTCGCTCGAACGTGGTGTAGCCGCCGGGCTCAACTTCGAAGTAGCGCAGCTGGAAGGGAGTGTCCTCATTGACGCCGATTAGGGGATGGCGCGTGACGTCCTGCCACTTCTGATCAGGATCTTTGTAGCTACGCGGCTCGACGCCCTCCCAGCGGAAGTCGGCGAAACGGAGCACCCTGCTCCGTCCTGCGGCGCCTGCGCCTTCTGTTTGCTCGTTCACGCGATTCATATCGCTCGCACCTCGACTCCCAGGCCGTGCGGGTAGACGACGGAACGCAACGATTCATCGTGCGTCTTGGCCAGCTTCAGCGCTTCGTCAACGCCTTCCAGGCCGAAGCGGTGCGTGATGAGATCCTCCACCTCCAGCTCGCCGGCGGCGAGCAGGCCCAGCGCTTCCCGCGTCTCCACCGGCCCCGCGGAGTAGCTGTGAGTGATCGTCACTTCCTTGAAGTAGAGATCGTGCGGCCGATAGGCGACGGTCGCCTCGGGCGGCGTCGGCGTGAAGACCAGCACGACCGCACCCGGCGCGGTGAAAGCCAGGGCATGTTCGATGGCCGCGACCGAGCCCGGTCCCACGATGATCTTCTCGGCCCCCCAGCCCTTCGTCGCCTCCATCATCTGCTCAGCGAAGTCCGTGGCCATGGGGTCGATGGCCACATCAGCGCCCGCGCGGATCGCATACTCGCGCCGCACCTCGACAGGATCGCTGACGATGATGGGATCGGCGCCGAAGTGGTGAGCCAGCCGGATGTTGATCAGCCCCATCGGCCCGGCGCCGATCACCCATAAGATGCTACCCGGCCCGACGTCCATCTTGTTGAACGCCCGCAAGCTGCAACCCACCGGTTCTACGAAGGCCGCGGCTTCGTCCGAGATCCCATCGGGCAGCTTCAGCACATCGAGTCGCACGATCTCCGCCAGCACCCTCACGAACTCGGCGAAGCCGCCCGGATCGAGCGCCGTTTCCTTGAAACGCCGGCACGACGTGAGCAGACCCCGCTGGCAGGCGCGGCATTCCATGCACGGCACGTGATGGTGGAAGAACACACGATCGCCGACCTGGAGGTCTTCCACCTCCGGCGTTACTTCATGAATCACGCCGACCGGTTCGTGGCCCAGGACGATCGGTAGCTTGCGGCTCACGTACCACTCCATCGCGTCGCTGGAACAGACGCCGCAGAGAGTCACCTGTACCCGGATGTCGCCCGGCTCCAGCTTTGGAAGCGGAACATCCTCGACCCGGACATCGTCAAACGCGTAAGCGCGCGCGGCACGCATCATAGGTGTTCGTCGAACGTTCATGGGATGACGGCGACCTTCACCGCCTCGCGCCGCCGCACCCGCTCCAGCGCCGCCGGCAGCTCCTCCAGAGTCATCCTGTGCGTGATGAGCGGATCGAGCTTCAGCGTACCGTCACAGATAAGCTCCCAGGCGCGGCGAACGCTGTCGGGCGTGTAATGAAACCCGCCCTTCAGAGCGAGCTCGTCGTAGTGCACCCGCTCCGTATCCAACTTAACCGTAGATCCTTTCTCACAGCCGCCGAAAAAGAGCACTTCGCCGCCCCGGCGGGCGAGGCCGACGGCTTGCTCCCAAACCTCGGGGCGTCCCACGCACTCGACCACCGTATCGGCGCCGAGTCCATCCCCGAGCGCCGCCACAGCCTCGCGCGGATCAGAGTCACGCCCGTCGAACACCAGATCGGCACTCAACTCCCGCGCCACATCCAGCCGCCGGGGGCTTCGCCCGATCAAGGCGATGCGCCCGGCCCCGCGCAGCCTGGCCACCTGCATGAACAGCAGCGCGATCGGGCCATCACCGACGAATGCGATCGTCCGGTCGCCGGCGATCTCCAGCAGGTCGGCCCCGTGGACGACGCACGCCAGCGGCTCGAGGAACGCTGCGTGCACATCGGAAACCGAGTCGGGGACGTGGAACGTGTTCCGGTTGACGATGTGACGCGGAATCAACATGTACTCGCCGTAGGCACCCAGCGCCATGTGCTCGAACAGATAGGCGCAGAGGTTCTCCGCGCCACTGAGACAGTACGCGCAGTCTCCGCACGGCGCGGTCGGCATGGCCACTATGCGCTCGCCCGGCGTGAAGTTGCGGACCCCCGCGCCCACCGAGCCTACCCTGCCCGCCCACTCGTGACCGAGCAGGCCGGGAACCTTCAGGCGCGCGTGACCGCGCTCGAAGGTCTTGAGATCCGTCCCGCAGGTGAGCGCTACCGAAACGCGCGCGACCAGCTCGCCATCGGAAGGCTCCGGAACCTCCACCGATTCCAGACGAAGCTCTCCCGGACGAACCAGGTGATAGACGCGCATCGCGGAGCCGCTCGACTCAGGACCGGATCCGGCGGACGCTGGGCCTTCGGTTGCCTTCGCCATACCGGCAGAACCTAAGGAGGGCCGGCGGCGGTCGAAAGAGAACATGGCGGACCGCGATCCCGGCGCTGACCTTGCGGCGGCATAGCGCAGACGCGAAACTCGGACCCTACCACATGGCTCATATACCGGACGGCTTCCTCTCTGCGGCGGTCTCCGCCACTACGCTGGTGGCGGCGGGCGCCGTTACCGCCTACGCGGCCCGGCGCTCTCAGAAGAACCTGGATGAGCGTGCCGCGCCGACGCTGGGACTCGCCACGGCCGCGGTCTTCGCAGCCCAGGCGGTCAACTTCCCGGTTGCGGCGGGGACCAGCGGCCACTTGCTGGGCGGCGTGCTGGTGGCCGTTCTCTTCGGCCCCTGGGCCGGCTACCTGGTGATGACCGCAGTGCTGATCGTGCAGGCGCTGATCTTCGCCGACGGCGGCCTGACGGCGCTGGGAGCGAACGTCCTCAACATCGCCGGGATCGGAGCGCTGGTCGGGTACGGGATCTATCGCGCGCTGACCGCCCTGGCGGGCGAAGGCGCTCGCAGGCGCGGGTTGGCCGCTGCCGCCGCGGCCTACGTGGTCACCGTGCTCACGGGCGTCGCCGCAGGCTGGGAGCTGGGACTCAGCGGCGTGGCCCCTATTCGCCTGTCGGTAGGCGCCATGGCCGGCGTCCACGCGGTCGTGGGACTGGCGGAAGGCGCCATCACCGGAACAGCGGTCTGGGCACTGACACGAAAGCGGCCCGATCTCCTGTATCAGCCACGCGCCCCCGCAACCGGCAGGCTCGATCGGGCCGTAGTTGTGGCCGCTCTTGGTAGCCTGGCGATCGCGGTGGGCCTCCTGTCCCTGGTGGCTTCAGCGGCGCCGGACGGCCTGAAGCGCGCGGCCATCGACCTGGGCTTCGCTGACGCGGCGACCGCGTGGGAAAGCGCGCCGTTCGGCAACTATCGCGCCTGGCTGCCCGGCCCCGCGGGCACGGCGGTCGCCTTGGTCCTGGGGATCGCTCTGCTCTTCGCCGGTGCGGCCGCCACGTTCCGCGCGATGGTCCTGGCCCGGCGAGCGCGAGAGGGGAGGGGCTGACGGGATTCGCTCACCTCGACCGCTACGCCGACCGGCCCTCCTGGCTCACACGCCGGACCACGCCGGCGCAGCGCCTCTGGATCGCCATCGCCGCCGCATTCGCTGCGGGCCTGATGCCGCCAGGCGCCTGGGGCGCCCTGGGCCTTCTGGCAGTCCTGCTGGCGCTGGGCGTCCGGGCCGCCAGGGTGCCGCTCGGCGCACTGGCTCGTCGGGTCGCTCAGGCGTTGCCCTTCTTTCTGCTGCCGGCGCTGACGCTTCCCTTCACCGTGCCCGGCCCAACCGCCCTCGAGATCGGGCCGCTGGCGTTCAGCGGGCCCGGGCTGGTGCGGGCGGCGGAGATCGTGGTGCGGGCCACGCTCGCGGTCTCCGCTGTCAGTGTCGTCGTATTGGTGACACGGGCCGCCGATCTCCTCGCTGCCCTGGACGGCCTGCCCCTGCCCCGGCTGGTGCGAAGCTCGCTGGCCCTGGGCTACCGTTACGTTTACGTGCTCACCGATGAGTTTGAGAGAACGACCCGGGCTCTCAAGAGCCGCATGGGCCACGCCTCACGGGGCCGGGTATGGCGGGCGCGGGCGGCAGCCCTAGCTCACCTGTTCGTGCGGGCGCACGCCCGGGGTGCGCGTATCCACTCGGCGATGTTGAGCCGCGGCTACCGCGATCACTTCCCAACGCTACAACCGGCCAGGGGCGGAAACCGCGCCTGGAGCGTCGCGATCGTCTGCCTTTTTGCGGCTGTCTGGCTGGGCGGCGTGTTCGAGGCCATGACATGAGCGGACCGAGCGGCGCCAGGGCCTGGAGAATCGGGATCAGCGGCTTGAGTTACAGCTACCCCGGAGCCGAGGCGCCCGCGCTCTCGGACGTTTCACTTTCGCTGGCACCGGGAGAGCACGTGGCGATCGTCGGTCCCAACGGCGCGGGCAAGAGCACCCTTCTTCTGCACCTGAACGGCATCCTCGAACCCGGCCGGGGAAGCGTGACGATCGGCGATCTGATTGTGAATCAGGAGAACCTGCCGGAGATCCGCAGCCGGGTCGGCCTGGTCTTCCAGGACCCCGACGATCAACTGTTCATGCCAACGCTGTTGGAGGACGCGGCGTTCGGACCGCTCTGCCAGGGCGCATCCAGTAGCGAGGCGGAGGCCCGGGCCCGCCGGGCGCTGGAGAGTGTGGGGTTAGCGCGCCTCGACGCGCGCCGCCCCGCTCACCACTTGAGCGGCGGCGAGAAGCGGCGGGCCGCGCTGGCCACCGTGCTCAGCATGGAGCCGGGCGTGCTCGCCTTCGACGAACCGACCGCTTCACTGGATGGGCGGGGGCGACGCCAGATCGCCGAGACCCTCCGCGCCCGGAAGCAAACCGTGATCGTCGTCACCCACGACGTGGAGTTCGCCGCGGCCGTCTGCCCACGCATGGTTCTGCTGGACGGAGGCCGCGTCGTCGTCGATGCGGCGGCGAACGAGCTCCTGAGTGACAGGGAGTTGCTGTGGGAGCACGGCCTGGAGCGCGCGGCGTGGCTGCACGAACGCGGTAACTCGGTCTAGAATCGGAAAGCCAGTCCAGCGCCGAGCGGGAAGAGCCAGGTTTTCCCTCCGATGTAGTCCTCTTCGGAGAAGGCCACGGCCGCGGCGAAGTTCAGGGTGCCGGCCACTCTTTGACTGAAGTTGTACGCGAGCTTCAGTCCACCGTTCAGCCCAAAGTAGGTCCTCTGCTCGAGAACATCGGTATCCGGATCGAAAGTGACGGCTCCGGCGCCGAGGTAGAATATCAGGTCGCCGTTCATGTCCGGCGCCAGCGCATCGTACCCCAACATCGCGAAGTAGCTGTAATTGCTCCAGTCGAAGAGTTCACCCTCACCGTCGTTCCAGTAGGCGCTGAAGTTCCCCATCAGCCACACCTGCCGGACCACGTTGTAGCCCAGCAGCCCACCCGCCGCCCACCCGTCCCTGGCGAGATCCGCGTAGTCGCCGGCCACAAGCACGTACGCGCCGTATCCCTCCAGCAGCCACGGCATGTCACGTCTCTGGGCCTGCGCCGAACTGGGAACTGCCAGAGCCAGGGCCAAGGCCGCCGCCGCGAGAATGTGAGTGAAGCGATTCATGCTTACCCCCGCCAAAGGAATCCGGTTTGAAGCTCCCCCCTCAAGATGCTTGATAGACCGGTTGGAGGCGATGTTGAACCCGTTAGAGGCCAGCAAGGCGAGAGGGTCAGCTCACCGCCGACCCTCTTGCCCTGCCGATTCCGTATCAGGCTAGCGTTACGCCATCATCAACTTCCGAGAAGGAACGCGTATCCCAGAAGGATCTGCAAGTTCGTGTTCCTGATCACGTCAGGATCGGGTTCATCAAACGTGTTGATGTTGGTCAGGCCGATGTCGTACAGAACGTCGAGTGTGATCTCGCCCGCACCGACAGCGAAATCGATGCCGCCTCCGAAGAACACGCCAACATCGACGCTCGCTGTGGGAGCCTCGATATCTGGATCACTACAATCGACTTCGTCAGTGGTTTCCGGGAATGACACCTCGATCTTGCAGGTCGCCTCGAAGGCGACTGAAGGCCCGCCATAGAGGCGGGGAGTGATAGCGCTGCCCTCAATGGGGATTAACAGTGTGAGCGGGAGCAACAATTCGATGTAGGTCAGTTTGACCTTGCCTTCGACGTTAAAGGCCGCATCCTCGAACTTCGTGCCCTTCTGCACATACTGCCCGTTCAGCTGGACGCGGAACATCCTGGCCAGGTCGACACCGAAGAAGGCGCCGCCGGAAAAGCCGGTCTTGGCTTTGGCGCTCGCTTCCAGGTAGCTTTCGATGTCGCCGCTGAGATTGGCGAAACCGACTCCGGCGTTGACGCCCGCCCGCATATTCTGCGCGTACGTCTGGCCGGTCACCATGACCAGCGCCACAGCGACCGTCGCAACGATGTGAGTGAGACGCTTCATGATCCCTCCTTGGCTTGGAATGGGCGGCCGAGGCCTTCCCTCCTGCCTCGGCTCGACACGGGGCTACTTGCTGCGAATGGAATGGACCTTTTCTCCCGGGCCAACTACTCGTTCACTCGTCGCCTGCTAACCACCCAGACCGATCACCAGGCCGGCCGAGACGACAAGGTCCGCCTGGAACTGGGATTCGGTCGTGAAGGCTCCTAAATCCACGTCCGTAATCGTGAACTGCGCGGAGTAAAGATACACATCCGCATCGGCGCGAATCGCGAACATGCCGGGCAGCTTGAAGCGCAGGCCGGCACCCACGGCGCCACCGATGTCGGTCTTACCCTCGTCGACATCCGAGTAGAAATCGCCGCTACGGCCAACGACCGCGATGCCACCGTTCAGGTGGATGCCGATCGGGCCAGGCAGCACTTTCCAGATCAGGCGCGCGTCGGCCACCCAGAGTCCCGCGCTCTCCGTGACGGTACTATCTGGATCCGCCGCCTCGCCATCGCTGAAGGCATACACGAAGTTGCCCTCCACACCGATCGGCCCGGCGAGCCACAGGGTCACGCGGCCACCCACCGCCAGGGCCTCTTTCTGCTTGGCCACAAGGCTGACATCACCGACTCCCGGGACATTGATCGACTCACTAAGCAGGTCCTGGAAGGGAATGTAAGCGCCCACGTACGGCTCGATCTCGATGCCAGGCAGCTGCGCCATGGCAGGCGTCGCGGTCACGATGGCGAACACCAAAGAAAGCCCGAACACCTTACGTAACATTTCCTGCACCTCCAGTTAAGTGGTACGCCCAACAGGTACGAACGAACAGGCTTTATCTGGGGGAGAAAGGTGTGGGAGGGGGAGACTCACACCCGCGCACGCTCAATCGCGTGCGAGCCAAATATAACAACTATATGGATTTGCGCCAGATCTTCTGTCGGATTACGTGAAGGGATGATATCGACCTTCCGCAGCCACTTGTTGACGATCCGCCCATGTTCTGGCCACCCGCGATCTCGAACCGGGCTAAGGAATGCTGAAACCCTCCCGACGCGCAGCCGCCTTCAAGCGCTGATCGAACGTGACGAACTCCCCCGTCGGTGGAATGCCTCCCCACTCCAGTCCGGCGGCGAGCTGTAGGGAGTCGGCGGTCCTCAACGGGTGGAGCCTGAGGAGGCGGAGCGCCTGCCCCCGCAGCCCGTCGCCGGGCTGAATCTCGTACCAAGCATCCCGCAAAGCCGCAAGCATCGACAGGGCAACCTCCTCGTCCTCGGCGCTGAGGATCCCGTCCCGGCGGAGCCGAGCAAAGGCGGAGGCACACTCAACGGGTGAGCCCCACCACACCAGCAGCTCGGCATCCTCCTCGTATAGCGAGCGGGCTCGTTCGCTCTGCGGCTGGTCCAGACAGAGGGGAATCAGGGCGGCCGAATCCCAGAATCTCACCGACCTTCCTCGCGTTCCTCTAGGAGGGCGAAGAGGCCGCGACCCTCCGGATCGGACGGCCGGGGCTCATCCCAGAAACCGGGTGGAAGACGCCGACGCGGAGG
>FXBF010000659.1_pt1 | contig 12003 bp, 9 predicted proteins | sample 5335321 | NCBI WGS metagenome assembly FXBF01 (sample SAMEA103928391, study PRJEB20085) | sediment metagenome | isolation source: sediment | reverse complement strand
TCGACCTCGGGGGCACGGCCCTCGCCAACCGCGGCGACGAAATCGGCGATTTCGCCGACGTAAGGATCGGCCACATGGTACTCCATCGGCTCACCGCCGACGCTGATTGCGCCGCCGCCGTGGGGGCCGAGGGTGTCGTCGCAGATGGCGTATGTGTCGCTGCCAAAGACCTCCATGCGTTTCGGAGCGTTGAACAGCACCGACGAGCAGATTTCGGCGGTGGCGCCGGATTCGAAGCGCAGGCTGACGAGCGCGGTTTCGTCGTGCGGACCCTTCCACACTTCGCGGCCGATCAGGTTTTCCTGGACGACGATTTCGCCGCAGCTGGGCATCATGAGCCAGCGGACTTGATCCAGACAGTGCGTGCCGACACCCGCAAGGCTCCACCAGCGGCCAACCTCGGGAGAAGCGCGCCAGTTCTCGTCGCTCCGGGCGAGAAGGGTCCACTGCACACGCATGTGCCGAAGGGTCCCCAGGCGGCCCGAGTGGACGGCCGCGGCAAGTTGCCGATGCCCGGCATGCCAGCGCAGGTGATAGGCCACGGCAAGGGTAACGCCGGCCTTGTCGCAGGCTTCCACCATGGCTTCAGCGGCCGCAACATCGGTGGTCATGGGTTTTTCCGTGAGCACATGCTTGCCGGCGCGCGCGGCAGCCACGCATTGCGACGCGTGAAGCTTGTCTGGTGTGGCGATGAGCACGGCATCCAGGTCATCATCCGCCAGCAGGCTGCCCAGATCCGTGTGAACGGCGTTTGCGGCGGCGGCGCCGTGACGCGCGGCGAATTCGCGCCCACGCCCCGCATCGCGACTCAACACGCTCCACAGACGCGCCCCATCGACCTCGGCGAGGGCCGGCGCCAGGTATCGTTCGGCGATTCGGCCGGTGCCGAGCATGGCGATATTCATGGTCATGGAAGATGCCTCGTGGAACTTTCAGAATTGTCGGACGGCTGGTAAACGTTCCCTTCGACCATGGCGACCGGTTACCAGAACCGTCGCCACGATACCCAGGCTGATGGCCCCAACCACCCAGGAAAGCAGGCCGGGATCGGCGTGATCCAGAAGATAGCCGAACATGATCGGCGCGACGACACCGCCGATGTTGCAGCCGATGGAAACGAAGCGGAATACTTTGCCCATCTCCCCGGGCGGCGTGACCGACCGAACTGCGAGTGCCGGCGCACCGAATACTTCAACAATCCGGCTAAGCTCCCCTCTGATTTTCCTATTGGCATTCTGGATGGACAGCTGTATGGGAAACGGTGTTTTGTAGTAGAGTCCGGAGACGACTTTGGTAACGCCGAATGCAAATAACGCGCCGAACGGCTCGATGTCCAAGAGTGTGACGTATGCGACGAGAAACGCAATCCGGGTGCCCAAATCCCCGAACGCCCCCGCCCACTTCAGTCGGTCGAAGCGATTTCCGGCCAGCGACTTTGCGATAATCGATACTTCGTGAGCGACGTGCCCAACGAGACAGGGCGTATGCAGCGCAACGGCGTTCCCGGAGCACCTTTAAAGGTGCTGGGACCTCTAATCAAACACTTTGCAACCAAGGAGGGCAGGCAGAGCGAATGGTCACTCGCCCGATGACCGATCACCAGTGACGGGTACAAGCATGACTGAGCGTGCTCTTGACTCCTTCCATATGGGGCGTTCGTCCATCGACCTCTACAGCAATGACATCGGCGTTGCATTTCCAGACATTCGGAGCTTTGCGGCCTATGTAGGTGGGTCGCCCACCAACATGAGTGTCGGTGCACGGCGCCTTGGCCTGCGCAGTGCGCTGCTCACTGGGATCGGGGACGACCCGGTGGGAGAGTTCGTCCTGGGATTCCTCGAGCGTGAAGGGGTCGTGACCGACCACATTGCTCTCAAGCCGGGCAAGCGGACGAGTGCCGTAATTCTGGGGATTGAGCCGCCGGATCGATTTCCCCTGGTGTTCTACCGTGACAACTGCGCGGACGACGCACTGTCGATCGACGATGTCCTCGCTGCACCTATCGTACAGAGCCGCGTGTTTCAGTTCGCCGGGACGAATTTGAGCCGCGAACCGAGCCGAAGTGCCACCTTGTACGCTGCGGAAATCGCCCACGGCGCTGGCGTGGATGTCATCCTCGATATTGACTTCCGTCCCAGCCAGTGGGACGATCCGCGGGCCTTCGGCGTCGCCATTCGCTCGGCGCTGCGTCTCGTAGATGTCGTTATCGGCACGGAAGACGAGATCAAGGCCACCGTCCTGTCCGACGCGACGCAGGTGGCCGTGACACATTCCCAGGTCTCCGATGCCCGAGTGGGCGGTGACACGGCGGCCGCCATTACCGCGCTCCTGGCGCTCGGCCCGAGAGCGGTGGTCGAGAAGACCGGTGCCCAGGGGGCGCGTGTGCACCTCGGCGGGGCTGACGGCGTGTCCGAGGTGCACGAGGCTCCCGGGTTTCCCGTGCAGGTGAAAAACATCCTCGGGGCCGGCGACGCCTTTGGCGCGGGTTTCATCTATGGCTACGTCAAGAATTGGGGTTGGCAGAAATCGGCGCGCCTGGGTAATGCGTGCGGCGCAATTGTGGTCACCGAGCATGGGTGTGCGAACTTCATGCCCACCTTGGAGGAGGTCATGGCGTTCATCGACGAACGCGGTGGTTTGTAAGCAATGTCCGGCGCGCAGTCTACCGCCTGCGTTGATGCGCATTGGGAACGGCGGGCCGAAGCGGCGCGAGCGATGAGTCGGAGGGCAGCGGCGTGGCACAACTGAAAATCCCTTCTCATGAACCCGACGAAGGGGGCAACCTGGTGTGCATCACACCCGAAACGGCTGGCTGGAGCCATGTGGGCTTTGAAGTCTACGTGCTTGGGCGAGGTGCCTCCTTGTGCCGCGAGACCGGCGACCGCGAGGCTTGTCTGGTGTTTCTGAGCGGACGCGCTCGTGTGGTGACGCGTGAGCTGCGCTGGGAGAACGTGGGTGAGCGGAAGACCGTGTTTGAGGGTCCGCCCTTTGCGGTTTACGTGCCGGCGGACGACCGCTTCGAGGTCGAGGCGCTCACGGAGCTGGAACTCGCGGTGTGCCTCGCCCCCAGCAAGCGGACGTACGAAGCGCGATTGATTACGCCCGAGCAGGTCGGGCTCGAGGACCGAGGCACCGGCAACAACGCTCGCAAGATCCGAAACGTCCTCCCCGAGCAGCAGCCGGCCGACAGCCTACTAGTAGTGGAGGTCATCACGCCGCCCGGCCACTGGTCGAGCTACCCGCCCCACAAGCACGATCGCGACGCGCTGCCGGAGGAGTCCTACCTGGAGGAGACCTATTACCATCGCATCGATCCGCCAGGCGGCTTCGCGTTCCAACGCGTCTACACCGCTGACCGCAGCCTGGACGAGACTCTGACGGTGAATGACGGCGACGTGGTCCTCGTGCCCCGAGGCTACCATCCGGTCGGGGTGCCACCCGGTTACCAGCTCTACTACCTCAACGTTATGGCGGGCCCCACGCGCACCTGGCGGTTCTTCAACGACCCGGACCATGCGTGGGTGATCGAGGCTCCAGGCTGATTGAAAGAGGGGAGAGTCATGTCTGAACGACGTCTGACCATGGCGCGGGCCCTGGTCGAGTACCTATGCGCCCAGCTCGTGGCGATCGATGCGCAAGAGCAACCCCTGTTCGCCGGGGTGTTCGCCATCTTCGGGCACGGTAACGTGGCGGGCCTCGGCGAGGCCCTACGTGCGGCCCGCGATCGACTACCGACCTTCCGCGCCCACAACGAGCAGGCCATGGCCCACGCCGCCATCGGCTTCGCCAAGGCCAGCAACCGTCGGCGGATGATGGCCTGCACGACCTCCATTGGACCTGGAGCCACCAACATGGTCACGGCCGCCGCGGTGGCGCACGTCAACCGCCTACCCGTGATGCTCCTGCCAGGCGACACCTTCGTCACTCGCATGCCGGACCCGGTGCTGCAACAATTAGAGAATTTCGGTAACCCGAATGTCACCGCCAACGACTGCTTCAAGCCAGTGTCCCGTTACTGGGACCGGATCACGCGTCCAGAGCAACTTCTCACCTCCCTCCCGGAGGCTGTGCGGGTGCTCACCGATCCGGCGGAGTGCGGGCCAGTGACGCTGGCATTGCCCCAGGATGTCCAGACGCTGGTATTCGACTATCCAGAGCATTTCTTCGAGCGCCGGGTACACCGGCTGCGACGGCCCGGCCCTGACCCGGCGGAGGTGGACCGCGCCGCCGAGCTCATCGAGCGGTCCAAGCAACCATTGATCGTGGTCGGTGGTGGCGTGCACTACGCCGGAGCCTGCGAGGCGCTGGCCACGTTCGCCGAGAGTTGCGCAACGCCCGTTGCCGAGACCCAGGCGGGCAAGGGGTCGTTACCCTGGGACCATGAATGCCAGGTGGGTTCCATCGGAGTGACCGGATCCAGTGCAGCCAACCATCTCGCTGCGCAGGCGGACGTGGTGTTGGCGATCGGTACCCGCCTCAGCGACTTCACAACCGCCTCTCGTTCGATCTTCTCGAATCCGGATGTGCGCCTGATCAATCTCAACGTGGCGGCCTTCGATGCAGCCAAGCATGCCGGCTGCCCCCTTGTCGCCGATGCGACGCTTGGCCTCGAAGCACTGGCGACGAGACTCCGGCACTGGCGTGCACCGCAAGCGTGGATAACCACTGCCCGCGAGGCGATGAAGGCCTGGAACGCTGACGTCGATGGTGCTACCGCCGCTTCCAATGCACCGCTTCCCAGCGACGCACAAGTGCTCGGGACCGTCAATCGTGCGTCCAAGGCCGAAGACGTGGTCGTGTGCGCCGCCGGCGGCCTCCCGGGAGAGTTGCACAAGCTGTGGCGCACGGCGCGCGCTGGCGGCTACCACCTGGAGTACGGTTACTCCTGCATGGGTTACGAGATCGCCGGCGGCATGGGTGTGCGAATGGCCCGCAGCGAGGGAGAAGTCTACGTGCTGGTAGGCGATGGCAGCTACCTGATGATGAACTCCGAGATCGCCACCTCCGTGATGCTGGGCCAAAAGCTCATCATCGTGGTGCTCGACAATCGAGGTTTCGGCTGCATCCATCGCCTCCAGCAAGCTTGCGGCGGTGAGTCGTTCAACAATTTGTTCCCAGACGGTGTCCACCTGGGCGAGCATGCGCCCGTAGTCGACTTCGCCGCTCATGCCGCGGCCATGGGTGCACGCAGTGAGAAAGTGCAGGGCATCCCCGAGTTGGAGCAAGCGCTGGAGCGGGCCCGAGCCGCCGATCAGACCTACGTCATCGCGGTCGATACCGACCCGCTTGTTAGCACGAACGCCGGCGGCGCCTGGTGGGACGTGCCGGTGCCCGAGGTCTCGTCCCGCGAGGCAGTGCAGACGGCCTATGCCTTGTATCGAGAGGCGAAGACGACGCAACGGATCTGATCGCGTCACCGTTCGATTTGTCGCAGAGGAGCGATGAGCGTTCGAATCGGTATTAACCCGCTCACCTGGAGCAACGACGACATGCCGGAGCTGGGTGCCGATACGCCCCTCGAGGTGTGTCTCTCCGAGAGCCGGCAGGCGGGTTACGTTGGTGTGGAGCTGGGCCACAAGTTTCCACGGGACGCCGCCACGCTACGCCCCATGTTGCAGCGCAATCGGCTCGCTCTGATTTCAGGCTGGTACAGTGCGCGTCTGCTCGAGCACACGGCTGAGGATGAGATCACGGCCCTGCAGAGCCACTTGACGCTGCTCACCGACATGGGTTGTGAGGTGATGGTGTTCGCCGAAGTGACGGGCTGCGTGCACGGTGACCGCATTGCGCCATTGTCGACCCGCCCACGGCTCGATACCGACCAATGGTCGATCCTGTGCGCTCGCATGACGGTAGTCGCCGACTATCTGCTGGTCAGGGGCGTGCAACTCGCCTATCACCACCACATGGGCACGGTGATCGAGACCGAGGCAGAGATCGATCGGCTGATGGCCGAGACCGGGGACACGGTGGGCCTGCTCTTGGACACGGGTCACCTGGCCTACGCGGGGGGTGAGCCGCTGACGGTGATCGCGAACCACGCTAACCGCATCGTGCATGTCCACTGCAAGGACGTGCGGGCCGACGTGTTGACGGATGCACGAGCCCAGGACTGGAGTTTCCTGGACGCCGTGCTCCATGGTGTGTTCACGGTCCCGGGGGACGGCAGCGTCAACTTCCCCGCAGTGCTCGCGGCACTCGCGCAAGCACGGTATCGCGGATGGCTAGTGGTAGAGGCCGAGCAGGATCCCGAGGTTGCCCACCCGCTGACTTACGCCACTATGGGATACGAGTATCTCAGCCGGCTGATCGAGCTGTTCCAGTCGTGACGAGAGAAATTTCCATAATTTGTATTGGGCCGCTCATGGTAAGATTATACGATAAGTCGGGAATCGGACTGAGTAACCCGGCAAGGGAATCGCGCGAAACCTAACATGCTTGGCTTCGCATTGTTTGGCGCCGGCCGCATCGGGCGTTTGCACGCCGAAAATCTAGCGGCAAACCCTCATGCATCATTGGTCTGCGTGTACGACGCTGTCGAGGCTGCGGCCCGAGAAGCGGCGGAGCAGCACGGGGCACGGGTGGCGACCAGTGTGAAAGCAGCCCTGGCGGACTCGGACGTCAACGCTGTGCTCATCGCCTCTTCGACCGACACCCACGTGGATCTCATCACGGCCGCCGTGAGCGCTGGCAAGCCGGTGCTGTGCGAGAAGCCCATTGATCTCGACGTCGCACGGGTGAACCGCTGTGGCGAGGTCGTTGCAGCATGTGGCGTGCCGGTACAGATCGGCTTCAATCGACGATTCGACCCGAATCATCGGGCCGTGTACGAGGCAGTGCGCCGCGGCGAGGTGGGTCGTGTGGAGCTCGTGATCATCAGTAGCCGCGACTCAGCACCGCCACCTATCGGCTACCTGAAGGTGTCGGGGGGGCTGTTCCGGGACATGATGATTCACGACTTCGACATGGCCCGTTTCCTGCTCGACCAGGAGCCTGTCGAGGTAACGAGCATGGCGAGCGCGTTGGTCGATGCGACGATTGCGGACATCGGGGACGTGGATACCGCCATGGTCACGCTGCGCACCGCAGGCGGCGCCCTCTGCCACATAAATAATTCGCGGCGTGCCGTTTACGGCTACGACCAGCGCGTTGAAGTATTCGGGGAGCGGGGCATGGTGCGCTCCGACAATCTCCGCGCCACCAGTGTAGATCGCTATACGTCTGCGGCGACCGAGGTGCGGGATCCCCTATTGAGTTCCTTTCTCGAGCGCTACGTGGTGAGCTACCGAGCCGAGCTGGAGGACTTCATCGACGCCGTTGGGGAGGGGCGGCCGACCTCGGTGAGCTTCGAAGACGGTCGGCGTGCCTTGTTACTGGCCAACGCCGCAGTCGAGTCGCTGCGAACGGAAAAGATCGTAAAGATCTAACAGCTTGCTCCTGCGGGTACCCCATCTCGCTTGAGCTCAAGTTTGCTCTTCGTACTCGTGCCGACGTGCGTCCTTTCCAGACCCCCGCCCGTAATAGTGCCACTTTGGAAAGTTAAAATCGGAAGTGACGGACCGAGGATGTAGGAGCACCGCCTTCAGGAACGCTTCGAGGTCCGGGACGTTATAGATGTTGACGTCTAATCCCCAGCGGTCCATCTGCTCGACCAGCTCGCTCAAGTTGGGTAGACCACCCCAAGGCACCGAAAAGCGATTGATGCCCCAGTCGCAGAGCCTATCGAGAACCCTTTTACCCTCTTCGGGAAGGATCTGGATTAAGGGAACGAGAAAATCGATACGGCATTGGCAAATCGTATCGGGGAACGCGGCGGCGAGCCTCCTGAAGCCCGCTTCGCCAAGAACCTCAACGTGCGCATTGAACCACAGCTTGTCGGCAGTGTAGGGCATACCTCTGATGAGCTCAACCGTTCGATCGATCAGCTCTCCCCCCTCCTTGAGATCCACTTTGATGCATTTGTCGAACTTCTGGAACGACTCGAGGATGTCATTGAGCGAGAGGAACTCCTCCTCTTCCCCGAGCACCTCTTCTTCGAACGAGTCGTGGCGGACAATGACCTTGCCGGCCCGGTCCATTCGTACATCGAATTCTGCCCACTCGACGTTCGAGGCAAGGAACTGACGAACATTCGATTCGTCGTTGAGCCCGTGCCACACCAACTGAACCTTGTGCGGCAACCGCTTTTCCGTAATCAGCTCCGTGATGTCATATTTAGTGCCGGCGACGGCGTTGCCCGGGAGCTTCGAGCGGTCCGTCTCGAATATGGTCTCCGCGTGCAGGAGCAGAACCAGACTGTCAACGTCGGCTTCAGCCAGAGCGCTCAGGTTCTCCGGCTCGTTGTCGATCACGGCGAATACCCGATACCCCGCTTCCTGGAAGTGCCGGAGTCCGGCGACCTTGGAATTCGGGACGTTTTGATGCCAGCCGGCGGGATTCATAAACAGCAGCTCGTCTGCGAATACCACGCGGTATTCCTTGCCGAGCATGTTGAGTGAGCGCAGAGTCTCCTCCCGAATTTCCTCCGGCCTGCCGGTGTTGAGACCCACGCTCATCCGTGGTTGAAGCTGAAACCAACGAATCGCCTCCATCACGCCGCCAAATGGACGATGGGCGTTGAGGATGGCGTTGGATGACCAGCGAGTTTGCTGATACCAATGCTGTACCTTCTCGCGTTGCCGCCGCGGCAGGTTGAGCCTATCGAGCAGACGGTCGACTTGGTCTTCATGAACATTGATGTCCGATATCTCCAGCCTTTGAAAAAGGCTGCTATCGTGGACCTCGTCGAATTCCTTCAGCATATGAAGAGTCATATACCGCATGTCAAGAATCGTCCCGTCGATGTCAAACAAGATAAGGAGCTCATCGTCGGGATAGCGCTCACGGATCTTATCGTAGTGTCGTGCTAGCTTTTTCATCCAATGGGCCATGAGACTGCTACTCCGGAAACGGTCAAGGTATTGGTTCCCTGACCTATGGTATTGGTTCCCCAACCTATCCGTTACTATGCCCGTGTCGTGATACTACCTGGCCTGCATTTCTCACCGCTCCCACATTCAGCAGCCACGGTGTTGGTCTGAAAAATGCGCCGGTGAGCGGCAAAGCAGCACCATAGCTATCCTTCGCCGCATTGGCGGCTACCCCGGTGAGAGATGCAGGCTAGGACCCTTTCCATCTTTGACTATAGACTCATTTTTTTCCCTTTCACGCAATAGCATAAAGGTGTCGGTGACAACGTCCGTTCCAATAGTGGCCAAACCCCAGGTGCGTGTGGCCGTTAGCCACTGCACCAACGCCGTCGACGAGCGCCCCTGAAACACAGTCCTTCAGGACGCAGCCGCAGGCCCCAGCCTTCAACATCGTGGCCACCTGAGGCCTATCGGAGTACATGGACGAGGTGTTCACTCGACCTTTATCGGCTCCCTTTGGGAAATGCTGAACAGCGCGTCTTGGCCGGCCAACGCCGCGTGCATCTTGCAGGCGAGATTCAGCCACTCTTCCCGGGGGCGAGGCGAGAGGTCACCCACCAAGCGAGCAAATGGCTTTCTGGCGCGGGCCTTTGGGCGTATTGACCGACTCGACGAGGAGGTGGTTGGTGTAGGTCTTGCCCTTGCCCCGCCTGGCAGGCGTCACCTGCGCACGATGCCTGCTACATTACGCAGCCCTTCGCGTCCGTCGACTTCCGGGGCACGGCCCTCTGTAACCGCGGCGACGAAATCGGCGATTCGGCCGGTGCCGAGCATGGCGATATTCATGGTCATGGAAGATGCCTCGTGGAACTTTCAGAATTGTCGGACGGCTGGTAAACGTTCCCTTCGACCATGGCGACCGGTTACCAGAACCGTCGCCACGGTAGCCAGGCTGATGGCGCCAACTACCCAGAAGAGCAGGCCGGGATCGGCGCGATCCAGAAGATAGCCGAACATGACCGGCGCGACGACACCGCCGATGTTGTAGCCGATGGAAACGAAGCCGAATACTTTGCCCATCTCGCCAGGCGGCGTCACCGCGCGAATCATCATGTCCCGGGAAGGTGCCACGAGGCCGTTGGCGAGCCCGGCGATCGCGAATAAAACGGCGACGGCTTGCAGAGACAACTCGACGGCGGCAACCGTGAAAATCATCGCCGCGATGACGATGAAGCACGACGCCGCAAATCGATCGTGATGCACCGTACGATCGGCGATCCAGCCACCCAGCAATACGCCTATTGGTGCGGTGAACAGATACACGGACAGCACGACTCCGGCCTCGACAAGTGGTGCATTGTAAATCAGATGCAGTGCCGAAACGCTGAACTCGCTGATGCCGCGTCCCGCCACGGAGATGCCGGCAAAGAACAAAAGACCCATGAGTATCGGAACACTGAACAGCAACCGCAGGCCGCTTTTATGAGGCTCGCCGTCATGCGCGCTGGCATCGTCACGCGTTGATGTCGCATCCAGCAGCACCTCGGAGTTCAACGCCATGACCATAGCCACGACGCCGCCAAAAGCTCCACTGATGACGAGTGCCGTGCGCCAGTCGGTCCAGTTCATGAGCGTAATCATGGTCACCGGTGCCAGCGCCGCACCCAGGTATCCGGCGAAGGTGTGGATGGAAAAGGCGCGGCCCATGCGCTGCTTTGCCACCGAGGCGTTCAAGATAGCGTAGTCGGCCGGATGGTAGACGGCGTTCGCGAGACCTGCGAGCACCAGAAAAGCAACCAGTGCCGAGTAGACGGGAAACACCGCGATCAACACGATTGCCACAGACTCCAGCACCATACCGGCTATCAGGATACCGCGCGCGCCGAAACGGTCGACGAGGAATCCAACCGGCGCCTGGGTGAATCCCGTGGTCAGACTGAATGCCGCGAACGCGAGTCCGAGCTCGGTGAAGCCCACGCCGTAGACATCCCTGAGCACCGGGAACAGCGGCGGCAGCAACAGCATGTAGAAGTGACTGAAGAAGTGCCCGGTGCTGATGAGACCGATGACTTTCGCATTGCTTGCCGGGCGCGCGACAGTCGCATCTATCGCCATGGCCTTACAGCAGCGGCAGGTCGACGTCGACCAGCAATGGATCCATGGCGGAACGCGAGCGAACCGAAAGCGCCGCCTCGATGAGCTCGTGGGTCAAGTGCGGCGCGAACAGCTCGAGAAACTCGTACATGAATCCGCGGAAGAACAAGCCCCGGCGGAAGACCACCCGCGCCGTGCTGATCTCGATGAGCTCACTGGCATCGATGGCTCGCAGGCCGGAATCCTTATCGGCATCGTGGGCGAGCGTCGCGACGATGCCGACACCGAGTCCCATGCGCACATAGGTCTTGATGATATCGGCGTCGGTCGCGGTGATGGCGACCTCGGGTGTCAGCCCTGCGCGTCCGAAGGCGACCTCCAGAGGTGAACCGTGATCGAAACCGAACACGTAAGTCACGAGAGGATACTCCGCGACGGCGCGAAGGGTCAGCGGCTTCACATCGAGCAGGGGATGTCCCGGCGGCACCAGGAAGGATCGCCGCCAGCGATAACAGGGTATCGCCACCAGGTCCTCGAAGTGCACCATGGCCTCGGTGGCAATACCGAAATCCACCTTGCCCTGGGTGACCAGCTCCGCGATCTGCAGCGGCGTACCCATGTGGGTGTGAATGTGCACGCGCGGATACTTGCCTGCCAGCTTTTCTACTACCGGCGGGAAAGCATAGCGGGCGACGGTGTGCGTTGCAGCCAGCGACAGTTCACCCAGCGATGGCTCACTGTATTCCTGGGCGGCCTGCTTGAGGGTCTCGACTTCGATCAGCGCACGATCGGCGAGCTCGATGATGGCGCGGCCCGCCGGCGTGATGCGCGTCAGCTGACGACCGGAGCGCTCGAATATCTGCACCCCCAGCTCGTCCTCCAACTGGCGGATCTGCTTGCTGACTCCCGGCTGCGAGGTGAACAGGCTGGCGGCGGTCGCGGACACGTTCAGATCGTGCCTGGCGACCTCGGAGATATAGCGCAGTTGGCGAAGGTTCAT
>FXBF010000658.1_pt1 | contig 12006 bp, 9 predicted proteins | sample 5335321 | NCBI WGS metagenome assembly FXBF01 (sample SAMEA103928391, study PRJEB20085) | sediment metagenome | isolation source: sediment | reverse complement strand
CTGGCCGCAACGACCGTGGTGGTGGGAGAGAAAACCAAAGTACAGGCCAGCGCAGTAGTGCTGGTGGGTCGTGTCACGTGTTGCGCCACGACAGCGTCCACTGCAACAGACCATCAATAACCTACAAATAACCTGCATACCGCCAAGCGCACTTTACACACCTTCGAATCGATCGAGCCGACCATACCCACAAAAAAATAGATGAATATGCGCCGCTCGACTCTTGTTAAAATTATCGTCGCTAACACGACTTGTTAGCAAAACTCCACTGGAGGTGAACCATGCCATTACGCATAGGCGATGAAGCGCCAGATTTTACCGCAGAGACAACGGAAGGAACGATAAACTTCCACGAATGGATCGGAGACGGTTGGGCGGTTCTGTTTTCGCATCCAAAGGATTTTACGCCGGTGTGCACGACCGAGCTTGGCTATATGGCCGGCCTCAAGCCTGAGTTCGACAAACGCAATTGCAAAGTCATTGGTCTCAGTGTCGATGCGGTTAGCGACCACACGGAATGGGCCAAGGACATCGAGGAAACCCAGGGGCATGCACCAAACTATCCACTGATCGGCGACACCGATCTGAAGGTAGCGAAGCTCTTCGATATGCTTCACCCCAATGCCACGGGGAAGGCGAAGGAGCGAACTCCGGCAGATAATGCAACAGTACGTTCGGTGTTCATCATTGGGCCGGACAAGAAGATCAAGCTGATGATTACCTATCCTATGAGCACCGGCCGGAACTTCGACGAGGTGCTGCGGGTGCTCGATTCGATGCAGTTAACGGCGACGCACAAAGTCGCCACACCCGTCAACTGGAAGCAGGGCGAAGACGTCATCATCATTCCTGCAGTTTCCGATGACGAAGCCAAGCAAAAATTCCCGCAGGGCTGGAAAGCGCCGAAACCGTACCTACGCATCGTAGCGCAGCCGAGGTAAGCTCGCTCTTCCGGTGATTCGAAAGAGGCGCCCAACGGCGCCTCTTTTTTGGCGAGGTTATGAAGTCGCAAGGCCAAGCCTACATAACTGAGTTATGGCGATAACCGCGAGCACCACGGCCACGCTCTCGCTATCGGACATCCGGGTAGCGGCTAGTGCGAGCTGCGCTCGAAGGCCGCCGCGTCAGCCACACCCGCCCCGGTAAGGCCTCTGGCACCGCTCACCGGGTCCCATCAGCGGATTTTCATTCAGTGCGGGTTTTCCCCACCCCCCTCGACTATAAACGGCAGCGACAAAACTTTTACTGATTGCCACAGGTGCTAACTACTTGATGTGCTTCCGGATTCGCATAACTCAATACACCGTAAGTGTTGCTGGGCTCTTGGCGTATATCACAAGCGGACATTCCACGCAGACCTGTCCAATATCAACTGTCCAACGTAACTCAAGTCTTTGACCCAAAAGTAGGGAAAGGGGGGGCTATTTTTGGACAATTCAGTGTTAAGTTGTTGATCTGCTGAAGAAGTAACCCCGACTTTAATCAGAGGGTCGGAGGTTCGATTCCAACACGGCCCGCCACTAATCAACAACTTACGATCGCCCCGCTGTTTTATTTTCCTAGAGGTATACTGTTCACAGTTAAGCCAGCTACAAGGGCAGCCCCCCTGACTTAGCAACGCGGATATCTCTCATGGCCGAAGAGAGGACATCGAGGATCGTAAGCTCAGAAGTCCTACCGCTCTTCCCCACCTTCGCTTGGAAGTGTCAGCTCCAATCGGAAGTCTACAAGGCGATCAACGAGACTATCCTCACCGAGCTTGGCGCGCTCCGGCATTCCCTGCCCGAGCTCAAGCCGGGACAGGCTTGGCAGTCCAAGCACTCGTTGCATAAGCTCCCTGAATTTGACGTACTTGTTTCCTGTATCGAGGCTACGACGAAAAATGTGCTCGAGTTTCTCAAAATCGGTTACGAGTCATTTGAGATTACCGCCTGCTGGGCGACTATCAATGCAAAAGACACACCCCACAAAATACATCACCACCCCAATAACTTCTTGAGTGGCGTCTACTATGTGCAAACGCAAGAAGGGGCCGACACGATAAACTTTCACGACCCACGACAACAAACAGGCATTATGCAGCCACCGGTTACGCAACTAACCGCGATGAACACCGATCAGGTCGTCGTAAAGGTTAGTGATGGCACACTCATTGTGTTTCCGGCCTGGCTGTCACATTCTGTCGATCCCAACATCAGCGCGAGGGAGCGAATCAGCATCAGCTTCAACATCATGTTTTCCTCTTTCACTGAAGAGATGACGAAGCCGTTGTGGGGCAGTGAGTGACCCCTTCACGCAGCGAGTGAAACCTTACCGTCTTGTCAGTGATCGCCACGGGGTTTTTGGATCAGGTTTACGCGCTGTCAGCCACTAGCATAACGTTCAAATCCCCGTGAGGAATGTATTCCCGCTAGGGCAGCAAGCCCGCCGAGCCATAGGGAATGTCCGCTTTTGGCGTGCGCCGTGAAAGGCGGCGTTTAGCATTGGTAAAACCGGGGGGTCAATTGCTACCACTTTGCTACCACTCTGAGCCAATCCAGCATGCCTGAGGGCATCTAAGAGGGCAGAGACGCTCTCTAAGCTCCTGATTTGTCACGATAAGTCTTCTTGGTTCGTTTTTCGGACTGACTGCAAAGCCGTGTACGCCGGTTCGATGCCGACCCCAGCCTCCATTTCTTTCTTCGCGTCTTTCGTTCCATTACACTCGCTGCGGCCTATCATTAATTTTGGAGTTGCAGCCCGGGTGGCGGAATTGGTAGACGTAACGGACTTAAAATCCGTTGGGGGCAACCCCGTGCCGGTTCGAGTCCGGCCCCGGGCACCAACAATACACGTTCTTTCCGTGCCTGCTATGGGGGCTAACCCGTGACAGGCAGGCCGGCGGCGTGAACGCAGTCGACAAAAAACGCGGAATCGTGGGTATCATTGCGCTCACGCGGAAAAACCGCCTGGTCTAATAGGTAATGAACGAACTCGTGTTGGGCAACTTGGACCCAAATCGGTCCCTGCGCGATGAGGATGAGAGGCGGCTGGTAAAAGGTCAGGCCCAAGGACTGGCCGCCGGGGCGACCGGTTTCATCAACAGGCCCCGGGACCACGATTACGAAAGGACCGGGTGCGTTCAGCCCCGTGCATGCGCGGGTCTGGTCGTAGATGTCAACGATCACGGCAACGCTCACGGGATCCACAACGCCGGCCTCATTGCGCAAAATGAGGCCGTTTGCGGCCTGGGCCTCGAAATACCAGCCAAAGCCGTGGTTATCTGGCTGCGTCTCGTTATTTGCCCCGCAGCCGGTTACCAGCGCGGAAAGCGCCACGAGGCCAGAAAAAAGACCGGTGCGCATCCCCATAATGAGGAGTCGATATGCAGGAAGCTTGCCAGAAACGCCGAAAACGCGGGCGGTGGCTATTTAACAGGCCGAAACTCGTCCGGCGTTAGTTGGGCACTTATATTCTATTCTTGGCGTGTTTGGCACAACAAAAACCCCGCACCGGGCGGGGCAATCGAACCGCTGGAGATCTTAATTTTTTAGACGTTTTTCCTCCATCTCCGCGCCCATCCGAGACCGACGAGGCCGATCGCAGACGCAGCCCCTACGCCGCCCGGGCTCCTGCATCCTCGAGCAGCGCGGCAGCACGCGTGAACCCGCTTTTGGTAGCCAGCTTGAGTGCGGTCCGCCCTTCGTTGTCGACCACGGCGACGTCGGCGCCACCATCCAGCAAAATCTTGACCATGTCGGCGTAGCCCTTGGTCGCAGCCACCATTAATGCTGTTTGCCCGTTTGTGGCTTGCGCATTCACGTTGACGCCCGCCTTCAGAAGCTGCTGCGCCACCGACACGTGTCCTCGCGCGACCGCGTTGAACAATGCAATGGCGCCGTGTACCCGGCCTGAGGAAGGAGGCGCTGGCTCCAGGCCTGTGGGGAGCCTGAACAGCCGACTGGCGAGCGAGATCACCACCATAGCCACCAGCGCAAACAGCATGATATCGCGATTGATGCTGAGCTCCTGGGCAATTCCCTCGGGTAGATTCGCACCTACGGTGAGAATGACCACCACCAGGACCAGGGTGAACTTGAGGTAACGGACCAGGGAGATGCCGACCAGGGCTATCAGCCCGCCGAGCAGGTAGCGGCGGTCGATCCCCCATCTTTGGGCGAACTCGACCGGGAGATTGGCGCCGACGCTCATAAGAGTCACGGCTGCTACAAGCCCCCATTCCCGTATCCATTTTCTTACCATATGGTCGCCTCAGTTGAGTGCCAGAGGCTCGTTATATTGTACGGCCGACGCGCCCGTATGGACGACCGGTCTCGTGCTCGTTCGGGATACTGGCGTACACGGCGAGTGCGCCAGATTCGGCCACAGAAACCCTGCCGGCATGTAAGGGTTGCGCCCCCTGATATTTAACTGGATGTCCGTGCCGCCAACCAGCTGTGTCGGCCTGGGGATCGCGTAGCGTCAATTCTGGGGCCGGTCACAACCCGTCGCTCACCAGGCTCACGGCGACTTCCCCTTAAGTGTAGCTGCTCAAACAGCGCACAGAAACCAGCTTATAGCGCAAGTACTGGTATGCCGATCGGCAACCGTGACGGGCCATGCGGCTGGCCCGCTGCAACAAAAATCGCCCACACCGGGAACATCTGCAAACCGTGCAGTACCAATAGGACTATGTACAACAAAATAAGCGACTATGCCGCCATCGGCAACCTCCATTCCGTTGCCCTGATCGGCCTGGATGGCTCCATAGACTGGCTGTGCCTGCCTTACATCGACTCACCGAGCGTGTTCGGCGCCTTGCTCGATGATGCCAACGGTGGGCGGTTCTCCATATCCCCCAGCGCCGAGTTCGACTCGATCGCCGAGTATCTCCCCGATACGAATGTGCTCACAACGCGCTTCAGGACGCGCGCGGGCGTAATGCAGCTCACGGACTTCATGCCCGTGCTCTACACCGGCGAGGGCGAGTGGGAGGAAGAGCGCCAAGAATTATACCGCCTGGTGGAGGTGGTGCGGGGTACAGTCGAAGTCGAGATCGTGTTCGAGCCGCGCTTCGACTACGCCCGCGCCGTCACCACCCTGGAAGAGCGCGGGACCACGATCGTGGCCAAGGCCGAAGGCGAGCAGCTCATCCTTTGTGCCACCCGCAAGCTGCAACTCCGCCAGGAGCGGTGTCGTGCCTTATGGACATTGTCCGCAGGAAAGCATGTCTGGTTCCACCTCGGCCACGGTGTCGACGCGCTGGCCGAGATCAACCCAGTCAAAGCCCGGGCGGCCCTGCGCGCGACTGAGGGCTATTGGCGCGCCTGGCTAAAAAAGAGCGAGACCGGCGGCAGCCAGGCCCTGGGCCACTACCAGGCCATGGTCGACCGATCGGCGCTTGTGCTGAAGCTGCTGTACTACGAACCAACGGGCACCATTGCCGCAGCAGCGACCACATCGCTCCCCGAGGAGATCGGAGGCGTAAGGAACTGGGACTACCGGTTCACGTGGGTGCGGGACACGTCGTTCACCTTGCAGGCGCTTTACAACCTCGGACATCTCTCGGAGACCCAAGGCTATTTGCGCTGGACCGAAAGATTGCTCGCCGAGCATGGCACCGGAACGATGCAAATCATGTACGGTCTGCGTGGAGAACGCGACCTTCCCGAGGAGGAGCTGACGCACCTTGACGGCTACAAAGGATCGAAACCCGTACGCATCGGCAACGCCGCCGCCAAACAGAAACAGCTCGATATCTACGGCGAGATCATGGACGCCGCGCTCAAGCTTTCCGACTACGTAGGCAAGATCGATGCCGCCCTTTGGCCGTTGTTACGCGGTATCTGCGATTACGTGGTCGTACATTGGCGCGACAGGGACTCGGGCATCTGGGAGATCCGGGGCGGACCCTACCACTTTGTCTACTCCAAAGTGATGTGCTGGGTGGCGCTCGACCGCGGGCTCACCATCGCTCAGCGCTACGGCTTTCCGTGCAACCAGGAGACATGGAATCAATCGCGGGAACTCATAAAATCGGAGGTGTTGCAGAATGGATGGAGCGAGCAAAAGCAATCCTTCGTTCAACACTACGAGACCGACACGCTGGATGCCAGCAATCTGTTAATACCGCTCATGGGGTTCTTGCCCTTCGACGATCACCGGGTGGTTTCGACGATCGAAGCAATTCATCGCGAGCTGAGCCATGGCGGATTCTTGTATCGCTACCGCGCGCAAGATGGACTGCAGGGCGAGGAAGGAACTTTTCTACTTTGCGCGTTCTGGTTGATCGAATGCCTCATCGGTCTCAACAGGCTGGACGAGGCCGAAGTGCTGCTCCGGCGTATGGAAGGGATCGCAAACCACGTCGGTCTTTTCTCTGAACAGTACGACGTCAAGTGGCGCGATGCGCTCGGAAACTTTCCACAGGCCCTTACGCACATCGGGTTTATAAACAGTGTCATAAATTTGTGCCAGGCAAGAGGTCGCGGAACGGAGAAGGTCGCCGAACGTGACGCCGATAAATCCGTGGGGCGGCTCTTGCTTGCCAACAAAATCTTGCTCAACGGCGGCACACCACTGTCGCAGCTCACAGAGAAGGCACTCGTGCCCGAGTTGAAAAAGTCCATGAACATTCTTCGCGGCGCGTTTTTCGACACCAAACGCGGCCGCGTAGCGTATGAGCAAATGTACAAGTCGAGGGCATACGAGGACTACTTGAAGCTGAGCTACACGCTGCAGCTCATGGACCCCCGTACGCTCACGACCCGCGAGGAACGATTGGCGTTCTGGATCAACCTCTATAACGTCATTGTGATTCATGCCGTCATCGCGCTCGGCGTCAAAGACTCGGTCAAGGAGGTGCGCAACTTCTTCCGACGCGTGCAATACCGGGTGGGCGATCTGCTCTTTACGCCCAACGATATCGAGCACGGCATCTTGCGCTCCAATCATCGCCCACCGAACGCCTTGTTCCGCATGTTCAGCGACAGCGACGAGCGCAAGCAGCTCGTTGTCGAACCGCTGGACCCGCGCATCCATTTCACGCTCGTGTGCGCCTCGGCGTCGTGCCCACCGATAGAGGTGTACACACCGGAGAACCTCGATCAAGAGCTCGAGCTGGCGGGCGAGACCTTCCTGAATGCCGGCGGCATCGCGATCGACAGGCAAGCACGGCGCGTGTCGCTGTCTCGCATCTTCCGGTGGTATCGAGATGACTTCGGTCCCAGTACCGCCGCTGTGCTTCGGTTTATCGCCCCCTTTCTTTACAATGAGGGCGATCGGAAATACCTTAGTGACAATGCGGAAGTGCTTCGGGTCGAGTACCAGGAGTATGATTGGCGCTTGAACCGGTATTGATGCGCGGCGTCACCTATATCCGGCACTGCAAGCTGACCCACATGGGGGTGCGAAGATCCGGCGTGGCGACTTTTCGTGGAACCGCGGTCGCTGGTATAAGAACTGCTCGGAATCGAACGCCATCCACGACATTAACGAAGCGCAGTTGCATGCGTCGTGTCCGAATGGGCAGACGGCTGCTCGTGCCCGATCACCTGAATCGAGGCCACCGGCGGCGCAGGCAAAACCGACCCTAAGAGATAGCTGGTGAATATAAGAAAAATCTTGCTGTTGGCGGTGGTCGCGGCCCTGATCATCGCTTTTTTTGTGTTCGACCTGGGCCAGTTCTTGAGCCTGGAGTACTTCAAGGCACAACAAGCCAGCATCATGGCGCAATTCCACGCTAACCCGTGGCAGGTCGTGTTGATCTACTTCACGGTCTACGTGGCTGTCACCGGCCTTTCATTGCCTGGTGCCGCCATCATGACGATGGCGGGTGGGGCAATCTTCGGATTGCTTTGGGGCACGGTAATTATCTCATTTGCCTCCACGATCGGCGCGACGCTGGCATTTCTGGTGTCGCGTCTCCTGTTGTACGACTGGGTACAGGGCAAATTCGGTGACAGATTGACCACGATCAATGAAGGCGTGGAAAAAGACGGCGCTTTTTATCTGTTTACGCTGCGACTGGTCCCGGCGTTTCCTTTCTTCCTTATCAACCTGCTCATGGCCTTGACGCCCATTCGTGTATTGACGTTCTATCTCGTGAGCCAGATCGGGATGTTGGCCGGGACCATTGTCTATGTAAATGCTGGCACGCAGATCGCCAAGATCGAGGGCCTGAGCGGAATCCTGTCACCGGGATTGATCGTGTCGTTCACACTACTGGGGCTTTTCCCCCTTATCGCAAAAAAGGTCGTTGACTTCATGAAAGCACGCAAGGTACTGCGAAATTATCCCAAGCCGAAGGCGTTTGATCGCAACCTGATCGTGATCGGCGCAGGCTCTGGCGGACTCGTCACGGCCTACATCGCTGCAGCGGTCAAAGCCAAGGTCACACTGATCGAAAAAAACAAAATGGGCGGTGAGTGCTTGAATCTAGGTTGCGTACCGTCGAAGGCCCTTATCCGTTCGGCCCGGTTCCTCGCGCACGTTCGCCGCGCAAAGGAGTTCGGTTTCAAGTCGGCCAGTGCCGACTTCGATTTCGCCGACGTGATGGAACGGGTGCAGCGGGTCATCAAGGCGATCGAGCCGCACGACTCGGTGGAACGCTACAGCAAGCTCGGTGTTGACGTTATCCTGGGTGAGGCCCGAATCATCTCGCCTTACACGGTCGAGGTGAACGGACAGACGCTTACCACCCGCAACATCGTCATCGCGACTGGCGGCGAACCGTTCGTGCCACCGATCCCGGGCATAGAGGACGTCGGCTTCCTGACGTCGGACAATGTGTGGGACCTGCGCAAGCTGCCCAGACGTCTGGTGGTGTTGGGTGGGGGGCCGATCGGCAGTGAGCTCACGCAGGCGTTCGCGCGATTCGGCAGCCAGGTCACACAGGTAGAGATGTTGCCGCGCATTCTGGTGCGTGAGGATCCCGAGGTGTCCACCATGTTGACCGAGCGTTTTCGGGCCGAAGGCGTCGACGTGCGCGTAGACCATCGCGCTAAGGAGTTTCGCCAGGAAAAAGGCCGGAAGGTGCTCATCTGCGATCACCAGGGCGAGGAAGTGCGCATCGAGTTCGATGAGCTGCTGGTCGCCGTCGGGCGCGTTGCGCGCACCCGCGGTTACGGGCTCGAGGAGCTGGGGATCGGCGTGACCCAGGGCCGCACGGTTGAGGTCAACGAGTACTTACAGACGATTTACCCTAACATCTATGCCTGCGGCGACGCCGCCGGACCGTACCAGTTCACTCACGTGGCCGCGCACCAAGCGTGGTTCGCGGCCGTCAATTCCCTGTTCGGCAGCTTCAAGAAGTTCCGGGCCGACTACTCTGTGATTCCGTGGGCCACGTTTACCGACCCCGAGGTGGCCCGGGTCGGCTTGAACGAGCAGGACGCCAGGGACAAAGGCATCCCTTACGAGATGACGACCTACGGTATCGACGATCTCGATCGCGCCATCACCGAAGAAGAGGCCCACGGCATGGTCAAGGTCTTAACGGTGCCGGGCAAAGACAAGATCCTCGGCGCGACGATCGTAGGCGAGCATGCCGGGGATATCATCGCAGAGTACGTCGCAGCCATGCGCCACGGCTTGGGGCTCAACAAGATCCTCGGCACCATCCACATCTACCCCACGCTTGCCGAAGCCAACAAGTTCGCCGCCGGCGAATGGAAGAAGGCGCATGCGCCGCAGGGCGTATTACGCTGGCTCGAGCGCTACCACACGTGGCGCCGCGGTAGCCCCCCCTCACCCTATCCCTCTCCCACAAGGGGAGAGGGTCAGCAAAACTCAAAAAATTAAAAAACCGGACGAACACGGTCGTGGGTTCTTAAAGATAAAATCGGTTGAATTTTCGTTTGTTAATCCCCTCTCCCCTTGTGGGAGGAGAGCGGCGACGAACAGTGTAGTGATTTCTTAAAGATGAAATCCAGTGAATCTTCTTTTGTTAAATTCCTCTCCCCTTGTGGGAGAGGGTAGGGTGAGGGGACAGCGCCAAGGGGACAAGTACTGGAGCGCCAGTGAAGCCCCGGTATTGCTTTGCACTGACAGCGAGAACGTTTTTGAGCAGTAACTTTGAAGGCTGAATTTTTCGAATTTGCATTTTTAATTCCCTCTCCCCTCGTGGGAGAGGGTTAGGGTGAGGGGGTGAGGGGGAAATGCAAACAAGCAGTCATACGAGGAAGCTCCGAAAGAGCATGACCGACACGGAGCGCAAGCTCTGGACTTACTTGCGCGGTCGACAGCTAGCGGGAGTAAAGTTTCGACGACAGCACCAGATCGGCGCATACATTGTGGACTTCATCGCTTTCGAGCCGAAGCTCGTCATCGAGCTCGATGGAGGACGTCATGCACTGCAATTAGAAGAAGGCAGCAAGCGAAGCGATTGGCTCGCCAGCAACGGTTTCACTGTGCTTCGTTTCTGGAATCATGAAGTTCTCCAGCAGACACAGAATGTCTTGCAAGCCATTACTGAAAGATTGAATTGCTTTTCCACGAAAGATGAATTTTTATGAATTCGCATTTTTAATCCCCTCTCCCCTTGTGGGAGAGGGTAGGGTGAGGGGTGAGGAATAGGGTGAGGGGGAGAGAGGCATGTCAACTCGTGTAGCCGTAATAGCCGGCGCGCGCACACCGTTCGTTAGGGCCGGCACTGTCTTCAGAAGGCACTCGGCACTGCAACTCGGCGTACACGCGGTCAACGGATTACTCGAGAAGCAGCAACTGCCGCCGGAATCCGTCGAGGAGTTGGTGTATGGGATCGTGCTGGTGGACTCACGCGTTCCGCACTTCGCCAGGGAAGTGAATCTGCAAAGCACACTGCCTGCCTGCGTTCGCGCACTAACCGTCACGAACAACTGCATCACCGGGGCATCTGCCATCACCGCGATCTACGATTCCATCGTGGCTGGCCGTGCCAGGGTCGGCATCGCGGGGGCGCCGAGTCGATGTCCAATCCCGCCCTCCTTTTTGGCGAAAGCGCAACGCGTATCTTCGTAGACGCCGCGAACGCCAGATCGCTCGGCGCCAAGCTCAAGGAGCTGGCACAGCTGCGCCCGTGGCATTTCAAGCCGCACGCACCTGCCATCGCAGAGCCCTCGACCGGCCTCGCCATGGGCGAGCACACGGAGCTGATGGTGAAGGAGTGGAATATCTCACGAGAGCAGCAAGACGAAATTGCCTATCGCAGCCACATGAATGCCCATGCGGCGACCGTTGACGGACGATTGAAACAAGAGATCCAGCCGCTAGACGAAATCGACCACGACTTGCTGATTCGCGCCGACACCACCGTCGCCAGGCTCACCGTCCTGTCCCCTGCGTTCGACCGCGGTCCGTCGGGAACCATCACTGCCGGCAACGCGAGCGCGCTCACGGACGGCGCTGCTGCCGTGCTGCTGATGTCGGAAGAGCATGCGCGCAAGGAAGGGCGCGAGCCATTGGCCTTCATCAAAGCGTTCGAGTATGCCGGCATCGACCCCGACGATGGCCTGCTGATGGCCCCGGCCATCGCAGTGCCACGGCTGCTGCACAAGACCGGACTCGAACTCTCGGACATGGATATTGTCGAAATGCACGAGGCCTTCGCCGGCCAGGTCGCGTGCAACCTGAAAGCGTGGGAAAACGGCTGGAAGGAACCTGCGATCGGCGAGGTGGGACCGGAGAAGATCAACCCGCTGGGAAGCTCGATCGCGGTGGGACATCCGTTCGCCGCAACCGGGGCACGCATCGTCACCACACTTGCCAATGAGATGAAACGCCGGAACGCCAGGTACGGGCTTGTCAGCATCTGTGGGGCCGGCGCCACCGCCGTGGCCATGATTCTCGAACGGGATCACTAGCGCTAATATTGCAGTGAACTCACACCAGAGAGCACAGAGATCGCAGACGACTGCAGGGATGCAGGAGCTAGAGTAACGCAGGGAGCAGTTACCGCGGGAACTAATCCATTAAACAGCGCCCGGGGTAAACGACCCGCGGGGCAAAGTGTGACACCGTAGCCCCTTTGAGATCAGGCCAAAACCGCTT
>FXBF010000657.1_pt1 | contig 12016 bp, 14 predicted proteins | sample 5335321 | NCBI WGS metagenome assembly FXBF01 (sample SAMEA103928391, study PRJEB20085) | sediment metagenome | isolation source: sediment | reverse complement strand
ATGAGGCCGGTTAGGAAGTGGAGTGGGTCCATACCATTATCCCTGGCGGTCGCAGTATTAGTACGTCCTGTACGTCGCGCGGACACGCGACCAGAACGAGCTTGCGAGTTCAGGAAGTACCTGATGAAGCACCGAAGGTGATTCTGAGGTGGATGCCCGCTTAATATTGTTTTAGTGTCGCGATAGCGACACCATAAAGCTATACAGAATCCCTCAACTTCAACAAGGCACTACAAATCTCCATATCTGGATACAGAAACTTCAATCCGGCGCCTTCGTCGGTCACGTGAACGACAACTGCGTTCAATTGATACTCCTTATCTGAGGCGCGGGGATGTATGGAGGGAAGCACAAAACTGAGACTCACAGAAGTCCCAACACTGGTACCGTTAAAGTCCCCTTCAACAAAGATACCGCTGATACTCAGATCACGGCTTTTGCAGGTCTTAACACCAAAGGACTCATGAAAAACATTGAACTCATGGATAACGGAGTTACGTGGCTCTGCTCTATTATCTCCCACCATTCCCCCCTTATTCCCTACTTGATCACAAAGCTGACACCGACGCCGTTATCTTCTACCCGCCTGACATCGGCCTCGACCTCTACCGGCGGGATGTGGGTCTCCAGCGGCCACAAGATTTTCAGGTGGACCTTGCTATCGACTGCCGGCAGTGGCGTATCGGCCTCATTTTTCTCGAGAAAAGCGCCGTTGGGGCTGAAGTCCCGGGCAGTAAACGTGCTTACTGCATTATTACCGTCGGTCAATTCGACAGAGATGGTGACGGAATTTCGTGTATTTTCGCGCTTGTCCATAGTGGCACTGGGTAGTTAACGTAGACAATTTTTTCTAATTATTATTACTAGTAAATGTAGACACTTTTAGGTAATTCGCAAGAACTGTATTTCAAATACTGGATACACAGTCGATATTAACTTGACCGATGCTCGCCTATGTCCGATCCCGGTTCATCCACATTCAGCCGCCGCATGAGATACAGCACCAGCAGTATTGCCGGGACCCCGATGGATGAGGCGTAAATGAAGAAATTCACATAACCGTAGGCATCGACAATCACCCCGGAAAAACCTGATATGAATTTCGGCGCCAGAGTCATCAAGGAACTGAACAAGGCATACTGGGTGGCCGTATAGGCAGTATTGGTCAACCGCGACAGGTAGGCGATGAAGGCCGAACCGGCGAGGCCACCGGAAAAATTATCGGCACTGATTACCATGGCCAGTCCGCTAAGGCTTTTACCATCGATTGCGAGCTGTGCATATAACAAGTTAGTCACTGCAACAAGAACGGCGCCGACAAGCAACATACGCATCACACCAAAACGGGTAACCAGCAGACCCCCGGCGACAGCACCGACAATGGTCATGGCAACACCAAACAACTTGGCGATATTGGCGATTTCACTCTTGGTAAACCCCATGTCGATATAAAAAGGGTAGGCCATATTGGCGAGAACAATGTCACTGATCCGGTAGATACCAATGAACAACAGAATCAACAGGGCCCACTTGCCAATCCGTTGAAAGAATTCGGTAAAGGGACAGATAACGGCGCCGATAAACCAGGCCACCAGGTTACGCAGGGTGCCCGGAACATGGGCAGAACGTTCCAGATAGTCGACCACCCGTTGTTCCTTCAACACCGTACTGCGTTGGAGTGTCCTCTCCGGTTCACGAACAAGCAATACCACCAGCACGCCCACCCCCATGCTGGCGGCCATGACGATATAGCTTGCGGTCCAGGAGACATAATCGGCAATATAAAGCGCGCCGGCACCGCCTACTAATGCCGCCGCGATCCGCCAACCACTCTGATACATCGCCGCCATGGCGCCTTGTAACTCGCCGGGCACGGCCTCGATCCGGTAGGCGTCGATGGCCACATCCTGGGTCGCCGAGGCAAAGGCAACAAGTAGTGCCAGCAATGCCATCTGGATAATGGCCTGGGTGGGATCGGTCAGAGACATAGCGATAAGACCGAGGATGATCCCGCCCTGGGCCAGTAACATCCAGCCCCGGCGTTGTCCAAACCTTCGCGTAAGTAAAGGCAGCGACGCCCGGTCCACCACCGGCGACCAGAATACCTTGATGGAGTAGGTAATGCCGATCCAGGCGAAGAAACCGATCGTTGACCGTTCGACACCCACATCCCGCAACCAGGTCGACAGGGTCGTAAACACCAGTGGGAACGGCAAACCAGCAGCAAAACCGAGAAATAGCATGCTGAAGACCCGCGGACGGGTATACACATTGAGGGTCTCACGCCAGTTTGTCAGTCTCTTGGTAGCCACGGTACTATCAAAACTCGTAGTCGTAATCGATAACCACCGGCGAGTGATCGGAAAAACGCTTGTCCTTGTAGATTCTTTCCTTGAGTGCCGTGCCGGCAATACCTGGCGTTGCTACCTGATAATCAATACGCCAACCGACGTTTTTCGTCCAGGCCTGACCGCGGTTGGACCACCAGGTGTATTGGTCTTCTTTTTGATTTAACATACGGAAGACATCGATATAACCAACTGTATCGAACAACTCGGTCATCCAGACCCGTTCCTCCGGCAGGAACCCGGAGTTCTTCTGATTGCCGCGCCAGTTTTTAATATCGATTTTCTTATGGGCGATGTTCCAATCACCACAGAGAATATATTCACGCCCATCCTGTCGAAGCTTCTGCAAATAAGGCATAAAGCGGTCCATGAAACTGAACTTGATCACCTGCCTTTCCTCGCTGCTTGAACCCGATGGCAGATACACCGAGCAGATACTCAAATTGCCGAAATCAGCCTGGATATAACGGCCCTCGGCATCCATGTCGGGCCAACCCAGACCCATGATGATCTCATCCGGTTGCCGGCGACAGTAGAGGCCGACACCACTGTAGCCTTTCTTTTCAGCATCATGGAAATAACCGTGGACGCCCTTGGGGTTCAATATCGCCGAGCTCAGTTGATCGACCTGGGCCTTGGTCTCCTGGAAACAAACAACATCGGCCCGCTGTCTGGCCAACCATAGAAAAAAACCCTTTTTCGTCGCAGCGCGGATACCATTCAGATTAATTGTTATGATGCGCATATTATTTTGCTTGTCACATGATATTTGTATCTTGTATCTTGCGCCTTATGAAAAATAATCAGAAAGCCTTTATCGAATTCGCTATCAATACCGGTGTTCTCCGCTTCGGCGAGTTTACCCTAAAGTCCGGCCGTATCAGTCCTTATTTCTTCAATGCCGGCCTGTTCAATACCGGTGAAAGTCTGGCCGAGCTCGGCCGCTACTATGCCCAGACGATAATCGATGCCGACATCGAATTCGACATGCTCTATGGCCCGGCTTACAAGGGTATCCCTCTGGTCACGACCACGGCCATCGCCCTGGCCGAGAACCACAATCAGACTGTTCCCTATGCCTTTAATCGCAAGGAGGCCAAGCACCATGCCGAGGGTGGCGTCATTATCGGCGCACCGCTAAACGGTAAGGTGTTGATCGTTGATGATGTCATCTCCGCCGGCCAGTCGGTGCGGGAGGCGGTCGACATTATCCAGGGTGCCGGCGCGATCCCGGCCGGGGTCGTCATCGCCCTCGACCGGCAGGAACGCGGTGAGGCTGAACAATCAGCGGTACAGGAAATCAAGGAGCATTACGGGCTTGCGGTCTGGAGTATCATTAATCTCGACAACCTTATTCATTATTGTGAGGAATACCAGATCAATGGTGACCGCCTTGCAGCAATCCGTGACTATCGCCAGACCTACGGCGCCTAGTTTAGTAAATCGTAATTCGTGAACCGAAACCGTATAAAAGCTTGGACATCACCGGCGGTTTACTCACGACTCACGACTCATTGCAGTCGCCGTTCAACAAAGCTCGTCACCAGGCTGGCTTCCTCAATCCCGCCCTTGATCATCGATCCTTCCGCCACGGCAATCACCGGACTGCTGGCTTTACCGGCGATGCGACCATCCCGTCGCACCTCCAGTTTCTGCCGGGCAGTGACATTACCCAGCACCGTACCGCTAATGACAACGGTATCGGCGATGATATTGCCCTCCCAAAGTGCGCCCTTGCTCAGTATCAACGTCCCCTCGAGCGAACAGTCACCGACGGCCTTGCCCTTGACCAGGTAATTGGCCGTACCGGCCATGCGGCCGCGGAATATCTTGTCGCGCTCGATGGTCGTGGGCAGCCCACAGATCTCGTCCAGGGTTCTGCGTTTCTCCATGGTCACGCTCCCTTGGCATGTGATTGCTTGGCCACTTAAAGCGCCAATGCATGACTATTACTATTATAAGTCACTTGACGATGCAAAGTGTAACGCCGGTCAGCGGTAGTCGGTTGACTGTCAGAAAATCAGCTTGATTCCGACCAATATCGTGACTGTCTCATAAACCCGTTTAATTGCCCGGTTACTCTTGACGATAGACCAGTGGGCGCCGATATAGCCGCCCAGCAAGGAAGCGACTAACAGCACCGGCAACCATTCCCACTTGATTTCACCCAGAATCCCCAAGGTGGCGGCACCGCTACCATTCCAGAAGACACCAACCAACACCAGAGTATGGGCCACCGCCCGTTTGTAATCCAGGCCAAACCAGCGAACCAGCCAGAGGGTAGAGAAGAGTCCCGTCCCCGAGGTCAGGGAACCGTTGAGGATACCGATAATGAACAACATCGACCCGCCCAGAAAATAATCCGGGAGTGTGAATTGCCGGATGCGTTGCTCGAGTCCCAGTTGGCGATTAAATACCGAATAGAGCCCGAGCATTATGATTAATACCCCAAGGGCGGTGCGGGCGGCACGATCCGGGATTTCGAGAATGAACCAGGCGCCCAATATCACACCAGGCAGACCGCAGGCAAGGATGAACAAGGACAGCTTGGGCGCGAGCGTCCCTTCCCGGAAATGGCGCAGGGTCGCGCCCACTCCCAGGGCCACCGATGCCAGTTTGTGGGTCGCCAGCGCGACGCTGAAACTCAGGCCCAGGAAGATCAACGCCGGCAACTGTAATAACCCCGCCCCGCCCCCGGCAAATGCGGAAAAAATATTCGCCACCAGCGAGATGAGAAATAACAGACTCTGTTGGACCCACTCCGTCATGATATCAATGCGGCGGTGCTGGACTGCAATAATAAACCGACAGAAGTAGTGATAACATATTGACAATCATAATGATATGAACCATCTTGAAGAGACTGGTGACATTAATTTAAAGAAAGACACGACATAATGAACAGGGCACGCCTTACTATCTTTTCCTTGTTATTACTGGCTATCGGCCTGGTGGACCCGGTGATGGCGGGAACGATCAAAAAATGTCAGGACAAAAAGGGGCAATGGCACTATGGCGACAACGCTTCCGTCGCCTGCGCCAAATCCAAGATCATTGAGATCAGTCAAGAGGGTATCAAGAAACGTGAAATTGCCGCGCCGCCAACCGAGAAAGAGCTGAAGACCAGGGCCGCCAGGGAGGAAGAGAGAAAACGACAAGCGGCGATAGATGCCGAACGCAAACGGCAAGATAAGCTCCTACTGGCGACCTACGGCCATGAAAAGGATATCGCCTATGTCCGTGACCGTAAGCTAAAGCAGATCGATCTCACCGCCCGATCCAGCCGGCAGACCATCGAGTCATTCCAGATCATCCTCAAACGGCTGGAAGAACAGGCGGCCAAGGAGCAACGCGGCAGCAAGAAAATTTCCCCGAAGACCGCGCAAAGCATTACCAGGATCAAGGCCCAGATCGCCGAGCATGAGAAGGTGCTCATCGCCTCGGAAAAGGAAAAAATAAAAGTTGTTCAGCGCTATGAGAGAGACGTCAAGCGCTATCGCGAACTGAAATACGGCAAGCAGGTCAAAAACTAATCCGGGCCCTGGCCACGGCGGCCGGGCATTTATTTCTCCTCGGTTTGTGCTACCCAGCGACTGCCCGCAGCCGTCTGTTCATGCTTCCAGAACGGGGCCCGCATCTTCAGGGCATCAATGATATAGCGGCAGGCGGCGAAGGCGCTGTCCCGGTGCACCGACCAGATCGCCACCAGTACGATCGGGTCACTGGGGCGTAATTCCCCGTAACGGTGCTCGACCAGGAGGTCCAATAACGGCCATTGTTTGCGGGCCTCGGCGCAGATAGCCTCGAGCTGCTTCTGGGTCATGGCCGGGTAGTGCTCAAGCGTCATCGCCGAAACCAATTTGCCCTGATTGAGTTCGCGCATGGTGCCGACAAAGACAGCAGTGGCACCGACCTTGCCGGCCAGTGCAGGATTGGCCGCTTGCTGACGCTGGATGCTGGCCCAGGGATCGAGCGGGCCACTAAGTAAGTTAACGCTCACATTAACCTCCTGTAACCGGGGGGAAGAAGGCCACCTCATCACCGTCCTGGACCAGTTGATCCGTGGAGACGTATTCGCTATTAATCGCCGCCAGGGTCTGGGCCGGCATTTCCACCCCGGTGCTCGCCTGCCAAACCTGGCTGATGGGGGCTGGATTGGCCAGCTCCAGGGTCGTGTCCGACTTACCAACCCGCTCCCGGATGCTGGCGAAAAACCTGATCGTTACCACCATTTTTAGTGCCCTCTAAAAGCGTGTCCCTGGACTCCGATCCGGGGGGTAATTCTGACTCCCTTAGTGCGGTATCCTGATCTTAAAATCACTACAAAACCAGCTGAATTTAAAGACAATATTATACTGACCACCGGGGCCAGAAAGAATAAAGGATACTTATATCACTCCACAGCAATACTAATTGTGTTGCGGCCTGCAACCTTATACAGTGTCGCGCCTCAGCTCTCAAATATCCAAAATAATTCTAATATTCCAGGGGTAAACCGTATGTCGAATCTGGTGAATCCGCACGGTGGCGGTAAACTGAAAACGCTTCTACTCGAAGGTGGGGCCTGTAAAAAAGAACTCGCCCGCGCCGCATCGTTGCCGCAGGTAAAAATGACTTCGCGCGAAGTCGGTGACGTGATCATGCTCGGTATCGGCGGCTTTACCCCCCTCGATGGATTCATGACCAAGGCCGATTGGCAGGGCGTCTGCGACGGTATGAAGATGGCCAGCGGCCTATTCTGGCCCATCCCCATCACCCTCTCCACCGACCAGGCCACCGCCAACAGCTTCGATGATGGGGGTGACATCGCCCTGGTCGACGGTGAGACTGGCGAGATCATGGCCACCATGACCGTCACCGAGAAATACAGCATCGACAAAGAAACTGAGTGCATGACGGTCTACAAAACTACCGACACAGAGCACCCGGGTGTAAAGATGATCATGGACCAGGGTGAGGTTAACCTGGCCGGTCCGATCAAAGTCCTGTCCCAGGGCCATTTCCCGAAGACCTATGGTGATCAGTTCATGACCCCGGCGCAGACGCGCAAGGCCTTCGAAGAAAAAGGCTGGAAGACCATTGCCGCCTTCCAGACCCGCAACCCCATGCACCGCTCCCATGAGTATCTGGCCAAGATCGCCATCGAGATCCTGGACGGTGTCCTGATCCATTCCCTGCTGGGTAAATTGAAGCCCGGCGACATCCCGGCCGAGGTCCGTTCCAATGCCATCGCCACCCTGATCGACAAATATTTTGTCGACAACACCGTGATGCAGGCCGGTTACCCCCTGGATATGCGTTATGCGGGCCCCCGCGAGGCCCTGCTGCACGCACTGTTTCGGCAGAATTATGGCTGCTCGCACCTGATCGTGGGTCGCGACCACGCTGGCGTCGGTGACTACTACGGCCCCTTCGACGCCCATCATATCTTTGACGAAATTCCGGCCGATGCCCTTGAGACCCAGCCGCTGAAAATCGACTGGACCTTCTGGTGCAACAAGTGCGGTGGCATGGCTTCCATGAAGACCTGCCCGCACGACGCCGAGGACCGCTTACTGCTCTCCGGGACCAAGCTGCGCAAGGCCCTGTCCGAGGGCACTGAGGTTCCAGATAACTTCTCGCGGCCGGAAGTACTCGCTATCCTCCGTGAGTACTATGCCAGCCTCAAGGACGACGAGAAGGTTGAGATCAAGATGTCCGGTCATTCCGCGAAGTAAGGCGGATAACCGGACTTTTTTGTAAGAGATGTTTTTTATTTGTTCGTTTTTTTTATTAATTATTAACTAGATGGAGGGCTGTCATGCCTACTTTTGTTCGTACTGAAAAATGCGATGGTTGCAAGGGTCAGGACAAGACCGCTTGCATGTACATCTGCCCGCACGACCTGATGATGCTGGACAAGGACGGTTCTCAGACCGGCCATGCCATGAAGGCCTGGAACCAGGAGCCGGAGCAGTGCTGGGAGTGTTATTCCTGCGTCAAGATTTGCCCGCAGAACGCTATAGAATGCCGTCACTATGCCGATGTTGTCCCCCTGGGGGGTTCGGTGCAGCCGCTACGCGGTACCGACTCCATCATGTGGACCATCAAGTTCCGCAACGGCAACCTGAAGCGCTTCAAGTTCCCGATCCGCACGACCCCGGAAGGCTCCATCGATCCTTACGGCAATAAGCCGAAGGCGGATATGAGCAAAATCGAAGAGCCCGGGTTCTTCTGTCAGGAAAACGGCTATCGTGAAGGTAACCGCTCCGAACTGATTAAACTGTAATTAAATACCAATTTTAGAGGACTAAGAAAATGGCAGGTGAATTTGGAAATCCTGAAATAGTCGAAGAAGAGATCGATATTCTCTTAATCGGCGGCGGTATGGCCTGTTGCGGCGCGGCTTTTGAGATCATGCGCTGGGCTGAAGGTACCGACCTCAAAATCAAACTGGTCGACAAGGCCGCCATGGACCGCTCCGGTGCCGTGGCCCAGGGTCTGTCCGCCATCAATACCTATATCGGCGACCTTGATCCGGCCGACTATACCCGTATGATCTCCAACGACCTCATGGGCATTACCCGTGACGATCTGGCCTATGACCTCGGCCGCCACGTCGACGAATCCGTGCATCTGTTCGAGGAATGGGGTCTGCCGATCTGGAAGACCGACGAGAACGGTGAGCGTCATGACGGTTCCAAGGGTCTGACCCCACTGAAGGACGGCGGCAAACCCGTGCGTTCCGGTAAGTGGCAGATCATGATCAACGGTGAGTCCTACAAGTGGATCGTCGCCGAGGCCGCGAAGAAAGCCTTGGGTTCCGACAACATCCAGGAACGTATCTTCATCGTCAAGCTCGTTAACGACAAGAACGACAAGAACCGCATCGCCGGTGCTGTCGGCTTCTCGGTCCGCGAAAACAAAATCTTTGTCTACAAGTTCAAGGCCTGCCTGCTGGCTGCCGGTGGCTGCGTCAACCTGTTCCGTCCCCGCTCCGTCGGTGAGGGTCAGGGCCGCGCCTGGTATCCGGTCTGGAACGCCGGCTCCACCTACGCCATGGCCGCCGAGGCCGGTGCCGAGATGACCATGATGGAAAACCGCTTCGTCCCTACCCGCTTCAAGGACGGTTACGGTCCGGTCGGTGCCTGGTTCCTGCTGTTCAAGGCCAAGGCCACCAACGCCTTCGGTGAAAACTACATGGACCGCAACAAGGCAATGCTGGACGACTACCCGCCTTATGGTCAGGCCGCCGTGCCCGCTTCCTGTCTGCGTAATCACCTGATGCTGCATGAAATGAAGGAAGGTCGCGGACCCATCTACATGGACACCGTGAGCGCCCTGGCCACCCTGCGCGAGACCCTGAGCCCGCGTGAGGTGAAGCACCTGGAGGCCGAGGCCTGGGAAGACTTCCTCGACATGTGTATCGGCCAGTGTGGTATCTGGGTCGGTGAGAACATCGAACCGGAGAAGAAAAACTCCGAGCTGATGCCGACCGAGCCTTACCTGCTGGGTTCACACTCCGGCTGTTGCGGCATCTGGGTCTCCGGCCCGACCGATCTCGGCGCCCCGACCGAGGAAATACTGGGCGACGGTATCCCCGAGCACCTGCCGAGTGGCTGGAGCTGGGGCTACCGTTCCATGACCACCGTCAAGGGCCTGTTCACCGCCGGTGACGGCGTTGGCGCCTCAGGTCACAAGTTCTCGTCCGGTTCGCACGCCGAAGGCCGTCTGGCGGCCAAGGCCATGGTCAAGTTCGCCCTGGACAACAAGGACTGGAAACCGGAACTCGACACCTCCGTCGAAGACCTTGCTGCCGAGGTCAACAGGCCGGTGAAGACCTTCCTGGAGCACAAGGACTACACCACCGCCATTGATATCAACCCGCACTACATCACGCCGAAGATGCTGCAGTTCCGTCTGCAGAAAATCATGGACGAGTACGTGGCTGGTGTTGCCACCTACTACAATACCAACGGCAAGATGCTCGAGTTGGCGGAAGAGAAATTGACCTTCCTCAAGGAAGACGCCTTGAAGATGCGGGCCAAGGACCTGCACGAACTGCTGCGGGCCTGGGAGAACTACCACCGTCTATTGACGGCCGAGGCCCACATGAAGCATATCGAGTTCCGTGAGGAATCCCGCTATCCGGGCTTCTACTACCGGACCGACTTCAACTTCGTCGACGAGGAAAATTGGAAGTGCTTCGTCAACAGCGTTTATGACAAATCCACCCATACGTGGACCGTATTCAAGCGCGGTCATACCGATCTGGTGGACAAGTCGAAGCTATTTAAGTAATACTGATTACAGCCAGTACGAACGGAGTCCGGGTGCCCCAGGTACCCGGGCTTTTTTTTCCAGGGGGCGCTGGGTGCTCCCAAGTTATTGATTTTTAGTCGTTTTCCATCCAGTCAACGACCTGTCTCGGAGCTGCCCATGAGCGAAGAAAAGTTCGACCTCCCCCATGCAAGCCCGGTGGTACCGGCGATGCTCACTGGCGACAGCCCGATCCAGTTCCAGTGCCACAAGGGCATTTCCTGCTTTAATGCCTGCTGCAAGAATATCGATATCCAGCTGACGCCATACGATATTTTACGGCTGAAAAAGCGGCTGAATATCAGCGCTGATGAGTTTTTGCCGAAATATACCTTTCCCTTCGAGATCGACGCCCACGGCCTGCCCGGGGTGAAATTGGCCCCCGTCGAGGGTGGCAGCGCCTGCCAGTTCATGACCGACGAGGGCTGCAGCGTCTACGAGGACCGGCCGACGTCCTGCCGCTATTACCCCCTGGGGCTGTTATCCATGCGGAAAAAGGGCGCCAGCGTCGATGAGCAGTCCTACGCCCTGGTGGTCGAGGACCACTGTAAGGGGCATCTGGAAGAGCGGTCGTTGACGGTCGACGAATACCGTGAAGAACAGGGTCTCAAGGAGTATGATGACCATACCCGGGGCTGGCGGCAGCTGATTTTGAAGAAGAAATCGGCCGGGCCGGCGATCGGCAAACCATCGCAGCTGAGCCTACAGCTGTTTTTCATGGCCAGTTATCACATCGACCAGTTCCAGAAATTCGTCACTAGCGAGCAGTTTCTGGCGAATTACGACCTCGATCCCGGGCAACTGGAGAAGCTCAAGACCGACCAGTTGGGAGTGATCGATTTTGGCGTCCGGTTCCTGAAACAGGTCCTGTTCGGTGAAGAGACCGTCCCGGTCCAGGCAGATGCGGCCCGGAAACGGGAAGAACATATAAAGAAACGCGCCCAGGAGGCGCATGAGATCGCCCGCGCCCAGGCCGAGTTAGCGACCAAACAGGCCGGGAAGGAAGGGACATAGTAATAACTATTGTGGTTAGACGACGTGCATGGATGCACTAGTGTCGCGGGAGACAGGACGTCGGGAGCGACTGACAAAAGTACATTTGCAAGGATTTTGAAGTTATAACAATAACTATTGTGGTTAGACGACGGGCAGGAAGCCCTAGTATCGCGGGCGCAGGAGCGATTGACCAAACTACGTTTGAATTGATGTTGAAGGATTATAACTAAAACAATATATGTGGTTAGAGGACCACTCTAAGCCCCGCTTTCGCGGGGCTTTTTTTATTCGTTTGTCCTACCGGATAGGTAGTTTAGACTACCATCTTACAGACTTTGGGATTGAAATTGTCAGTAGAGTCTAACGAAGCGGCA
>FXBF010000656.1_pt1 | contig 12019 bp, 12 predicted proteins | sample 5335321 | NCBI WGS metagenome assembly FXBF01 (sample SAMEA103928391, study PRJEB20085) | sediment metagenome | isolation source: sediment | reverse complement strand
GCCATTCATATCAGATATAACAAGCACTTAACTATATTCTTCATGCGATGCCGGATTATCTACGGGCAATAAAGAACTCCGACAAGGCCCGCCCGACCCGGCCGGCTGGTGCGGATGGGATATTTTCCGCCCCAGCGCTTCACTTTTCAGTCAATCCGCGTAAAATGCCCGCTTTTCCGCGGTGCCGGTTGGTGGCTCGCATAGTAGATTTATATAGAGGTTCTGTCTCGATGGTAACTATTCGACTGGCACGCGGCGGCGCAAAAAAGCGGCCTTTCTATCATGTGGTGGTCACGGATTCCCGTAATCGTCGTGACGGTCGCTACATCGAGCGTCTCGGCTTTTTTAATCCCGGGGCAGTTGGCCAAGAAGTCCGCCTCAAGATTGATGCTGAACGCACCCGGCACTGGGTCAGCAAAGGCGCCCAGACTTCTGACCGGGTCGCCAGACTGCTCAAGGAGCAGGCACAGTAGGCGAACCCGGGACACAAGCGCACCTGATTTCGGTTGGCCGAATTTCAGGGGTCTACGGAGTACGTGGCTGGGTTCGGGTATATTCCTATACCCGGCCGCGAGGAAATATAGTCCATTATCCGACCTGGTACCTGCAATGCAGGGGCGGGGCCTGGCAGGAATGGCAGCTGGCGGAAGGCAGGCAGCACGGGAAAGGGGTTGTTGCCCGGCTGGCGGATTGTGCCGATCGTGACCAGGCCCAGGCGTTGATAGGGTGCGAGATCGGTATTCCGCGCGACGAACTTCCTGCTACGCAACCAGACGAGTATTACTGGCACGATTTACAGGGTCTGACTGTTGTAACCCTTGCCGGCGAGCGGCTGGGAACGGTGGACCACTTGATCGAAACCGGTGCCAACGATGTGCTGGTGGTCGAAGGTGACCGGGAACGACTGATTCCGTTTGTCATGGGCCAGGTTATAGTTGGCGTGGACCTGGACAAGGGCGAGATCCGGGTGGACTGGGATAAGGATTTTTAAGAGGCGCCATGCGTATCGATGTGGTGACCCTGTTTCCGGAGATGATCCGGGATTGTTGCCGGTACGGTATTCCGCGCATAGCCATGGAGAAGGGCCTGCTGGAGCTGGAAAGCTGGAATCCGCGCGATTTTGCGAATAACCGGCATCGCCGTGTGGATGACAGGCCGTACGGGGGTGGGCCCGGAATGGTCATGCAGGTGCAGCCGGTGGCGGACGCCATCAAGGCCGCACGCAGCAAAGGCAAGGGGCCGGTTATTTACCTCAGCCCGCAAGGTAAACGCCTTGATCAGGGTGTGCTGCTGCGGTTTGCGAAGTTGCCGCACATGATTCTGCTTGCCGGGCGTTATGAGGGTATTGATGAGCGGCTCATCGAGCAGTATGTCGATGAAGAATGGTCCATCGGCGACTACGTGCTGAGTGGCGGTGAGCCGGCGGCACTGGTGTGGATTGACGCGCTGGCGCGGCTGTTACCGGGTGCGCTGGGCGATGAGGAATCTGCTCTATATGATTCCTTTATGGACGGGTTGCTGGACCACCCGCACTATTCGCGCCCGGAAGTCGTTGACGGAGTAGCGGTGCCGGATGTCCTGTTGGGCGGTAATCATGCCGACATAGAACGCTGGCGCATGAAGCAGTCGCTGGGAAGGACCTGGCAACGTCGGCCCGATCTGCTGGAGCAGAAGGTGCTGAGTGAGGAACAAAAGGCGTTGCTGGCGGAGTTTATCCGCGAGCAATAATTGAAAGAACCGGATCGAACCCGTCGTTAGGGGAAGAACATGAGCAACATAATTCAACAACTTGAAAGTGAACAGATGACCAGGGAGATCCCGGAGTTCTCTCCCGGCGATACCGTGGTCGTTCAGGTGAAGGTCAAGGAAGGCAACCGTGAACGCCTGCAGGCTTTTGAAGGTGTCGTGATTGCCAGACGCAACCGCGGACTGAATTCTGCGTTTACCGTGCGCAAGATTTCCCACGGCGAAGGTGTCGAGCGCGTTTTCCAGACCTACAGCCCCACGGTAGCGAGTATCAAGGTCAAGCGTCGTGGCGATGTGCGCCGCGCCAAGCTGTATTACCTGCGCGAACTTTCGGGTAAGGCGGCACGCATCAAAGAGAAGCTTTGATTCAATGCGGGAGCCTCCGGCTACCGCGATGCTTCGGGCAAACGGGCAACCTGGCCGCAGGTTGCCCGTTTTTGTTTGTATCTGCCTGGTACTTATAGCCACTGTTCCCCTGTCCGGTGGCGTACTGGCACTGGATACAACGAGTCTGAAAGAACTGGCCCAGCTGGCCCGCGCAGGTGCTCCACAGCTGGCGTTGCGGCGCATGGATGCGGAGCAACCTGCAGCCGGGCAGGACCTTGTGCTGTGGACTGCCTGGGAGCAGGAGCGCTTGCAGATTCTTGCCAGCCAGGGGCTTTACCCCGAATTGATTGCCCGGGTGGACAGTTTACCGACTTCCGTTGATGAACATTTCCGGCGCCTGGCCATGTCACTGAAGGCAGACGCACAACTGCAGCTGGGACAGGCTGATGCCGCACGGGAAACGGTCAGGACACTGTTGTGGTTGCAGGGTGCTGTGGCCGAGACCGGGAGCCTGGCCCGTTGGCGGCGCCTGGTGGTGCGCAGTTATTTGCTGGAAGACAAAAATGAAGATGCGCGACTGGCGTTACTGCGCTACCGGCAGGACTTTGGTGATGAAAATCAGCAGTGGCGGTGGCTCAGCGCGCAGGTGATGCTGCAAAGCGGCCACGCCGATTCTGCATTTAAACTGTTGCAGCAGGATAAAACGCCGCAGGGCCGGTTTTTGCGCTATGCCGCACAGTTGCAGGTAACGCCGCAACAGGCTGCTGCTGTGGAAGAGATTGCGGTAAAGCAGGCGCAACAGGCGGATACCCCGCAACTGAAAAGTGCCTTCTGGGGACTGGCGGCAGCTGCGGCAAAACAGGCCGGGCAACCCTACAGGCAAATCGAGTATCTCGAGTACGCCCTGGCCCTGCCGTTCGAACGTGAGTTGATGCACGGTGTGCTTGAACTCGATGCCGATCAACTTTGGGACGCCTATCTGCAACAGGGAAAGCGGATCGGTAACAACGAACAGAAGCTGCTCGGAAACGATGAGGACTGGTATTTCCCGGCCACCGAAGCATTGGAGAAGGACCCGTTACGCGCCCGGGCGCTGTTTTCCGTGCTTTCCGAGTATGGCTCCGACGCCCAGCGCCGCTCTTTGGCGCATGAATACCTGGTCGGGATGCTGGATGACTTACCCAGCGGCAAGCTGCTGGTGCAGCGCCTGTACCTGGAGTCACAGCGCTATGCCGACGTAGACAATCTACCGCCGGTGATACGTTACCGCCTGATTGACGAAGCGCTGGAATCCGGTGAGCTGCAAACAGCTTCGCGACTGATGGCGGGGCTGGCGGAGCCACCTGCCGGAGGTGAGCGTTTCGCGTGGGATTTGCGTCGTGCGCGTGTCGCCATTTTCACCGACGACCTCGCGTCCGGGGTAACGATGCTGCAGCAGCTGCTCGGTGACCAGCAACAGGAGTGGGACAAACAGAAGGTGGATCGGTTGTTGCAGGTTGTGTTTGATCTGCAGACCCTGCAATACCACCAGCAGGCGCTTGCCTTGTTTACGGTGCTGCTGGATAAGCCGCTGGGCCAGCAGCAACAGCGTGAACTGTTGTTCTGGATGGCTGATTCGCTGCAGAAACTGGAACAGTACGAACAGGCCGCCTACCTGTACCTGAAGTCTGCGACCCTGCTGGACGTGACGGCCATGGACCCCTGGGCGCAGACCGCACGTTATCGCGCCGCCAAGGTGCTGGTCGAGGCCGGGCTGCTGGACGACGCGCGGCAGATATACAGCAGTCTGTTGCGTGCTACCCGCGATACCAGCCGTAAAGCAGTACTGCAAAACGAAATTCAGCGCCTGCATCTGGTCAGCAACGCCAAACGGAAGGGCAGTTGATGGCCGGCCAGGCCCATTTTGATGTGGTCTTCGCTTCGCCGGTAGGTAAGCTGGGGATCTGTGTAGAGGGGGAAACGCTCAGCCGGCTGGTGTTCCTGTCCGGACAATACCGGCTTAGACCGGCGCAGTGTGCAGAGACCAGCAGAGTGGAGCAGTCGATTCTTGGTTATTTTGACAACCCGCACGGTAGTCTTGAGCTTGATGTTCAGCTTTCGGGTACGCTCTTTCAGCGCAAGGTCTGGCGTGCGCTGCGTTTGATTCCGGCCGGTAAAGTAATGACTTACGGTGCTCTGGCAGAACGTTTGGGGACCAGTGCCAGAGCCGTCGGCAACGCCTGCCGGAGAAACCCGGTGCCTATTGTCGTACCTTGCCACCGCGTCGTGGCGCAGCATGGCCCGGGAGGGTTCGCGGGCGATCACCAGGGCCGGCTGGTGCGGGTCAAACAATGGCTGTTGCAGGCTGAAGGTGTTGAAATCCGGAATTGACGTCCCCACATACAGGCAGTGAGCCGAATGGAACTTACTTAAGCCCATTTTTGCTATATTTGCGACATTGTTGGGTTACGCTGAGCTAACCCAACCTACATAACACTGGCGCTGGCCTTACTCTATAGGTCGGATTCGCGTAGCGTAATCCGACAAATCGGCTTAAGTAAGTGCCATTCGGTAGTGAGCCCGATTTTCAGCGCCGCCTGTGCGCCAATTAACCAATAGAGTCGTAACCATGACAACAGAAACGCAGAAAGAAACCCTGGAGTTCCAGGCCGAGGTCCGTCAGTTGCTGGGCCTGATGATCCACTCCCTGTATTCCAGCAAGGAAATATTCCTCCGCGAGCTGATATCCAACGCTTCAGACGCCTGCGACAGGCTCAGTTTTGAAGCCCTGTCGAACGATACGCTCTACGACGGCGACAGCGAACTGAAAATACGGGTCACCTTCGACAAGGACAAGCGGACCATTACCGTCAGTGATAATGGTACAGGGATGTCGCGCGAAGAGGTGATGGACAACATCGGCACGATCGCCAAGTCCGGCACCCAGCAGTTTTTTGATGCGCTGACCGGGGACCAGAGCAAGGATGTAGAGCTCATCGGCCAGTTCGGCGTCGGGTTCTACTCGTGTTTCATTGTTGCCGATGAGGTGACGCTTACTACACGCCGCGCCGGTGCGGCGGCCAATGAAGCCGTGCGCTGGGTTTCCAACGGCGAAGGCAGTTACACGCTGGAGGCGGTTGAAAAAGACAGCCGTGGCACGGAAGTGACCCTGCACCTGCGTGAGGGTGAAGACGAGTTCCTGGAAGCCTTCCGCCTGCGTTCAATTATCACTAAATACTCCGATCACATTTCCCTGCCGATCGAAATGGCCTCCAGCGAAGAAGGCAAGGAAGACGAGTTCGAGTCCGTCAACAATGCATCGGCACTCTGGAAGCGCCCCAAGCGGGACATTTCAGACGATGAATACAAGGAATTCTACAAACATGTGTCGCATGATTTCGGCGAGCCGCTGGTCTGGAGTCATAACCAGGTAGAGGGTACCCAGTCGTACACCAGTCTGCTCTACATCCCCAAACACGCGCCGTTCGATCTCTGGGACCGTGACCGGCGGCATGGCATCAAGCTGTACGTACGCCGCGTGTTTATTATGGACGATGCGGAAAATCTGATGCCACAGTACCTGCGCTTTATACGTGGCCTGGTGGATTCCGATGATCTGCCTCTGAACGTCTCGCGTGAAATCCTGCAGAAAAACAAATTTATCGACACTATTCGCGGGGCTTCGGTCAAGAAAGTGCTGGGTCTGCTGGAAGGTATGGTCAAGAACAACCCGGAACAGTATGCGGAGTTCTGGAGCCAGTACGGCCAGGTAATGAAGGAAGGGCCGGCAGAAGACTTTTCCAACCGGGAGCGTATCGCAAAGCTGTTGCGGTTTGCGTCGACGAGCAGCGACAAGGAAGAACAGAATGTTTCCCTGGAAGACTATGTCAGCCGCATGCAGGAAGGGCAGGAAAAAATCTATTACGTGACGGCGGACAGTTTTGCTGCAGCCAGGAACAGCCCGCACCTGGAGGTGTTCCGTAAGAAAAGCATTGAAGTACTGTTGATGAGCGACCGCGTGGACGAATGGCTGGTTTCGCATCTGACGGAATTTGACGGCAAGGCACTGGTGTCGGTGGCCAAGGGTGAGCTGGATCTCGGTAAATTAAGTGACGAGGAAGACAGGAAAGCCGCCGAAAAAATCGAGGGAGAGCACAAGGATTTTATCAAGCACATCAAGGCAACACTGGAGGACGATGTGGAGGATGTTCGTATCAGTCACCGCCTGACCGATTCGCCGTCCTGCCTGGTGCTGGGAGAGCAGGATATGCCGGTTCACATGCAGCAACTGATGAAACAGGCGGGGCACGACGTGCCGGTTAGCAAGCCGGTGCTGGAAGTGAATCCGGAGCACCCACTGGTTGAGCACCTGAAACAGGAACAGGACAAGGACAGGTTTTCGGAGTGGTCGCACCTGTTATTCGAACAGGCGCTGCTGAGTGAAGGTGGGCAGCTGGAAGATCCGACAGTGTTTGTGAAACGCATGAACAGTATTCTTGTCGAGCTGTCCAATTAGGTTAACGAAGCTCTGATGTGTCGTCATTGCGAGCGTAGCGCGGCAATCTCATAGTGTGGAATCAGTCGCTTGGAGATTGCCGCGCTACGCTCGCAATGACAGGAACGTTTCAACTGGTCAGAACTTCCCTGACAAGGGGAGGCTGGCAGCGGTTGGTTTTCATGCCTCATGTTTGACGGGTTAACTTTCCCCAGAGTGTGCATATGACGCGATCCAAACCCGAACTGAAAGTTACCGTATTCAGCGACTACATCTGTCCCTTCTGTTATGTGGGCGACGCCCGTCTCAACCGGTTGCGTGCGGACTACGAGCTGAAGGTCAACTGGTGTTTTCTGGAAATTCATCCGGAAACCTCGCCCGAAGGTGAACCGGTGGCGTCGCTGGACTACCCGTCAGAGACCTGGCAGCGCATGATGGCCGTGCTTCAGGAAATGGCTGAAGAAGAAAACCTGTCCTTACTCGAGCATGATTTCACCACCAATTCGCAGTCTGCCCTGCTGTTGGCCGAGGCGGCGAAGTATGTTGATCGTGATGTATTTTACCGTTTGCACAATCGTTTGTTCGAAGCTTATTTCTCGGAAGGACAGAATATCGGTGACCGTGATTGTCTGCGTCGGCTGGCGCTGGATGCGGGTATGCGTGAGGAACAGATCGAGGCCGCCTGGCAGGACAACGCAGCTGCAACCCGATTGCAGCATTACCAGAAAGCGGCTCATGATTTGGGTGTGAAGGCAACACCAACCTATTTCATCGGTGCGCAGCGTCTCGATGGAGCGGTCTCCGTCGAGCAGTTGATACAGGCAGCCAAAGCGCTTGACTGAGTCCGTACGCATCGACAAGTGGCTGTGGGCCGCCAGGTTTTTCAAGACCCGTAGTCTGGCAGCGCAGGCCGTGGATGGCGGGAAAGTTCAGCTCAACGGTGCCCGCGTCAAGCGCGCCCGGGCGCTGAAAGTGGGCGACAGGCTGGAAATCCACAAGGCCGGCTACGAATTTCAGATTCATATCCTGCTGTTATCGGAGCGTAGAGGGGCCGCCGGCATCGCACAGACCCTGTACGAAGAAAGTGCGCAAAGTATCGAGAAGCGTGCAGCCTTGAGCGAGCAGCACAAACTGGCCGCGGCCAGTACGCCGCATCCACAACGTAAGCCGGACAAAAAAGCCCGCCGCCAGTTGCGCGAGATAAAATGGTAAAACCGGTTACACCGCTGCTGACGTTGGCGTGAAACGGGGCAGCCGGCCCCGCTGCGAGTCTAGCAGTAAGCGGGTTCGTGCACGTACTGAGTGCGTCGCAGATTGTTCAGAATCATCAGGAACGGATCGCTGGCCGTGTCGGTACTGACGCACAGCACCTGTTGCCGGAGAGCCGTCTGGCCTTGCCACTGCGTTGACAGAACGGGTACCTGCGTACGCACCAGTGCCAGGTCGTAATTGCGCAGCGCCATGGCAATCTGTGCTTCCTTCGCGGAGCGGGCGCGAAACAGAGTGGTTTGCTTGCCAATCGTATTCTGTACCAGGTCTGCGAGATTATCATCGTCCTCAATGTGCAATATACAGGGAGGGTGCCCGGCCGAACGCAGTCCGGCCTGCTTCAGGGCGAATACCAGGCGCGCATAATCGCTGCAGCGGGATAGCCAGTCCGGCTCGTTGTCAGCAGGTTCGCTACTCTGTGTCGTCGAGATGACCAGTATGGGCACCCGGGGGTGTTCCTGCCGTAACTCCATCGCAAAGGAAATGCCATCACGATCTGCCAGCAACAGGTCGATCGCAACCCCGTCATAGTGTTGGTTCCATAAAAGCTCGCGCGCTTTGTCAGCTTCAGTAGCGCAGTCGACCTCGGCGCCGGCCGCAATAAGACGCTGTCTAAGCGATTGCAGCTTGGTCTTGTCAGAGGAGCAGAGTAACAGGCGGGAATTAGTGGCTTCGGTGGATGGCATATATGTATCAGGGTTATGTTCTGTGTAGTGCGTAAAATAACGGCGGGAGCCGTGAATTATTGAGGGGGTTCGGGCACTCTTTGGAGTGCTCTTCGGAGTACTGTTGCGGATCAGTTTAACCCGTTGTGTTTTGGTGGTTTTCCAGACTGCGCCATGCAATTGCCTGGCTATATGCGTACCATATCGCGTGTTTGACGGGGCGTGACGGGCGGCACCGGTTTTGGAGGAACAATGCGACCATCCCAGTTGTTAACAGTGCTTGAAACTGAATTTCAGAGTGTGCAGCTGCGTCAGCATACTCCGGTGATGCTGTGGGGCCCGCCCGGCGTCGGCAAGTCGCAGATCGTTGCCCAGGTGGCACAAAAGCACCAGGTGCCGCTGCCGAGACACTCGGTGGAACAGACGTAATTTCGTCGAGGAACAGGATGTCATCAAGGGGCAGATGCGGGCGGGGAGGAACACGCTTCGTACCAGTTATTCGAATGGTTGGAACGAACTGACCGAAGGCCGGATAAGGTCCCCTGGGGCCAGCGTATCCAGTTGAACTAGCACGAGCCTGAAATCCGTTGCCTGCACCTCAAGAGTTTCCCCGATTCTGCCGATAAACTGATGCTGCGAACGGAAATGTGTTCAAGGCGCTGAACGGATTCGAGTTTACTGCACGGAGGCGCTCCAAAATGCAGTAATCCGCATCATCCGGCAGGCACTTAGAACGCATGGCGACTGTACTTGAAGCAGATCAAATCCGCTCCGTAGAGAAGCGCATCCAGAAAGTCTACGAATTGCCGCCCATGCCGGAACTGGGGCGTCGCATTCTTGAGTTGCAATCCGATCCCAATGCCGGTGCCCAGCAACTCGCCGCTATTGTTCAGCTGGATCCCAGCCTCGCAGCCCAGGTAATTCGTTACGCGAGTTCGTCTTACTACGGCTACACAGGGCGAATTACCAATATCCACGAGGCGATTGCCCGTGTCCTCGGTTACGACATGGTGCTTAACCTGTCTCTCGGCCTGGCAGCGGGCCGATCCTTCCATATTCCGGACGAGGGGCCGCTGGGCCTGGCCCATTTCTGGGAGCACGCGGTGTGCAGTGCTGTGCTGGTGCAGAAGCTCGGCACTGTCCTGCCGGAGTCCATGCGTCCTCCTTCCGGCTTGAGTTACCTGAGTGGCCTGTTACACGATTTCGGTATTTTGCTGCTGGGACACCTGTTCCCGCCCGAGTTCCAGCTGCTCAACAAGATGGCGAAGGCGAACCCCGGATGCTCGGTGTCGGATCTGGAGAACCGGTTGCTGGGTATGGGGCAGGCGAAGGATCTGTTGGCACTGGGACATGCGCGTATAGGCGCCTGGTTGATGCAGGCCTGGAATATGCCTGAGCCGCTGCAGATTACCCTACTGGAACATCACAATGCCGACTACCGGGGCGCTTACGACATCCTCGTTCACCTGGTCCAACTGGCTGATTTTCTGTATCTGAACAGGGACGATCTACCCGATGCCTCCGAGCTGCCTGCGTGCAACCTGGGACTTCTGCAGGTATTGCCGGAGCAGGTGCTGGAAACCGCGACGCAGGTTTTTGCCGCCAGAGAGGAATTTACAGCCCTGTCGAAGCTGCTGGCACAGGCGTCATAAACAGTCTAAATCCCCGTATACATCCTACTGTGTGTCACCTTTAACGTTAGCTAAGGATAATGTCCCGGTCAGCGGTAATCCGGGCGTGCCTCTGTCAGGGTTGACAGCAATCGATTTCAGCACCAAAACGTTGGATTTGACGTCAAAATTGTGTCGCTTTACACTGGACTTAAGCGCGGAAAGCCTGTCGAAAATGGCGATTCAATCCCTAGGAAAAAAGGAAATACTTTGTAAGAAAATACCCTGTTATCCTGTATATGGCTTATGCGCAACTACAGCGGAGCCGGATAAATGGCCGCTATTTCACTGATAAAAAAGTCAAATAAATGCCGTTCCTCAGGATGGTCGACATTTGTCTGGTATTTGAAACGCCTGCGTTCAGGGATGTGCATGCTTTAACACTACGGATTCGGGTCCGCAGGCAGTTTGTCCTTTAGGCGCAACGGGAGTAACTTGCCTGTGTATGCTGTGTATTCGGGCTGGCCGGATCAAGATGAACAATAATAAGATGGTTGATAACGATAAAAGGGCGGCAAACGTCCAACCAATGATCGGTGTCGCAGGAGTCATTTCAGAGTATGAGTGCAACTGACCTCCAGGCGATAGAAGCGACTGGCATACAAAAGGTATTGTGCCTGCTGGATGCGGTGCGCCAGTCGCCGACGGGTGCCGTTATCTACCGCCAGGTAGAGCGCATGCTCCAGGATGAGTTGAAAAGCCAGAAGACCACCGAGTGCGTCTATATCACCCTGATTAACCAGTTGCTCGATGCCTACATTACCCACCTGCGCGAGGGCTCACCGCTGCATATGCAGATACGGCTGTTGCAGGCGCGTCTGCAACCGCCGCTCCCGGCCGGTGATCTGGAGGCGCTGCGGGAATATGTCGATCAGTATGCCACCCAGATGAGCTCGCTCAAACAGCTGGATTCCGGTTTGTTTCAGGCGGCGGTCGAGCCACTGTTGGCCTCGTTCGGAATCATTGAGGATCGCCGGGACAAACCACGGGTTGATGATGTTGTTGAAGCGCCTGCAGTTGAGGCAGCTGAACCAGAAAGCCGGCGGGAGCCGGAGTCGCCCGGGCCGGGACTCGAGCGTGACTATCAGTCGGAAGCAGAGGCCACGAAACCCGTGGAACCCGATAGTGAGTGGCGCTCACAAAAAGACGCCGGTACTGACCGCAGCACGGTCTTTACCGATACCCCCCCGCCGGCGGATGAAGCAGCAGCTTCTGATCAGAGCCTTGGTAAAGTGGAGGCACAGGTCGATACTGTCTACCGCAGCCACCTTGATTCCAAACATCGCGATATCCAGAAACTGCAATCAACCCTTGCCGAGCAGGTATTGGGCACCATAGCGCAGAATGAAGAATTCGGCGTATTACTCGAAGTGGTTCTCGGTGAACTGCGCCAGGCAGGCGATGGCAAGGAGCTTGAAGACCTGCGCTGGACGCTGGTGCGCGAGATAGAAAAACTCACCAGGGCCCATCACGAGCTGGCCGAGAAACTGGACAGCACACAACACTATCTGCAGATTATCGAGTCCGACAGCCGCCAGCTGAGCGATGAACTGACGCGGGTACGGTTGCTGAGTCTGACCGACGAGTTGACCGGCTTGCCCAACCGGCGCGCCTTCCTGCGACGCATTGAGGATGAAGTGGCACGCGTTCAGCGTTACGGCTTCCCTCTGTCGCTGGCGTTGATGGACCTGGATCACTTCAAGCAGGTGAACGACAAATACGGCCATGCCGGTGGAGATGAAGTTCTACAAATATATTCCAAGAACATTCTTTCCATCTTCAGACACCATGACCTGGTGGCCCGTTACGGTGGTGAAGAGTTCGCGGTTCTGTTGCCCAACACGGATGAGGAGGGCTCAATGCGTGCG
>FXBF010000655.1_pt1 | contig 12027 bp, 10 predicted proteins | sample 5335321 | NCBI WGS metagenome assembly FXBF01 (sample SAMEA103928391, study PRJEB20085) | sediment metagenome | isolation source: sediment | reverse complement strand
GTCGGTGTAAAATCCCCCGCTCGTCCACTATCCGAATTAGGGGCCGGCAAGAAAGCAATTCGTACCTTAGCGCAAACCCGGTGACCTAGCCACTTGTCTGGCGTATTATGATAACGGTCGGTTAGTGATTGAATATCCACACCCAGAAGCCATACTCCTCTACAAGAAACGAACAGAAATATTAGTGCAATTAATTAGTGATAACCAACGAATCCTTACTGGGGCGATGCGAACACGATGAACTCAGGAAACTCAATTAAGTCATGAGAGAACAGACACTTTTCTCGTGCACCCACCAGAATAAGCCACAAAGTAAGCCATAAGCTGCGCCCAACGTTCTTCCTTAGTACATTGAGTTCACAATGTCGGAGACTACCAACGCCATTCCTGCACACTGTGGCCCAGCACATAGGGAAAGCAAATACGCTCTAAACGATGACTGAAGATCAATGATGGCGCCTGAGACTTAGACGGAGACGAGAGAATGAGAAGTATCATATTTACTGCCCTCCTACTAACGTTGACATCTTTTAATGCCTCTGCCGCCGACCCCAATGGGTACACGGCTCAGGCCGCCGACCCCAATGGGTACACGGCTCAGTATGAATGCCGTGCCGGCGGAGAGTATTGTGATGTCGATGTGGTTGCTTTAGGTACCCGCATATGTGATCAGGTTATCTACGAATCGACTCCGTGGTCTTCAATCAACTGGTCGAAAAACACCATCTGTATTGCGGCTGGCGACCATACTTCTAAGGGCACACTTACCATTGATTCAAGCGGCACCAGCGGAACCCGCAAAGTCCTACGATATTACCGCTCCGGAGACAACGATGATGAGCCTTGGGACCAGACTGATGGGAATAAGGCAAAAATATCAAAATTGGTAATCAACGCAAATTATTGGATCATTCATAGACTTACATTCCCGTCCATAGACCAGACTCTTCGGAATAGATTAGGAATTAAGTCGCCCAATAATAATGTAATTATTAGCAGAATCTTGGTAGAAGGCATGGCGGATGGCTTTACGAATGCGTACACTGGCGTATTCATAGATTGCTGTGATGCAAGCAGTATTACTGTCCAGAACAGCGTAATACGAAACAGTTGGGGGAAGCTAGATTCAGCGCCGCTTGGCATTAATGCTGAAGATGGCACAGACATCCACATTGTTAATAACGAGCTTTACAACTGGTCTGCTCACCCGATGCAGTTGGGCAGAAACGGAACACCGTTAATGCCAGGATTAGTGGCAGAGAATAACGACATCTACACCACGTCGTGGTTGCACTTGCCCGATGGTCGCGCGCGCTCGAAATCGCCGTACTCCAACAAGGCGCGTGGCTTAGAGGCTAACCCGATACGAATTATTCACAACAGAATATGGGGCGGGCGGCAGCAGAACGCGGAGTCCTGCTGCATCTTTGCCAGTGGCGGACACGCGCTGTATATAGGCGGAAGTTCTACCTATAGGCAAGAATGGATTTTAGTTCAGAACAATATATTTATGGAAAGCCAAGTGGGAGTCGGGCTCTATAATAATGCTGCAAATAAAATCAGTTTTATTGGAAATATATTCCAAGGCATGCGCAAGTTCCTATCAACGAAGAACTCACATGCTCTCCAACCTGCTCCGCAGATGGACAACAGCGAAGTTTACTTCAACTCATTCATTGATAACGAGCAATACGGCTTCTCCTTTGGCGGCTCAACCGCTCTCGATATACGCTGCAATGCTTTTATAACGGGGGGTGACCGTCAAGGTGTTACACCAGGATTGGCAACCGAGGCAGACTATAACGTTTTCTATGACACGCCGTCGTGGAGCTTCAACCGCACCGATACAATAATTGACAAGGATCTTAATTCGATCTCCGGAAATCTCTGCACTACGCTCGGCTGTGTTGCCACAGCTAATACGACCGGAAGAGCCATTGGAGATATCGTAAGAACGTCGACGACACCAGCGACCAGCTGTACGGCAGCCAATGATCAAGATTGTTTCTTGTATAAGGCCATTTCGGTGGGAGCGTTGGGACAGGTTATGGCCATTCGTGGACCATATGCGTTTTATCGCAAACTACTGACAAAGCCTGAACTCACCATCATTCCCTACGCCACCCCCTACGTGGATCCAACAGATTTGGCGTCCGGTGCTCAAGAGGCTTACGCCTGCCCATCGGATTATGCGGCACGACCTGGGATCGGTATCAGCGACGACTTGTAATCTTCTCGCTCCACCAATCTTCCCCCGCCCGCCAAGGAAGGCAGATAGGGCGCGCGACGTCAATTGGCACACCGACTGCAATAATTTAAGTAGTAGATAACGTACAATAACTTTCGCACATTTTAAGAGACGGTGGCCTCGATCTAGTTTAATTGGAGTTGCTAGACAACCAAAGATCAGATAAAAGAGACCACCACCATGGAGAAGAATACATCAAAGCTGACCAACGTTATCGAGATTGACGAAGCACAGATCCGGGACCATGCATCGCTAATCACCGACTACTATGCGACCAGCGACACATAATAACGGTACTTGCCTGCGGCGGTGGTTGGAATTCGTTCGACGTATTCGAAACGCAGAAGGCAGACCGCGAACCGCTTTCGAAGATAATCCTCAAGCCAGACCCGATTCTGTTCACCTTTCGTTACTAAAATGACGTCCAGCGAGCCAGCCTCTCGTTGTTGAAATTGGATCGCCGAGATCCGATCCCAGAAGTCACCATGTATCCCGAAAAGATACGGCCCGAAAGCACGACACCTGCCATCAGAATCTATAAAGTATTCCTGCTCTCTACCTTCTATCGCCTCAACCCTCATGAAGGGTTCAGCGCACACTCTGTTACTCAAAATAGCTACATCACCCGTGTCGTAGCGCACGAATTGAGTACCGATAATGTTAAATGATGTCACAACGATGCGGTATCTACCATCTTCGATAGGTAGAAGCTCTGTGTACCCATAGGTCGGATAGAAGTGAAATCCGCCACATTGCCGACAGCATCGCGCAAGCGTCGCGTATTCGGAATGGCCGTACCAGTGCGCGATCGGAATTCCAAACCGCCGCTGGAAGGCTTCTCTCTGTATCGGGGGAAACACTTCCGAACCAGCCAATACACCGCGGATGGGCAGACGCCGGAACTCCTCATCACCAACTATTTCAATGAATGTAAACAACGAACTAGGGTACACGTGCAGAAAAAACTGTGGGAGACTCTGCAGGAAATCCACCAACTCACTGTGGTTCGCGTCGGTTAATTCACTTGGCGATATATTGTAAGAGTTCTCTAACCAGTTATACGAGATCAACCCCTCCCCGACGTTGCCCCGAAATACGATCCGCAAGTCGAAGGGTCGATAGCCAGCCATAGCCCAAATATCAAATAAGTAGGCCCGCTCCTTCTGCCTGCGCCAAAAAGTATCCATCAGGAATACGAAAGGGGTACCCGAAGTTCCGCCTGTCCGCATTAGTTTGGTGAGCCCGGGAAGGCAGAATCGATCATAATGCCCTAAATTGTCCAAATAGTGCGCCTTTGAGCGGACGAGATCTCTACCGTAACGAGCAAACGACCGCCGTGTCTTGCGCTCCTGATACCTCTGCTGCTTCTCGCCGCTCCATGTCTTCGACCGCAGAATAAGCAAACGATGCCACCAATAAGCGGGCCCGAGCAGCATCTCGCGTAACAAACGTCCGCATTTTCCTCGTGTCAACACCAACACAGTTCTCATACTCAGATTCAATAGTGCAGAGCTTGTGGTCCGGAAGTCCGGCGTTGCCCTCGATTCCTCAGCATTGGCTTTACCCTCCACTTTATGCTCGGATTCTTTCGTACAATTCCCCGAACCTTGATGCCAACCTCTCCAGACCTAACTCGTGCGAAGCCAAGGCTCTGCAATTCTTGGACATTGCCCGAAGCTCCTCTTCCGACCGCGCGAGTTCGTGAACTGCACTGACAATTTGCTGGGGATTCTTTGCATCAATCAGTATTCCATGCACGCGATCAACGACGATGTCGGGAATGCCCCCAACTTTTGTAGTAATTACGGGAGTGCCGGCCGCGAGGCTCTCAAGGATAGCGTACGGCAAGCCCTCCCCATGGTACGTGGGTAATACAAATACATCTGCCTCCCGTAGGAAGTCGACCTTGTCTTTTCCGTAAATGGAACCAACAAGCTTTACACCACTCTCCATCGCATTCACTCGAATCCAGTGCTCGATCTCATCCTTGGCTAGACCCGACCCTGCGATCCACAATTCGATGTTCCGAAAATCTCTTTCGGCGCGTAGAAGCCGAACCGCTTCCATAGCTTCAAATATCCCCTTTGCGCGGATGAGACGTCCCATGAAAGCCAGGCGGCACACCCTGCTGCTGCGCGCCCTTTCGTTGGCGCCGCTGTACTGTGCTACGTCGACACCATTCGGGATAACGGAAAGACCGTCAGTAATGCCTAGCTGCTTGAAATCCCTCATCTCCGACTTTGCCAACAGGACCAGCGCGTCAGGCATCGTGAAAACCTTTCGCACAAAGCGTCGCATACCGGGTTTTGCGCACAGTTTTTCGAGCGATCCTCCATGCAACTGAAAAACGACCTTGCGCCTGAACAGCTTGCTAACCAGCACGTAGATCAGGTCGCGCCAGAACGCCTTGTGATTTAGCGCGCTATTGAGGTGGACCACTGCAGGCCGCGTACACATGATCTGCCACGCGAGCGCAAAGGGACTGGCGATGATCCGAAATACTTTCGCAAACAAGCCTTCGTCCTTAGCCGGGCTCTCCGCACCACGACTTCCGCTTTCGAAATGTATAAGTGTATAGCGATCTTTTAACGGCGACGCTAGCATGTTAACCATATGAGTGGGTCCACCGCCAACCGCGGATGCTGGCGGGCCACATAACAGTACTGTGGGTTTTGTCATGTCTTCTCCAACCCTGATCGCTGTCTAATTGTGCAAGAGACACCGGCCGTCGCAATGCCAGCGCTGGAAAAATAAACATCGACTTACGTCAAAAACTCGCTCGTGAAGCCGAATTGACGTGCGCCTACACTACGCGATTTGTAGCCAATAATCTGGTGTAGTTCAACAACGCTGCTGTCGCCACAATAATTTTCCGTAACGTGTTTCCTGGTCCGTCGACATGACTGCGAAGATAAGCGATGCGCCATCGGTCAAACAAACCCCCATGCTTGTAAGTGTTGATTACAGCCGCGATTCCACCCTTCGTTTCGACTGCAGTACCGACCATAACAATTACGCGTTCAGCCACCTGTTGCGCCCCCTACCCATGCACATATTGGTTGACAAGGAGGCGCTTCGTGTCCCGTCCAGCAGTCGCGATTGCTAAAATTTACACACCGGTGCCAATTCCACATTGATTTTTCTCACCCCCTAACTGTTTTCGCAAGATTCCGGAACGGGCTTCGATTTCAATCGACGTCCTCAGCAGCATCAAGCAACAATGCGCTTGCCTGCGGAAACCGTGCCGTTCTATAAGCTGGTGCTCGTTGTATACGTACGGCTCGCGCTGTTTCAAGCACACGATCACAGCAAACGACATCTAACGGTCTTTTCCTGCTTCGTGCCGACACTTGTCTGGCCCTTTGTTGCACTAAACGAAACCTCTATATAATCCTAGCTAGTTTTTTGCTTGTAACAAGATCACCACTTTGAATTTATACTAGTCTACTCGGACGCTGGCGCGGTATCTCAATAAACGCCAAAATCATGTAGTACAGCTGGCCCACCTGGATCCTTAATGTGTAGCTGTTGCTAACCAACATCATGACGTTCACCGCCGCGAAGATGGCCAGGAATACGTAGCGTTCCCTTCCGTTCATTCTAAGGATCGCCCTGAGAATTAAGATCTGCAACCACGCAAATAATGCGAAGCCGATCATGCCTGTGTCCCAGATGATGCGAAGCCAGTCGTTGTGGCCACCCCATGTACCCTCGCGCGTGTCCTTGGTGCCGATTCCGATGCCCGCGAGCTGCTGGTCGATCGGCAACCGCGCGTACAGGGCAATATCATTCGTCCACCTAACCAGACGACCCGATCCCACATCCATCAAGTCAATCGGGCCCGTTCGTCGATCGGGAGCAAACTCGTGCAAGAGGGCAGGAATCCAGATCGGAGCGGCTAGCACCGCCACCATTGCCAAGGCGGCCCCGCCTAGCAGCAACGCTTTCTTGTTTTGCAAATACCCATACAGGCCCACAAAAATCAGCAAGCCCAGCACCGCTGAACGGACCTGGCTCATGTAAAGACCATAGAGTGCTGTGGCGCCGAGAAACCCCAGAATCACATTCTCGACGCGCGGAGAAACCTCGTGTCGCTTGCCCTCGCTGGTTCCCCGTATGCTGACGTACAGCACCAACGTCATAAAAAACAATGTCATGCTGTGACCTAAACTGTGCGAACCATCATACGCACCCTGCCACCGCAGCAAACCGGTTTGATACACCTCCATAGCAACTGCTCCCGGACTGCCTATCGCAATCAGCCCGGCACTAAGGAGCGTCGGAACTGAAAATCCCGCGATGATCCAGAATATCAGGCGTCTGTACTCCCCCCGATCCGGAACCACGTTCTTGACGATAATGTAACTAAACAGTGGAATCAGCAGCTTTATCAGCTGGTTGATATATGACGCGTCATAATAGATCACAGCCCTAGCGATGACCCACGCCGCGAATGCGACTATCAACGCGTCAATCGGACTCAATCTCAGGGACTGCCGTACAGCGGCGCGTATCAGTACCGCTCCAACCAGGATTCCGAACAATCCGATGCCGAACAAGGCAAAATATGCCTCTCCGAATCGCATCGATACCAACGGCCTAGTAAGCCCCACTAGCTTCACCAAAAACAGTTCCATAACCTGCTTCTCATCGCATCGTGAACGTACTGCCACCGCAGCCTGCCAGTCGGGCTGAGCGTAATGGATGACAGTTTACGACAGAACGACCACACGCCGTACGATTTGCCGACACGACGTGTTTCCCGATCTAGAAAGAAAGGAGGCTGGTTCTGTCTTCCACGCCTTCCGCTTTTCATTGGCCAGTCACCGGCTTGCTGATCGCCGTGCGGCTGATTCGCGATTCTTCCGGCGATGCCGGAAAGAGTGAAGCTGATGTCATCGAGAAAATTTCGCATCATATAACGGCCGCTGGTGCGCCCAGCATATCGGCCCCGAGCGGACTCACGCTCGACAGAACAGCCAGCGTTGCTCAGTCGGTGCCCATCGAACCGGCCAACATTACCCGTTGCCCGCGGCCGGCGTAGCCCACCTTAGAGGTTGACAAGGCGACCTCAGAACATTTGTTCCGTAGTCTGAAGCGGTCCTGAGAGCTACGAACTCCATGAGATGTCGCGCTCATGAAACCCAATCTCTGACACCGCGATCGTCGTTACGCGCCATGCGACGATGACTTACGGTGTTCCAAGACGCTATCCTTCAGCCAGGCACTGACTCTCTCAAGTGCTGCCTCGCGGCTATACTCCAGTTGAGCGACCTGACGTCCTTTTTCACCAAGGGTTACACGCAGCCGTTCGTCCTCAACGAGGTCGAGAACACTTTTAGCGAATTCGGTCGCATCGGCCTCTTTCGCGAGAAAACCTGTCTCCCCGTGTCGAATCATCTCAGCCGGACCTCCTTTATCAAAAGATACAACGGGCAGCGCATATCGCATCGCCTCCAGGACAACATTGCCGAATGGCTCATAATGCGATGTCAGAATGCTTATGTCCGAAATGGCGAAGTAATCATTTACGTTGTCGACATATCCCGGCGCAATGATGTGGACATCTATCCCCATACTTTGGGCTTTGGCTAAAAAAGGGCTTCGGACTTCGCCGTCTCCCAAGAAAACAAAAACTACATCAGCCCGTTTCTTCAACACTTGACCGCAAATCTCTAAGGCAAGCATGTGGCGTTTCCAGGCTCGAAAATTGGCAACCATAAGTACAACTTTGGTATCGGCCGGAATTTGAAGCTTCCTACGGCGTTTGGATTTTTCATTTTGGTCTAACACTAACGCCACGTTCACTCGTGTACCGGGGATGATCGCGCGCACTCGCTTGCCGCGCGGCAAAGTACTCTTGATAAATTTTGAAACGGCAATGAACTCATCAACAAAAAACCGATAGAACAGCCGTTTTTGGAGTACGTATCGAGTACCGAGGGAGTGCCACCGTTCATGCCATATAACCACCTTCCCCAAGAGCTTTCCGAAGAAAGCAGTCCAGAACCGCTCAAATCCAAAATGCGTGTACACAGCATCGATCCGGTTCTTTCGGAAGATATCGCGGAAGAGCAGAAAATTCGACATGAAGTTGTACTTCGACACATTCCCGATAACGTACGGTATACCGTGGTGTCGCAGTTGTGTAACCCAGACTGGTTCATTCAATTTGTGCCGATTCTCCGGCCTGGAAAACCGGTTATATTTGCTGTTAATGTCTGGCACCAACCACAAAAGCTCGATGTCGGGATCTGGCCTTGCAGACAGTTCCACTAGGCTTTGCTCGATCGAACTATATGTATCAACGACATAACCAGGCACAACCAGGATTCGCACCTTCCTCCCTGCAGCATCTGTCTTGTTGTTAATATTTTCGGCGGACCTAGTTGTCATCATAACAGCGTCTCCTTGCACGTTGAAACGTCGCGCAGCATCATAAATAGTCGTGCTCATCTGAGCGTTGGCTCATTCAGCTGTCCTTGGTAGTCAGCAATTGTCGTGACCAGTTTCACTTCGTCACCTTTTAATAAAGCTACACGCGGGTCCACATAAAGCGCCTGATTCGTCGGCGTACTCTGTGAACCAAGGCCGCTATGACTGCCCTGATACCGAAGCGCTTCAAGGCATACCTGATGGAGCTCAGCTTGCTTTGTCTGCTGCCAATATACGCGAGGCAAGCATCTGCCAGATGATAGTTAAACCATTTCTTGCCGAAGAATTCTCGATGCTTGTAAAGCATGGCCGTCTGCTTCTCCAACTCTGGGGCCGACAGCTCCTTCTTTTCACCCGTCATACGATCAGGGCTAGCCTCGTTATATAAGAGAAGGGGCTCCGCGACCCAGCCAACCGTATAACACTGGGCAATACGAATGAAGGCGTCCCAGTCTTCTCCCTGCCGCAAGCTCTCATCAAACATGATCTCCTTCAGGACATGCGCCTTCGCAACAAGACTTGACGGGTTAAAGCTGCCCTTTCTCAGATCGTCCAAAGTAATCGATGGGCGCTTGTGTATTCGCATTGGATAGCCGTTGGATACCCCCATACACAATACGGCGTCGTAGTCCTTGAATACCCGAATCTGTTTATCAAGCTTGTCTGCCCGCCATTCGTCATCGTCGTCAATGAATGCGATGTACGCTCCCTTTGCTGCTCTTATCCCGGTGTTACGAGCGGCCGGGAGCCCCTTGTTGCGCTCGTGCCGGAAGTACCGGATTCTTGAATCCGGAATCGTCTGTACGACAGACGCTGTATCATCAGGTGAGCCATCGTCCACCACGAGTATTTCGAGATTCTTGTGAGTCTGCCGACGAACACTTTCTATCGCCCGTGGAACAAGCGCTGCACGCTTGTACGTAGGAATTATCACACTGATGAGTGGTTCTGTGGTCATGGTTGAGCCCTCCTCGAGCCATTCGGATTATCTGAAGCTGCGCTCGAGAAACTCTTCCGCAATCTTGCTCGGACACGCCTGGCCAATATGCCAGCAACATTCATCAAACCGTACCGGCGTGCGGTATACACAAGGAGCGTGAACCTATCTCGTCGGTCCTTGATGCCATAGAGCAGCGCCCTGCACATATGACGCTTGAACCATTTGCCGCCAAAAAACTGCCTATGCTTTTGAAGCATCCGTAGCCGCTGCTCCACCTCAGCAGGTGAAGCACTACGGCCACTGTTGGTAATTCGAACATGATCATCTTGGTTGTATCGCACGAATACCTTATCAAGATATGCGATTTTTTGTTTCTGCGCGATCCGTATAAACAGGTCCCAGTCTTGATAGCATGGTAGACTCTCATCGAACATCGTCTCTTTCAATACGCTCGCCTTCGCCATCAAAAGTCCAGTTCCCCCACCCGTGAACTTGCCCTGCCTAAGGTCTTCTAGATCCACCGTTTTTTTCGACTCCCTTTTTGATACACGTTTTCCCGGTTGCGTCGAGGCACAGAGCACTACTTCGTAATTTCGGAGGATCTTTAGTTGCTCCTTTGTTTTATCCGGTTCCCATGCGTCATCATCGTCCAAGAACCCGACGAATTCTCCGCTGGCCGCGCGAATTCCCGTATTCCGTGCCGCCGCCCCACCACGGTTAACGTCGTGACGGATATAGCGAATGCGTGGATCTTCGATGCTGTCAACCAAATGGTGAATATCTTCCGTCGATGCATCATCGACGATAATTATATCCAGATTCGTGTATGTCTGCTGCCTTACGCTCTCCAACGCACGCTCAAGAAGCGCCGCCCGATTGTAGGTTGGTATGACGACACTAACGAGCGGACCGACTGCACTTGGCGTCATGGCCGATGCCGCTTGTTCTCCTTTCTTAACTTGCTCGCTAGACATTCCTGTCCATATCCTCAATAAAAAACTGGCTAATTGAAAGATTCATCTATTTAGTTCATCTAATGGATTTATGTATCAACTCTAGTATATTGGCTATTGGCTCATTACCAGTCAAAACCAAGTCATAAAACGCTCTGTTCTGCATCCGCCAGTTATTTCCTGCGATAAGCTGCTCTGTCATTACTGACTGATCCCTTGATCGAATTCTTTTCACAAGCTCCGCGTTGTCCGGAGCTACCAGCACATGCAATACTGTTCCATGCTTTGGATCAGCGCTAAAGAAGAACATTCTAGCCACCGGCTCGGAAAGCCGTTGGATGTACCAAGTCCAGCGCTAATTGGAGCACACTTGTGTAATGGCAAGGCAAAGGGCGGGCTCACCCATGATAGAAGTTAGGCACTTCTGCAAAATGCAGCGCCAATTCCACCGCCAGTGTGCCAATGCTTATTTGGCCATTCTTGAAAATAAAGGAACGACCTATCGGTGCGCACGGCAAACTTTAGCAACTCATCCGTAATATGTGAATTATCCCCAAGCACAAGCGCTCGTTGACTAAGTTTATTCTCAATCACCTTATATTCTCTCCCTTCGTATTCTGCAGAATGATCGCTGTCGTTTATAAACAGATCGATGGGATGCTCGAAGCTGTCCAACGACTCAATGGAGTCACCATAAAGAATCCGGCCGAACTCAGCATATTGTCGTTTGAGTAAATAACCTGCTTTCGGATTGATATCGGTACCGTAGTAATAACCGTGGTGTCCCTCCTCAGCGTTTCGCTTAAGAGCGGCCGTGAGCACGCAGGCGCCCAATCCCTTATCCACGCCCGTCTCAACGATAATACCTGGCTTCAATGCCCGCGCTAGTGCGTACCACCCCAGGCGCCTTCCGAATCTAATGTCGGCATCTGTAAAACACCCATCTTTACTCTCCTTAATACGCTGCTGAATGTACGTCTTCAACTCGGAATCGTCCTCCAATTCACTCATATACTCCCTCGCCTGAAGGTATGTAATTCCCGTAATATCAGCTACAAAACAGGATAAATAGACTTTGTTTAGCTCAGTCAGGTCGTATGTTATGTTGGTATATTCTTTTGAACTGCATAACCACTTCAGAAAAAACCATGCTGGCCGAATAATCGCATTTTTCCCCAATCTCAACCGGTACAATAGAAGCAGGCTTCGCCCCAGTACAGGAATTCTTCGGGTGGGTCTCAAATACTGCCGTAGAAAACCAGTTAATATCATGTCGCTACTCCTCCGTTCTCCCAAACTACGTACTATTGTTTCTTAGATATAAAATCCATACGGGTCTTTCTGGTATCTTTCGACTTTCATTTTCTGACCTCGCGAGCATGTTGTGCTTGAAAACAATGTTAGGCACCAGCCACAGGAACTTGATATCTCGGTTCGAACTTGAGCATAAC
>FXBF010000654.1_pt1 | contig 12035 bp, 9 predicted proteins | sample 5335321 | NCBI WGS metagenome assembly FXBF01 (sample SAMEA103928391, study PRJEB20085) | sediment metagenome | isolation source: sediment | reverse complement strand
CCAAGCGGCGGAGCAGTTGCATTTGTGTGCCCGAGTTGGGAGAAGGGCAGGATGACCTGGAACTTTTCACCGAGGGCGATGTGTTGTACGCGGCGATGCTGGTCTCCATCGCCTCCGCCCGTCATCATGTGCGCCTAGAAAGTTATATCTTCGCCGATGATGAGATCGGCCGGCGGTTCGCCGAGGCCCTGGCCGAGCGGGCCGCCGCTGGAGTGGTGGTGCGGTTGCATCTTGATGCAGCCGGCTCCCTGTTCCGGACTTCGCGGCGCCTGGAAAATTACCTGCGCGACCACGGTGTGCGTGTGCGCTGGTTCCACCGCTGGAGCTGGCGACGACCGCTGCGCTACAATCGCCGCAACCATCGCAAGCTCCTGGTGATTGACGAGCAGGAGGCCTATGTCGGTGGCTTTAATATTCACCGGGAGAGTTCCCGGGCGGTGAGCGGCGAAGCACGTTGGCGCGACACCCATGTGCGGCTGAGCGGCGGCCTTGCGGTGCAGGCGGCGGCGCTGTTCGATGCCTTCTGGCGGGGTCATCGCCGCTGGGGCGCGCGGCAGGCAGCGAGTGCCCACAGTGTACTGCTGCCCAATTACTCCCGTGCCTGCCGCGAGCGCCTGCGCTGCATCTACACCGATATGCTGCGTAGGGCACGCCGGACGCTCTATCTTACCACCCCCTATTTCGTGCCCGACCGGCGCACCCAGCGGGGCTTGATGATGGCCGCCGGGCGTGGGGTGGATGTTCGAGTGCTGGTGCCGTGCAAGGGCGATATCATGTTGGCGCGCTGGGCGGCACGGGCGGCATACGGTCAGCTCCTGGCAGGCGGTGTGCGCATCTACGAATATCTGCCGCGGGTGTTGCACGTCAAGACTGCGGTGGTGGATGGTGACTACGTGACTATCGGCACGGCAAACCTGGACTATCGCAGTTTCTTTTTAAATTACGAACTGAACCTGTTTAGTCGCGATCGCCGCCTGTGCCGTCAGCTGGAAGGGCAATTCATGCAGGACTTGGCCGAGGCGGAGGAGATCCACGCCGAGCAGTGGCGGCGGAGGTCCTGGGGCGGTCAACTGTTGGAAGCGGTGGGCTGGATGGCGCGGCGGTGGTTATGATAAAGACGGTGCATAGGAACAACCCGTGTTTGGCCTGTTTCAATTGATTCGCAATCAGCTTTTTCTCCGGTGTCACCAACAGATGCATGGTTGGTCATGAGGACGTACGCGTTAATTCGACAAGCCTGTTTTTCCGCTACCTCACCCCAAGCTTGACCTGACACTAACTTACAGGTTCTAAAATATGTAAACACCATGGTGAGGGCTGGGACTATAGGGCCATGAAACACATATCTATTGGTCAGACAGCGCATAACAATGCGCATTAGGGGGCAGGACGATGATAGAAGATCCGCCCCGTAATACCGTGGACGCCGCCGCCCGGCGTATCCTGGGTCTGGTACTGAAAGATTATCGCGGGCCGGTAGCGATCCGGCTATGGAACGGGGAAACGGTAGGAAGTGATCTGGCCGCGCCGTGCACCCTTGTGTTCCGTCATCCCGCCGTACTGCGCGACCTGGTATTGCACCAGGACCTGATGCATCTGGCCGAGATCCTCGACGTGGAAGGACTGCGGCGCCACTACGCCCTCACCCTGCGTCGCTGGGTGCAGGCGCTGCAGGCGCACCGGACCCATGCGGTAAAAACGGTGAGCGAAGCCACCTATCGGCTATGGCGGCTGTACATGGCCGGTTCCGCCTATTACTTTGATCGAGGTAGCGTCAACGTGTACCAGGTGCTGGCCGGTCAGGCATACCAGCCGTTGGCGACACCGCTGCGGCGTGACGATCTCTACCGGAACACAGGGGAAGTTCACGCGGTACGCCACCAGCCTGGATGAGCACGTCCACAAGTACCTGTCACCGTCCGATACCTACGATGCGATCATTTACACAGGCAGTGGCTTGATGGGGCGCAAGGAAATGACAATGGCCGGGGGTTAGGCAAACGGTTTAGGACTTCACAGCTTGTCTGTTTTTTTCAGAGTAACACAGAGCACAAAAGGAGGAGATCTATGGCCACAGATCCAGTATGCGGCAAGCGGATCAACCGAAACAAGGCGCATATCACGGTTACGTTCAAAGGGCATGATTATCGGCTTTGTTGTCCCATGTGTCAGTCGGAGTTCGAGAAAAATCCTGAGAAATATATCGACCAGAGGAAGCAACGGTAGGTAATATGCGGAGCGGGTAGCCGGCCGCCCGTCGTTGACCGGTCTGTCGCGAAGCTGCATCGACCGCCCGTCGCCGGAGTGAGGGTGCCCGGAGGGGGATAGTGCCCGGGCCAGCGGTAATTGCAGACACCGGCTTCCTCACGTCCTGCAAATAAGGTGATAAAAAAAATGAAGGCGCATCCACCGAACCAGGGTAACGCCAAGAAGAAATGGAGGCCAGAGATATCCAGTAAATCGAGTTCACTCAACAACCCGATCCAGATCGCCGGCGCCGGTCCGGCAGGACTGGCGGCGGCCATCACACTGGCCCGGGCCGGGCGGGTGGTGCTTGTCCACGAAGCACACCGGGAAGTGGGCTACCGTTTCCGGCGCGACCTGCAGGGCCTGGAGAACTGGACCACCAAGCGGGACGTGCTCGAGGTGCTGCAAGACCTCGGGATCACCACCGACTTTAAAAAGGTTCCCTGCCGCCGGGGGACGGTTTTCGATGCCTGGGATCGGGCGCACGCGATCCGGAGCCGGGAACCCCTCTACTATATGTTGGAACGGGGACCCGGTCCCACGACCCTGGACTCGGCGTTGCTCATGCAGGCGCTGGAGTTGGGCGTGGAGGTGCGCTTCAACAGCCGGCTGGAGCGACTTGAGGGTCCCGGGATCCTGGCGACAGGCCCCAAGGCGGCCGATGCCATTGGCGTCGGTTACCACTTCGACACCGCCATGGAGGACGGCTTTTGGGCCATCTGCGACAACAACCTGGCGCCCGGAGGGTATGTCTATCTGTTGATCATGGGTGGCCGGGGCACGGTGAAGAGCGCCTTGTTTTCCGGGTTCAAGCAGGAGAAGGTCTACGTCGAGCGTACGGTGGAGGCCTTCCGCCGGCTGGTGGGTTTGGAGATGACCAACCCTCGGCCACACGGCGGTGCGGGCAACTTCCGTATTCCAACCACGGCGAAGTCCGGGGTGCATCCAATCGCCGGGGAACAGGCCGGCTTCCAGGACACCCTCTGGGGGTTCGGGATGCGCCAGGCCATTACCTCCGGCGTGCTCGCGGCCCGCAGCCTGCTTGATGGGAGAGACTACGACGCCCTCTGGCGCCGCGAGCTGGGCGCGGCGATGGAGTCCTCGGTGGTGAACCGTGCGCTTTACAGCCGCCTTGGCAACCGGGGATATGGTTGGCTGCTGCGGTATCAGGCGAAGGCCGGAGACACTCGGCAATTTCTATATCGTATCTACCGGCCGTCCCGGATCAAGAAACTGCTGGCACCGTGGGCCCGGAGGCGCTACAAGAGCCGGCGCAAAGACGTAAGTTGTAACCATGTGGATTGCACGTGCGTCTGGTGCCGGTGTGGTCAAGACTCGAATCTTTAGATTTTGGCGGCTTATCCGAGTCGCCACCCCAAGCTTGACCTGACACTGACTTACAGGTTCTAAGATTAGTAAACACCACGGCGATGACTGGGACTATAGGGACCATGAAACACATATCTATTGGTCAGACCGCGCATAACAATGCGCATTAGGAGGTAGAACGATGACAAAAGATCCGGTATGTAGCATGGACGTGTCTGCAGACTCGGAGCTTCGGCACCGCCACGAAGGTAAGGAATATCTGTTTTGCAGCGCCCATTGCCTGACGAAGTTCAAGGCCGCGCCCCAGGATTACCTGGGAGATGGCAAGGATAAAGCGGCGTCTTCGCAACAGCCGCAAGATGTCGAATACATCTGCCCGATGTGTCCCGAGGTGAGTCAGATCGGCCCCGGAGCATGTCCGAGTTGTGGCATGGCGCTAGATCCGAAAATAGTGCCTGTCGCGGCAACCAAAACTGAATACACCTGTCCCATGCATCCGGAAGTGGTGCAGGATCATCCCGGCAGTTGTCCAAAATGCGGCATGGCCCTGGAGGCCGTCACGGTAGAGGCGGAAGAAGACACCAGTGAACTGGACTATATGAGCCGCCACTTCTGGATCAGTGCCGTGCTAGCCATCCCGGTGTTATTCAGTGCCATGGCAGCCGAGTTCTGGCCTGAAGGCATGGCGGAACTGATCGATCCCAGTCTGCGTCAGTGGCTTGAAATGGTGGTCTCAACCCCGGCGATAGTCTGGGGAGGCTGGATATTCTATGTGCGCGCCATACAGTCGGTCATCACGCGCAATCTCAATATGTTTACCCTTATCGGACTCGGTGTATCGGTTGCCTGGACCTATAGTGTGATCGCCACCGTCGCCCCCGGTATTTTCCCGGAGGCTGTATTCAACGAGGTTGGCGTCGTGCCGGTCTATTTCGAGGCGGCAGCGGTGATCACCGCGCTGATATTGCTTGGACAGGTATTGGAACTACGGGCGCGCAGTCAGACCAACGCCGCCATCAAGCTGTTGCTGGGGCTGGCGCCCAAGACCGCGCGTATCGTCCGCGACGATGGTACTGAAGAAGATATACCCATGGAGCATGTGCAGGTCGGCGATACGCTGCGGGTGCGCCCCGGTGAAAAGATTCCGGTGGACGGCACGGTAATCGATGGCGAAAGCAATGTCGATGAATCCATGGTCACCGGTGAACCCATACCGGTAGAAAAGATGGCGGGGGAAAGACTTATTGGCGCCACGGTCAACGGTACCGGCAGTCTCATGATGCGGGCCGAAAAGGTGGGATCAGACACCCTGTTGGCGCAGATCGTACAGATGGTTGCCGATGCCCAGCGTTCACGGGCGCCGATCCAGAGGCTGGTCGATATTGTTGCCGGGTACTTTGTACCCGTAGTTGTAGTCATTGCCATCATTACCTTCATCGTCTGGGGTCTGTGGGGACCGGAACCCGCTATCGCCTACGCCGTGATCAATGCCGTGGCGGTATTGATCATCGCCTGTCCCTGTGCCCTGGGCCTGGCGACACCCATGTCCATCATGGTCGGCACCGGCAAAGGCGCGATGATGGGGGTGTTGTTCAAGAATGCCGAGGCGCTGGAGGTCTTGCGCAAGGTGGATACCCTGGTGGTGGACAAGACCGGCACCCTCACCGAAGGTAAGCCGAAACTGGTTTCCGTTGTCGCGGTCGACGGCTTTCACGAACACGACGCGCTGCGCCTGGCCGCCAGCCTGGAGCGGGCCAGTGAACACCCCTTGGCGGAGGCCATCGTCCGCGGTGCCGAGGAAAGGGAAGTGAGCCTGGCCAAGGCCGACGACTTCAAATCGGTGACCGGCAAGGGGGTCACGGGTAAAGTGGACGGCCGCGATGTAGCGCTGGGTAACATCAAGCTGCTGGAGGGTCTCGGCATCGACACCGGTGATTTGCCGCAACAGGCAGATAAGCAAAGAGCTGACGGTCAGACCGTCATGTTGCTCGCCATCGACGGTAAGGCCGCCGGTCTGATCGGCGTAGCCGATCCCATCAAAGATTCCACCCCTGAGGCGATACAGGATCTTCATAATGAAGGTATCCAGGTGGTGATGCTCACTGGCGACAGCCTCAAGACCGCTGAAGCGGTGGCCGCCAAACTGAATATCGACCGGGTGCAGGCCGAAGTGCTACCGGACCAAAAGGCCACGGTAGTCAAGGAGTTGCAGGATGAAGGGCGGGTGGTGGCCATGGCGGGTGACGGTATCAACGATGCACCGGCGCTGGCCCAGGCCCAGGTGGGTATCGCCATGGGTACCGGCACCGACGTCGCTATGGAAAGTGCCGGGGTGACCCTGGTCAAGGGAGATTTGCGCGGGATAGTCAGGGCACGCCACCTGTCACGTGCCACCATGCGCAATATCCGCGAAAATTTATTCTTCGCTTTCATCTATAACTCGGTCGGGGTGCCGGTTGCCGCCGGGGTGCTGTATCCGGTGTTCGGCCTATTGTTATCGCCGATCATTGCCGCCGCCGCCATGAGCTTCAGTTCGGTGTCGGTGATCGTCAATGCGTTGCGTCTGCGTAAGGTACGCGTTTGAGGAGGGACGGTAAGAACAGCTATTCAAAATCACATACCTTAGGGAGGAATGGAATAGTTCTGAACGGGCTGGCTCAACTAAGTTGAAATGGACAAGTCGAATGTGGATAGGGAGATATATTCTTCTGAGCGGGGAAGGAGGTGAGAAATGAAACCAGGTATTTCACTCGCGGCCGTGGGTCATGCCACCAGCATATTATTTGCTATCACCTTCACCTTGTGTGTGGGTTTCGACCTGCTGCTTCCCGATTACGCTATGTACGAGGTCTGGAGCAGGCTGCTGCCGGGTTTTGAGTGGCTCAGCTGGAAAAGCTTCTTCCTGGGGCTGATCGAGAGCTACAGCTACGGCTGGTACGTGGCCCTCATTTGGGTGCCCGTCTATAAGATATTCGCCGCCCGCGGGCGGAACTAACGCGCAAAGCCGATAGGCCTTGTCCAAGGGGAGGAACTGGGATGAAGGGCAAGACCGTTGTCACCGTAAACGCCGGCAGTTCCTCTATCCGGTTGGGCGTGTTCGCCTGTGACGGCGGCGCCCCGCGGCGGCTCGCTTCGTCCCATCACCGCACTGTCGAAGACGCTTACGAGGTGCTGTTGCGTGGGTTTCTGCAGGAACATGGAGTCGGGACTGTTACCGCTGTCGCCCACCGTATCGTACACGGAGGCGCGTCCTTCACCGCGCCCTGCCTGCTGGATGCCCAGGTGGAAGCGGAGATCGAGCGCCTGGCGCCCCTGGCCCCGCTGCACAATCCCCCAGCCCTCGACTGGATCCGGGCCTGCCGCGACGTTTTGGGGGAGCGCAAGCCACAGGTGGCCGTGTTCGATACCGCTTTCTATACCGACCTGCCCGAGGTGGCGGCCACCTATGCGCTGCCGCGGGAATTGAGCCGCAAGCACGCCCTGCGCCGTTTCGGCTTCCACGGTCTGGCGCACCAGGCCCTCTGGCGACGCTGGCGGCAACTGCGACCGCAGCTTAACGGTGGAGGGCGGGGAATCTCCCTGCAGCTCGGCGCCGGTTGTTCCATCACGGCCGTAGATCAGGGTTCGCCGCGGGATACGTCGATGGGTTTTTCGCCCCTAGAGGGTCTGGTGATGGCCACCCGCTCCGGGGATCTGGACCCCGGCCTGATTACTTACCTGCAACGCCGCGAGGGACGCGGGCCGGATGACATAGACCGTCTATTGAACCAGGTGTCCGGCCTGCTGGGAGTATCCGGGTTCAGCGGCGATATGCGCGTGCTGTTGGATAGCGATCATCCGGACGCTCGCCTGGCCGTGGCGTTGTATTGTTACCGGGCACGCAAATATGTCGGCGCCTACCTGGCCGTTTTGGGCGGCGCCGACGCCATCCTGTTCGGCGGCGGTGTTGGGGAAAACGCGACGCCGGTGCGCGAACAGATCCTGGCGGGCATGGAATGGTGCGGCATCATCATCGACGAGAATGCCAACAGTACGATGAGCGGGAAAGAGGGTCGTATCAGTGCGCCCACAAGCAAGACCGAGGTGTGGGTGATACCGGTCGACGAGGCCGCAGTCCTGGCGCAAGAGGCCCTGCACGTGGTGCAGAGCTGCTAACCGTATAGAGGCAACCGACGATGGAAAACACAATCAAACCCACAAGCCGAGACGGGCCGCTCTCCGCCGAGGAGTTGCGTAAGATAGACGCCTACTGGCGTGCCGCGAACTACCTGTCCGTGGGGCAGATTTACCTGCTGGACAACCCGTTGCTCAAAGAGCCCTTGAAGCTGGAGCACGTCAAGCCAAGACTGCTCGGCCACTGGGGCACGACGCCGGGTCTCAACTTCATCTATGTCCATTTCAACCGCGTGATCAAGGCGCGCGATCTGAGTGTTATTTATATCGCCGGCCCCGGCCACGGCGGCCCCGGCCTGGTCGCCAATACCTACCTGGAAGGGACCTACAGCGAGGTCTATCCCAATATCAGCCGGGATGCCGATGGCTTGAAAAAACTGTTCAGACAGTTCTCCTTCCCCGGCGGCATCCCCAGTCATGTGGCCCCGGAAACGCCGGGCTCCATCCACGAAGGGGGGGAGCTGGGTTATGCCCTGTCCCATGCCTATGGCGCGGTGCTGGATAACCCCGATCTCTTGGCGGCCTGCGTGGTGGGTGACGGTGAGGCCGAGACCGGGCCGCTGGCCACGGCCTGGCATTCCAACAAGTTTCTCAACCCGGTGCATGACGGCGCGGTGCTCCCCCTCCTGCACCTGAACGGCTACAAGATCGCGAATCCGACGGTGTTGGCGCGGATCAGCCATGAGGAGCTTGAAAGCTTGTTTATCGGCTATGGGTACAAGCCCTATTTTGTCGAGGGATCGGATCCCGAGACCATGCACCAGTTGATGGCGCAAACCCTGGATACGGCGATTGCCGAGATCAAGGCGATCCAGCACAGTGCCCGCACCCAGGGCGTCGGCAAGCGTCCCCAGTGGCCGATGATTATCCTGCGCAGTCCCAAGGGCTGGACCGGTCCGAAGGAGGTGGACGGCAAGAAGACCGAAGATTTCTGGCGCTCCCACCAAGTGCCCTTCGCCGAGATGGCGACGAAGCCGGATCATCTCAAGCTGCTCGAAGAATGGATGAAGCGTTACCGGCCCGATGAGCTCTTTGACAAGAACGGCGCCCTGGTGCCGGAACTGGCGGAGCTGGCGCCCAAGGGCGATCGGCGCATGGGGGCCAACCCCCACGCCAACGGCGGCATCCTGCTTAAGAGCTTAAGAATGCCTGACTACCGGGACTACGCCGCCGAGGTGCCTGCGCCCGGTGCGGTATTGGGCGAAGCGACCCGGGTGATGGGCACGTTCTTGCGCGAGGTGATGAGGCGCAACGCGGATGCGCGCAACTTCCGGGTAATGGGCCCCGACGAGACCGCCTCCAACCGGCTGGGGGCCCTGTTCGAGGTAACGGACCGGGCGTGGATGGCGGATAGGATTCCTGAAGACGATCATCTTGCCCCGGACGGCCGGGTGATGGAGATCTTGAGCGAGCACACCTGCCAGGGCTGGCTCGAAGGCTACCTGCTGACCGGGCGTCACGGTGTGTTCTCGTGCTACGAGGCCTTCATCCACATCATTGCCTCCATGTTCAACCAGCACGCCAAGTGGCTCAAGGTGACCAGCCAAGAGATTCCCTGGCGGCGCCCCATCGCCTCCCTCAATTACCTGCTGACCTCCCACGTCTGGCGCCAGGACCATAACGGCTTTTCGCACCAGGACCCCGGCTTCATCGATCACGTCATCAATAAGAAGGCCGACATCATCCGGGTCTATCTCCCGCCGGACGCCAACTGCCTGCTGTATATCACGGACAAGTGCCTGCGCAGCCGCGATTTTGTCAACGTCATCGTGGCGGGCAAGCAACCCCAGCCCCAGTGGCTGGATATGGATGCCGCGATCAAGCACTGCACCGGGGGCATCGGTATCTGGGAGTGGGCCAGTAACGATAAAGGCGCCGAGCCCGATGTGGTGATGGCCTGCGCCGGCGATGTGCCGACCATCGAAATTCTGGCGGCCGTAGACCTGTTGCGTCAACAGGTGCCGGAGTTGAAGATCAGGGTGATCAACGTGGTAAACCTGATGACGCTTCAGTCCAAGGAAGAACATCCCCACGGTCTGTCGGACAAGGAGTTCGATATTCTGTTCACAACGGACAAGCCGATCATCTTCGCCTATCATGGTTATCCCTGGCTGATCCACCGCCTGACCTACCGCCGGACTAATCACAGAAATCTCCACGTCCGCGGGTATAAAGAAGAAGGCACCACCACCACGCCGTTTGATATGGCGGTGCGCAACGACCTGGATCGTTTCCACTTGGTGGGTGATGTCATCGAGCGGGTACCAAAGCTCGGCCATCTCGCGGCGTATACTAAACAGTTTGTCCGCGACAAGCTGATTGAGCACAGGCAATACATTACCGAGTACGGCGAGGACATGCCGGAAGTCGCCCAGTGGGTTTGGGGCGGTTCCGAGTAGCGGGGGCATTTATGGCTGAGCGGGGGAAGGAAGAATCCATAACAGACGCGGAAAAGAAATGTCACTGCCGGGATACCCAGGGCCATTTTCTGGACCGGGCCTTCGAGCGCCTGCACCTGGAGCCGGCACAGTGTGAGTTATTAGGCTCCCCGTTCCGGGAGGTCACCATCAGCATCCCCCTCACGATCCACCGGCAAGGTGGGGAACTGCTGCGCACCTTTTCCGGTTACCGGGTCCAGCACAACCACGCTCGCGGCCCGTTCAAGGGCGGATTGCGCTACCATCCGGGGGCCAACCTGGAGGACATCCGCGCCCTGGCGCAGTTGATGACCTGGAAGACCGCGCTGGTCGACATCCCCTTCGGTGGCGCCAAGGGCGGGATTGCGGTCGACCCCAAGGAGCTTGGTGCCGACGAACTGGAGGTGTTGACCAAGCGGTTCAGTCAGAAGATGGCCCCGGTCCTCGGGGTGCACGAGGACATCCTGGCGCCGGATATCGGCACCCATCCGCGGGTGATGGCCTGGATCCTGGAGGAATACAGCAAGGTCCACGGCTATGCGCCGGGGATTGTCACCGGCAAACCCCTGGAGCTGGGGGGTTCGGCCGGCCGCCTGGAGGCCACCGGCTACGGGGTGGCCTACCTCAGCCGCGTTGTGGCGGAGGAGTTGCATTGTCCCGTTGAGGAATCCCGGGTGGTCATCCAGGGCTTCGGCAACGTGGGGTCGCATGTCGCGCAGTGCCTCGCTGGGATGGGCGCGCGTATTATCGCCGTGTCTGATTCGAGCGGCGGGGTGGTGGCCGAGGCAGGGATCGATATTGCCGCCGCGCTCCGGCAGGTGGAGGAAACCGGCTGCCTGGAGGGACTGGCGGGCACCGAACCGATCAGTAACGCCGAACTCCTGGAGTTGCCCTGCGACATCCTGGTCCCGGCGGCGCTGGAGGCCACCATCGACTGTGACAATGCGCCCGCCATCCGCGCCCGGATGATTGTCGAGGCCGCCAACATGCCGGTCACCCATGAGGCCGACGCCACGTTGCGGGACCGCGGCATCGTCATCGTCCCGGACCTCCTGGCCAACGCCGGAGGCGTATTGGCCTCGTACTACGAGTGGGTGCAGAACCTGCAAGAGTTTCCGTGGGACCGGGAAACGGTGCTGCGCCGCCTGAAGCAGCGTCTGCTACGCTCCTATACGGAAGTGCGGGATTTTGCCGCCTCCCAGCGGGTTGATCTGCGGACCGCGGCCTACGAGTTGGGCATCAAGCGCGTGGTCCATGCCGTTGCCTTGCGAGGTTTCTGAATGGCAGAGTCTGAGTCGAACACCGCTGGTTCGCATTTGGCTATGTATTTTTTCTAACAAGCGAAGGAGAGACCATGCAGTATCGTTTTTATTCTTTATTTCTTTTCCTGTTGATGCCACTCACCGTAACCAGTGGTGCGGCATTGGCGGAGACCGGCAAAAAACCCGACAAACAGGCGGTCGTGCGCGGTGAAGGGCTTTATAAAACCTATTGCCAGTCCTGCCACGGTAAACGTGGTGTCGGGGAGCCCGGTATCCCCAATAGCATTCGCCAACCTGAGTATTTTACCGCACCGCCCTTGGACGACTCCGCCCATGCCTGGCACCATACCGACGAGGGCATGGTCAAGACTATCCTGGGAGGCTCGCCCCGGACCAAACGCATGCCGGCCTGGAAGAAAGCAATATCCGAAAAGCAGGCGCGTGACATTGTGGCCTACATCAAGAGCCTGTGGAGCCCGCGCAGCCTCGCCTGCCAGGGACCCAAACACATGTCGTGCAAGTAAGGGATAGGAAATTCTTTTTAACATAACCCCCATTGTGCGCAGTGAACGCCGGGATTTCAGGCCGTTCCGCCGCCGGCCCGCCC
>FXBF010000653.1_pt1 | contig 12045 bp, 10 predicted proteins | sample 5335321 | NCBI WGS metagenome assembly FXBF01 (sample SAMEA103928391, study PRJEB20085) | sediment metagenome | isolation source: sediment | reverse complement strand
CAGGAATGCTCTGCCCCGGTAGTATGTAGCTTTTATCAATCGACCGCGCCTGTATCACGAGGCAGGCTCACTACCTAGTACTTCTCGGGGATCATGCAATAACAATTTCTCGCCACCTGATAGCCCTTTGGTCACGACAACAAACCGGCCATCACTGGGTCCGGTTTCAATGGCGACAGCCACAGCTTTGTTCATTTTCCACAGGAAACTCACCGCCTGGTCACCAGAATAGAACACCGCCTCGACCGGCACGCGTACCACATCCTTAAGTTGTGCCGTCTGTATCCGGGTACGCGCTGTCATACCCGGACGCAGCTTTGGGTCGACATCAGCAATGGCGACACGGACAAGAAACCTTGGCATTTCTTCATCCTTGCCTGTAGCCAGTGTACCGATGGTTTCCACACGCCCGGTCAACAGCATATTGGGGTAGGCCTGCGGGCGAATTAGTGCTGTCTGTCCTACTTCGAGCTGGGCAATATCTGTTTCACGAATTTTCAGGTCGGTAATGATTTCAGACATATCAGGCAGGACGATGAACCCATTGTGCTGCCAGACGGAATCCCCTACCTGTACCTTGCGCATTTCACCCTGTACAGAGACAATTTTGTATACGACAAATCCTGGTACCGGTGCTTTTAAAATTGTTTTATCCAGTAAGGCTTTTGCTGACAGCAGCGACTTTTTCAGCACGTCGTAACGATGATTTAAGCGAATCATCGCCGCATTTTTCAGGGCCAGTTTATGCTGATTAACCGTCTTCTGCTCAGCTACTTTACGCTCAAGCTCAGCCAACTTAAGTTCTGACTGCCGAATCTCGCCGGGGGCTATCATTTCACGCAGCAATTTATCCCGTAGTTTTGCCAGATCCAGACCGGCACCAGTCTCACTAATTGCTGCCTTTGCCTGTTCATATTCACTGCGTTTAGTAAAGCCCTGTTTAAGGAGGTCTTTCTTTGATTTGGCTTTCTTCTTTGCCAGCCTGTGTTCCAGTTCAGCGGCCTGCAGATCATTTTTTGATTTTGTCAGGCGCAGTGGCAGCTCGGCCTGTTTCAGGCTCTTGTGTTTGAGTTGAGCCACTTCGAGATTGTGCAGCAGCCTTTCTGTACTTGCCCTGCCCTGCTGGATGGTCAGTTGCAGTTCTTCCTCAGCCTGTGCCAGGGCAGCACTGGCATCGCTTATCTTAGCCGCCAGCTTTTCAATATCTTCAACAAAAGGGGCCTGATCAAACTTGACGATCACCTCGCCGGGTTTAACGGTAGCGCCCTCAGGCTTAAGAAAAATGATCTTCGCCCGGTTACTGGGGAGATCTGAAGCCAGCGTGACGGAACGTCGTGCTTCGAGTATGCCTGACTCGATGATGGAAATATCAAAGGATCCCTGATCTGCTCTGGCTACAACAGGTTCCTGGAACGCCGCATTCTCGACACCTTCCTTTCCTGAACTCAGAATGGAAAAAACTGCGTAGAAAACGAGCAGGGCGATGCCCCCTTTAATTACATTTGGTTTGCTTGCGGTAATTGCCATTTATCTCTCAATTGACCACTTATCAGGTCAAGATTAAGCCGTGCCAACTGTAAATCAATAGTTGCCGTCAGGCTGGACTGCCTTAGCTGGGCAAGATCACGCTGACTTTCCAGTAATTCGATTACATCAATCTGCCCGTCATCATATCTCTTTTTTGCCAGCATAAACCTTTTTTCTCCCAGTTCTGCTGTCTTTTGTGCCAATAACGACTTCTCCTGAAATCGGCTCATCTGCCGAACGGCACTGCGGATTTCTGATTTAACTGTAGCGGTTAAATGCCTGTAACTTCTCTCGGCCTGCTCATATTCCAGCACGGCAAGTCTTGCCTGGTTTTTTTCAGTAGCAAAAGCAAAATCTGTCGACACATTCAAACCCAGGCCGATGCGCCGGTCATCAACAGTAAAGGTATCATCCAGTGATTCGCCCTGCCCAACCAGTGCATAATGGATACTCAAATCAACGGGAGGGCCTATCCGTTTGTTGATGATATTCTTACGCTTCAGTGCGTAATCGCGACGCTCCTTCATTGCGATTATTTCCAGCCGATGGTTCAGTGCCTTTTTCTGCAATACCTCAACTTCCTCTAGCTTAGACGATGCTTGCTGGCCCATCATCAAAGTAAAATCAAAATCCACTTCATCCTCAGGATTCAGGCCTAACAATATCTTCAGTTTGTCCAGATCATTTTGCAACAAGGCCTCAGAGTCTTTCACTGTCTGCCTGGAACGGGAGGCATTTAGCTCGGCCTGTTCAACATCAAAACTGGAGGCCAGATCATTTGCATATTTCGCCCTGACTGCAGCAACAAGCCTGTCGGCCGCCTCCCGCGCTGTCTGTTGCACGGCTATCCCCTGTTCTGCAAGGTAGGCGCGGTACCATGCCTGTATGACCCTGGCTGTTAGTTCTTCTGCACCGACTTCACTGACGCGCTCGCTGTGTTTTTTTTCACTCTCGGCTTTATTCAGGGCCAGCACACCACTGCGTTCCGGATCAGAAAACAGGGGGCGGGTGTACTGCACTCTGAACTCACTCAGTGCACTGGTATCAAACTTTGAGGCATATACTCCGGCCTCGACTCGTGAGCCGTCAGCCAGTTTGCGACTGAGTGACATCCTGTATTGCTGGCCAATTTCAGCACCCACCACTGCATCTGATCTGACTGATGCATTGAAATGTGTACGAAACACAGAACGCGCTACATCCAGTGACATGTCTGACTTTTTTACCTTGTCCAGCACCTGTAAGTATTCATAGTTACCGTTGAACGCTAAGCGGATTGCATCCTGCAAATCCATTCCTGCATACAGGGGCTTAGCTGCCAAAAAAAGAAGGAACGTTATAAAACATCGGGAAAGGCTTCCCAAAAGAGTAAGGAAATTGTGTCTATTCAACCACTGTTGCCCCATAAATTCGTCATTCCGGCAAAAGCCGGATCCAGTGACGTTGGCATTAATAAATATAAAACAAAAACTTCCTGGATACCCGCATTCACGAGTATTACGGCATATTATTTAGTTCCCTGCGCATCGTAAGTAATTGCCTGTCCTGTCGGCAAAGTACCATTGGAACCTATATTGATCAGAAAACTCAATTGCTGCAATGTCGAGATGGCGCCTGCAAGTTGAAATAGAGTTGAGATGCCTGAATAGACACCGTTAGCGCTGGCAGTAAATGAACCACCTACGATTGTGCCGCTTAGCTGGTTCGGAAAATTAGGATTGTTTGAAAGTTGAATGATTGTCAGTACTGTGCCAATGATCTGAAGCTGTAATACCAGATTCTGCAGTAGAACAGGATGGTCTGCAGGATTGCTGGCAACGGATGTCGTAACATTGTAAGTGCCACCCAACGAGCCCTCATTTCCACCACCTGAGCCTGGATCACCTGTACCTGGATCACCTGTGCCCGGGTCACCTGTGCCCGGATCACCAGAGCTACCATCACTGCTTGAACTACCTGCCGCGATCAACAATACCGCTGCGGCACCAAGGGCTGTGATGGTAACAACCTTTGAATTTAGACCTGAGCCAGCTACAGAAACGGTTTTAATCACATTCCCTGCAGGATCGAGAAGTGTGTAGACACCGCTCTTCTTGAAATCAAACACTAGAATGCCCTTGCGATCTGTATCCTTTTGTTCACTGGTGCCGTCCTGAAATTTTATTGTGATGGTTGTTTCTGCAAGGGGCTGCCCATTTTCACCAACCATCGACAGATGCTTGGTGATCGCATTGGCTGCAGGTGCCAGCAGGATAAGTAACAGTCCAAGAATGAATGCTGATATTCTAAAGTCAGGAATTTGTGTATGTGGCCACTTCATCATATTACTTGTCTCCATCAACCAAATTTGATTTTTATTCTAACCAGATAACATGTTAGAGAATAACAGAATAAACTTTTCTATACAGGTGACCACCCGATGCCGATGTATCTCGGCACCAAATTGTAGTGGATAGAATCAAACCTGGACATAAATTTATTTTATGTGTAGATTAGAATAGTAATCTACGCCAACAATTAGAGTATGTCCAGAGTATCATTTTTTATATTTTCTAAAGATAAAAGACATAATTTCACAACGGGAATATTTAATGTATCAAGCGAACCGCTAGCCCCCTTTTTCAACGGGTCAGGTCATCGAATAAATGTCTTTATATATACTGTCGGAGATAACTATTTAATTGCCGGGCATCGGTTTCTCCAGGAGAAAACAATGATTAGAATATTACATTCTGATGGCAAGAAAAAGCTCTCGCATGATACTTCATTGCAAGCCAGGAAACATTCAAAATATTTAAAAATATTCTTCTTAGGCCTGTTCCTGGTGGGTGTGTTTGTGCTTCCACCGCTATCATACGCAGATGCCCAGACTGAAAATGCTAAAGATAAGATAAAAGATATTGTTAGTGGAATTGCAACAAAAGGGAAATCAGTTAAGGGTGCCTCTGGATCTATAGCAACAATATTGACCAACGCTGATTCAATAATATGCGCTGCCTGGGAAATCACATTCAGAAATACAGAATTGAAACTGACCTATCGATCACTGCGTGGAGAAAACGTTGATCAACAGCTTAAAAAAATACAAGAGTTACGTGCCATGGTAAACAAGGTATGTGGTCCAATTACATCAGGCGCTGAAGGTGGGGAGTCAAAAATAAAAGTAGGTGGCGGCGAAACAGATACAGAACAAGAAGAAACAGAGGAGGCAGATACACCGAAAGTTGATTACCCTCCCTATCATCTTTCAAAACTTGAGAAAAAATGCTGGCCACAGTGCAAAGATGAATGGCGCGCGATGGAATCAGCAAGACAAGGAGCATTGCTAAGAGCAACAAGACTAAGCAAAGCACAGGTAGAAGCTGATCAAGCAGCCTTACTCGTTAAAAACTCCCGCTCAAAATTAAAAAGAGCAAAGTCTGAAAGAAAAAAAGCAAAAGAAATCGAAGATGACTTTTACCCTAGAACTTCCAGAAAAATAGACACAGCCAGAAGTAAGACTATAAAAGACCTTGCAAATGCGGAGGGTGAGAATAATGCAAACGAAAAACTTCTTAAATCAAAAGAAGCAGCTCTAAAGAAGGCAAAAAATGAGCTTAAAAAATGGATTAAAATCTATGAGAAAAGAAGAGCTATCTATCTTGAATGCTTGAAAAAATGCAAAGCTGCATTAAACAAGACATCCATTGGTATGGGCTTCAACTATCAGCAGGGTAATACAGCGTTGCCTGCTAGTTATTCACCAAGTATTTTTATTGCTTCAGATAGTCCTGAATGGTGTTCTTTCCGTGATGGTAATCCGACGGGTACAACACTGGATGGTACTGACAATGGAGACGATCCCCGCGACACTCCGCCGCCAGACGGTGGCAACGGTCCACGTGATGCCAGTTCGCCAGTTGCAGGCGGTGGTATCCCGACTGACGATGGCGGTGACCCGCGCGATGCACCACCAACCGGTGGTGGTGGCGGTGATGACCCGCGTGATGCCGGTTCACCTGTTGCTGGCGGTGGCACTACCGTACCTGGAAAAAAGGAAGATGATGACGGGGACGACCCGCGTGATGCGCCAGTTACGATCTATGTCAAGGCCAAGTCCTCAGCCATTTCCGTAGGCAGCACCGCAGTAGCCACTGCTGGACAGCAAATCAAGCTATTTGCTGCTTCCACCACGAATGTGGCCTTACCCGGGAAAGGTGCAGCTAAGCCACAAACCGATCACGATAAGGAACCGATTCAGGGCACTACCGATAAACAGGGCAACCTTGCCCTGACGGCTACGCCAACTGCCATTGGGGCCAAGCCCGCTGCCGCTGGAAAAAGCTATGAAGTCAGTGTAGACACCACCGAACAAACCAGTCTGGTCTCAACAAAAGTCGCTGTCCTGCCGGGGGGTCTAAACAAATATGTCACGGATTCGGTAAACGTTGGTGGTCAGCAGTACACCGTGCTCACCCTGCCCAAATCGCAGGAAAAAACGGTGACCGGGTTACTTGACTCCGCTGGCATCAAATATGAAACCAACTACTGCAGGGAAAAACAGGGGGCTGCCAATGATCCTCTGTACAAAGGCAAAGGGGCCTGGAAACAGAAGTACGACAACCAGTGGGCAATCAAACGTGTTGGTCTGACTGCGGACAGTAACTCAGCCTGGAATAAACTGGGCAAGAACCCGAAGCCAGTCATTGTCGCCGTAATCGATACCGGGCTGGACTGGAATCACCTTGATATCGACTGGAACAACCTGTGGCGCAACCCCAAAGAGGTTCCAGACAACGGTAAAGATGATGATCGCAACGGTTATGTCGATGACCTTATCGGCTGGGACTTCTACGGTCGTCACAACAAACCCTGGGACCATGACGGCCACGGTACTGTCGTTGCCGGAATTATTGCCGCGACCCGGAACAACAAAGTCGGTATAGCCGGCATCAATCCCCACGCACGTATCATGGTGCTGAAGGCATTGAACAGCTTCGGACATTCACGCGCTTCGTATCTTGCCAAGGCCATTACCTATGCCGTCGATAACGGTGCTCGCATTATAAACATGAGTGTCGGCGGGAAAGAGATCACTACCATCGAGAAGGAGGCAGTGAAATACGCTGTGTCGAAGGGTGTACTGATCGTCGTTGCCTCCGGTAACGAGGGTGTCGACGTCAAGAACTACGGCATTGCCGGTCTCGATGGCGTCCTCACAGTAAGCGCCACAGACCTCAAGGACAAACGGGCCAGCTTCTCCAACTGGGGGGCACAGATCGATATCGCTGCACCGGGTATTGATGTATTAAGTCTTCGCGCACGACGTACTGATACCATGCGCGATATCCCGGGTGTCGAATACAGGAATGGCGCCAATTACGTCGGCAGGGACAAGCGATACTATCGCACCAGCGGCACCTCATTCGCTGCACCGATCGTTACTGGAGTAGCCTCACTGGTGATGTCGAAGCATCCAGATCTGTCCGGTGAAGAAGTCGCACAAATTCTCATGCAGACCGCCGATGATGTCGATACACCCGGCGTTGACCAATACTCTGGCCATGGCATCGTAAATGCCAAAAAAGCGCTGGAGGCCGAAGCCGGAATGTTCATCAATGCCCAAATCACCGGTGTACAGGTAGTACAGGGCAAGAAAGGCCCTGTCGTACAGGTCATGGGTACTGCAGAGGCTGATCAGTATAAAAAGGCTACTCTACACATTGGTGCCGGTGATAATCCTGACGACTGGAAGAAAGTTGCTAAGGTGAAGAAGGCCGTTAAGGACGGTCTGCTAGGTGAGATTGATGCGAATGAACTACGCAGTTCAAAAATCTGGATAATTCGCCTGACAGTTGTACACAAAAACGGTAAAACACAGGAGTTCAGATTTAAGTTGAGTCTGGGGTAATAAGGTCATAGGTCTTCATGATTTTGACTTACGACTTACAACTTATCATATCTTGACGGTCCAGCCCGGCAACAACTGACCTGCCTTTCTCAGTTCCGCACGATGTTGCTCACATTTTGGATCAAATTCCTTCATCAGTGCCCAGAAACGATGGGAATGATTCATTTCCCGAGTATGAACCAGCTCATGCAATAACACATAGTCAACCAGATCAGAAGGCAAAAACAGCATTTTGAAATTAAGACTTAGATTTCCCTGTGCCGAGCAGGACCCCCAACGTGTTTTCTGGCCACGTATTGAAAGCCTGTTCCATTCCAGTCCAGTTGCCTTGGAGATTCTATCCAGCCGCGCCAGGAATTCTTCACGTGCCTGTGTAATTAACCAACGACGCAGATTCTGAAACATTTGTTTTTCCGACGTGTGTTTGCAAACCAGATTTAGCGTTTCAGCAGCTACAATAGTCCTGTCCTGAGTACCTGTACGACGGCTTATAGAATACTGCTGCTGTTGGCAAAGCAGGTCCATTTTAGATGGGAACCCAGATACACCCGTCTTTCGCCCGGGCCACTGTAGCGCAGACTTTTTCAGCTTTTTTTCTATCCATTGTCTTTTGCTGAGCACAAAAGCCAGCCACTGATCTTCTCGTGTCCCGCTGGGAATGACTATTAGCAGAGAGCGATCAGGCCTGAGTTCGATACGAATTCGTTTAGCGCGTAATGAATGCCTCAGGTGACAGCGCGAAACCCCAGCAAGAGAAACACTTTCTAACAATAAATCAGCCATAAAATACCGGTTTCATTTGTTGATTCCTGCGAAATAACACAAGATACACTGCCATTTATTTCACCGACATCCCTTATACTGCTGCACTTAATCTCAATATACATAGATCCCTGAAAACGATTATTTAGCTTATGCAACCCGTTAACTTAATTGCTGACCTGCATTGCCACTCGACTGCCTCGGATGGCACCTTGCTACCGGCAGAAGTGGTCGCTCGGGCCGCCGGCAATGGCGTCGATATCCTGGCCCTGACTGACCATGATACCACTGCTGGTCTGGACAGGGCATATCGCAGTGCAGAAGAAAATAATATCAGGCTGATCCCTGGCATAGAGCTTTCTGCCTCCTGGCAGGGAAAACTAATACACATCATAGGGCTCGATATTGACCCTGAGCATCCTCCACTAAAAAAGGGAATCAAAATGTTGAAGGCAATGCGTGAGGAGCGGGCTATAGAAATGGGCATACGCCTGGCCAGGGCGGGTTACCACAACACCTATGAAAATGCCCGGCGCCTGGCAGGAGACGGGAATGTCACACGCACCCATTTTGCACGTCACCTGATTGAGGCTGGCGTTGCTAAAGACTTTACTGATGTATTCAAACGCTTCATGGTTCGTGGCAAGCCAGGGCACTACCGTGTTGACTGGTCTAGCATGGAAGATGCCGTTACATGGATTACCGGTGCTGGCGGGATTGCTGTCGTCGCACACCCGCTGCGTTATAAACTGACTGCCAGCAGGCTCAACCGTGTACTTGCTGCCTTTAAAGAAGCTGGCGGTGAAGGTATAGAAGTTGTTTGTGGACGCAATACACCCGATGATAACGCTCGTAGTGCCCTGTTTGCCCGAAAACATGGGCTACTGGCATCGCAGGGATCCGATTTCCATGAACCGGGGAAATGGATCGAGCTTGGTAAACTGGCCCAGCTCCCTGACGGCATGGTACCTGTCTGGCAACACTGGGTTCAACGTTGATCGGCTGCAGCTGTGGTATGATCTACCCAATGTGGCCTGAAACTACGGCAGTGATTCTATGAGTCTGAACGAAGAAGAAATTCAACAGGCCAGAAATGACCTCATCGAACTGAAGATTGAACATCGCGATCTCGATCATGCCATTGAACTGATGCTGGGTAATGCCTACATTGATCAGTTGCGACTGCGACGAATGAAAAAACGCAAACTAAAGCTGAAAGACAATATCGAGCGACTGGAAAGCATGGTCATCCCTGATCTGGATGCCTGACTACTGCGTCCTGAATAGCAAGAACCCTGATGAGCGAAATTACTGGTCTGTTGTTACTGCTACTGGTCTTTTTTTTCTGGTATAGAAATCTTACTATACGTGAACTGGCAATGAAGCATTCCTCAAGGGCCTGTCAGGAACAATCCTTTCAATTACTTGATGGAAGTGTCCACCTGTCAGGGATCAGACTCGCACGTTGCCCGGGGCGAACTCGCTGCCTGCGTCGGCGTTATCGGTTCGCCTACTCCAGTGATCATGTCCATCGCAGTAATGGAGTCACTATCATGCTGGGAAATCAGCTTGAAAGTATTGTTTTCTCACCTCCACCAGAATCTATCGAAGCATGATGGCACAGCAGACAATTGCCTATACCATAGACGATCGCCGCTATCTGAGCATTACCGACCGTTGTACCCTGGTCTGCGAGTTCTGCCCCAAGACACAGGACTCGATGCAGGTGCATAATTACGACCTGACATTCAATCATCGCCCCGAAACTGATGAAATTATCGCGGCTATGGGTAAGGTCAGTGACTATTCCTGGATAGTATTCTGTGGCTTTGGTGAGCCCACATTGCGTTTGCGAACCCTGCTTGAAGTCGCGGGTTACGTCAAACAACAGGGTGGCCATGTGCGATTGAACACTGATGGCCTGGCCAACCTGTTCCACAGGCGTAATGTTTTACCGGAAATGGAGGGACTCATTGATGCCCTGTCGGTCTCACTCAATGCGCAGGACGAGACCACCTATAATCAGCATTGCGTCCCGGCACTGGAACACTCGTGGCAGGCCATGCTCGATTTCCTGGAACTGGCTCCCACATCAGTTCCGGATGTCACAGCTACTGCAATCAACGGACTGTCCGGCGTTGATATAGCGGCCTGCCGTGTACTGGCAGAAGAGCGGGGGGTCAAATTCAGGCAACGTGAACTGGATTTAGTAGGGTAGGTATTTATTTGCCAGGAGCACCACTCGGCGCGATTCCTGAGGGTTACCGTCTGAATATGAAAAATTGTATTATGACCAAAATTAAGAGTCAGCCAGGGTGGCTTGACTCACACAAACCGGTCTCCAGTAAACTCGGGGCTATTCACCTTCCATCTGGATAGATCGTGCGAGTGAAGCCAACCACGATCTATCCATCTTCAGTTAGATTCGTAAGATTTTTATGGCCGAATATAGGCATACCCCTGTTCTTGTAATTCTATGATGCGGGCAACACCAGCTGTGACCATTCCGACACCTTCAAGCAGGACGGGCATCTTGCCTGATTTGCGCTCCACTTTTTTCATAGTGTTATGGCACGCGCTAAAGGTTATGTCCTGCACTGCCAGGCTTTTCACTCTATCAGCCTGCTTGCTTTTTGTTGTTAATAACCCAAGTCCAGGACCATAGGCAACAATTTCAATTTTGATATTATCAATACCATAAAGCTTCTGTAGGTTGACGGCATTATTCAGTGCTATTTTTTGCGTCCTTGGGTCATCAGTACTGACCTGGATTACTACCTTATGCAGCTTTTCCCCCCCTGCATATACATTTAAACTCCCAAAAACAAATAGCGACATTAATAAAATTAGACTTGTATCTCTTATGATTTTACTCATTTTTATATCTCCCAATTATCGCCTCGGTATAATAAATTCAGTCTGATTTCTCATGAGGCAAGGTTACGAAACGTTTTGCGTAACTAAACGCACAGACCACCGCGTTGCCGTATTACCGACCTACAACGCGGATGAAGATATTAGGTGCATGTAGGGACTCAGGTCAAGTAAACAGGTTATGCACAAAGGCTCTATCGCACTTTGGGCTGACCCCTTTCTCCGTTCTTATGGACATTTACGCTGTGTGCCATACATGGATATTCGATTTCCGCGAAACACAGTGATTACGAGCGTCACCGTTATTTTAACACCCAACATTTATGGCTAGAGAAAATGCAAAGAATTATCGAGTACCATCTTTGTGATATATGTCATCAAATCATGGCTCTCGCATCAATTCCGGATGTCACGGCAACCGCAATCAATGGCCTTGCTGGGTTGATATAGCGGCCTGTCGTGTACTGGCAGAAGAACGAGGGGTAAAATTCAGACAGCGTGAACTGGATTTTGTTGGATAGGATAAATTTAAGGAACCTCTGATCAATTCGCCGCGGGGACGCGCCTCCCACAAGAAAACTCATACACCACTTCTTATCGACTGAAATTAGCAGGGTAGGTCCGTATTTAGTAGGAGCGCCGCTCGGCGCGATTTCTATGGGTAGCCAAATATACAAACAGGATTGCGCCGGGCGACGTTGCAACACATTTCTGAGCAGCTTCTAAACAAAAAAACCGCCTTACTTGGCGGCTTTTTCACGAACCTGGTCTTATCGACTTACTTCAGTCCCTGTGTATACAGTTATAACTGTTTGATCTGTTCGTTTGAAAGCAGAAATGCGATAGGATTCATCATGTTGTGTTTGCGCGTACCATCCTTGAATTCACGCAGCTGCTTTTCTGTGTATTCGGCGCTCAGCCCGGCAAGTCTTGGGTACTGTACTGGAATCCCTGCTCCTGTAGGCCCATGACAACTCATGCAGGCGGGAATA
>FXBF010000652.1_pt1 | contig 12046 bp, 6 predicted proteins | sample 5335321 | NCBI WGS metagenome assembly FXBF01 (sample SAMEA103928391, study PRJEB20085) | sediment metagenome | isolation source: sediment | reverse complement strand
ACGCAACGCCCCAAACGCCACAGCGGGTGGGGCGATGAGTGACCGCCCCGCGATTCGGGATAGATTGTTAGATTAATAGATAACGGAGGGTAACTCAGATGACCAGCACCCTGGCACCGAAAAAGCCGGAACCGAGGAAGCCGGCCGAGTCGCAGGTCAGCGAGCAGGAGGCGCGCGCCGTCGTAGAAGCCGCGCGTGAGACCGAGTGGACCAGCCCGAGTTTCATGCGCGAGATGTTCGCCGGTAACCTGCGTTTCGATCTCATTCACCCTTACCCGGAAGTCGATGCGGAAGACGAGCAGCTCGCCAGGCCGTTCCTGCAACGACTGGAAGCGATACTCGCGAAGGTCGACTCCGACAGGATCGAGCGTGAGCGGGAGATCCCGCACGAGATCGTCGAGGAGTTGAGGGAGATCGGCGCCTTCGGCATCAAGATCCCGAAGAAGTACGGCGGCCTGGGGCTCTCGCAGCGGACCTATGTGAGGGCGATCGGCAAGGTCTCCGCCGTGGACGGCTCGCTGGTTGCCCTCCTCTCCGCTCACCAGTCGATCGGCCTGCCGCAGCCGCTCAAGCTGTTCGGGACGGAAGAGCAGAAGCGGAAGTACTTGCCGCGTCTGGCCGCGGGAGCGATCTCGGCCTTCGCGCTCACCGAGCAGGATGTGGGATCGGACCCGGCGCGGATGTCGACGACCGCCGAGCTGACGGAAGATGGCGACGCGTACATCCTCAACGGCGAGAAGATGTGGACGACCAACGGCACCGTGGCCGAGCTGCTGGTCGTCATGGCCTGCACCGGTCCCCGCCGGATCACGGCCTTCATCGTCGAGACGGACTGGCCGGGAGTCGAGGTCACACATCGCTGTCACTTCCTGGGCCTCGACGCGATCTACAACGGCGTGATCCGCTTCGAGAACGTGCGCGTGCCCAAGGAGAACACCCTCTGGAAAGAGGGTGCCGGGTTGAAGCTGGCTCTCATCACGCTCAACACCGGCCGGCTGACCATCCCGATGAGCTCGGCCTATGGCGTGAAACGCGCGCTCGAGTTCTCACGCGAGTTCGCGAACGAGCGGGTCCAGTGGGGAGCGACGATCGGCAAGCACGACGCGATCGCGCAAATGCTGGGCGGAATGGCGGCCAGTGCCTTCGCCCTCGAGTCCGTGGCCGACCTTGCCTCCGCCCTCGCCGACCAGGGAGATGTCGACATCCGGCTCGAGGCGGCGGTCGCCAAGCTGTTCAACACCGAGGCCGGCTGGCAGCTGGTCGATGACGCGCTGCAGATCCGTGGCGGCCGCGGCTACGAGAAGGCCGAATCGCTCCGCGCCCGCGGCGAGAAGCCGGTGCCGCTGGAGCGCATGCTTCGCGACTCCCGCATCAACCGCATCTTCGAGGGCACGACCGAGATCATGCGCCTCTTCATCGCCCGCGAAGCGCTCGACACGCATCTCAGTGTTGCCGGCGACCTGGTGGACCCGAAGGCGTCCGCCGGCAGGAAGCTCAAGGCTCTCGCGCGCGCCGCCGCGTTCTACGCCTGGTGGTACCCGACGCGCTGGCTCGGCTGGGGGCGCTGGCCCCGTTACGCGGAGTTCGGCTCACTCTCCGGACACGCCCGCTACGTCAACCGCGCGTCGCGCAAGCTCGCGCGCACGCTCTTCCACGCCATGGTGCGCTTTGGGCCGAAGCTCGAGAAGCGACAGGCGGTGCTGGGGCGGCTCGTAGACATCGGCGCCGAACTGTTCGCGATGGCGGCGACGATATCGCGGGCCACGGCCCTGGCGAAGAAGGGCGAAGCAGGCAGCGGGCCGCTGGACGCCGCCGATATCTTCTGCCGTCACAGCCGGCGGCGCATCAAAGGCCTGTTCCGACAGGTCTTCAACAACGACGACGTGGCGACGTATCGCTTCGCCCAGAGTGTGCTGGACGACGAACACGCCTGGCTCGAGCGGGACTTGCCGACGTTGTCGATGTAGGCGAGCAGGAACAGCTCGACTCAGTGTTTCCCACCGATCGGACTTCCCGGCGGCAGTTCGGCCGCCTCGGCCGGCGGCGTCAGGCCCTCGGGACGCTGCTGCCAGCGGCGCATGTCCTCCAGCGCCAGCTGCTGGTGTGCGGTCGGTGCCTCGAGCCCCTCGAGCCAGTCGGCCAGGCCCGCGATCTCAGCCGTCAGAACCGCCCTCACCTGCGGGGTATTCGCCGAGCTGCTCGCCTCTCCCATCAGCCTGTCCAACATGACGCGCTGGACGGTTTGACGAACCGCCTGCAAGTACGCGGTCGTCTCCGGCGCCGCGCGCCAGGTGGCCTCGAGCGACCGGTCCACCACTTCCTCCAGGCCCGGGTATTCGTCGCTGCGGGCATGGAATTCCACCAGGCGCGCCATGCGCTGCGGCTGGAGGATGAAGCCGACCGTCAGCTCGGCCGCGCTGGCGGCCGTACCCAGCGGATCGAACGTCGGGCGCGTCTCCGCCACGAACACCTCGCCGCGCGTCATCCCGAAGGCGCGCGGCGGTATCATCTCCAGAATCCGCTCCGGGATCGCGAGAAACCCGGGCTCGATGGTGAGCAGCATGGCCTCGAGCGCCGCGCGCTGCTGATCCGCCGGCACGATCTCGATGGGCGTCTGGCCGTCGCCGCGTAAAGCGAAGCTGTAGTCCGCACCGCCCAGGGAGTGGGCCGTCGCCTCCAGCTGATAGCGGTGGTGCAGGTAGAGTGGCACCAGCACCTCCTGCAGCGATGCCATGGGATCACCCTGCCGAATCGCCTCCGCGCCGAAGTTGGACAGGCCGATCTCACGCACTTCGATCTCATGCCGCAGCGCCGCCACCGGATCGGAGCCGTTGTCCCAGAGCGCCGCCAGCGGATGCGCCGCACCGGCCGGCCGCGCATCCTGATCGGTGAGGAAACGAATTCTCCGCTGCAAACCGTCCTGAACGATCTGCTCCAACGCCGCCTCTTCATCCGTGCCATCCGGGAAGTCGCGGTACAGCCACGTGATGGCGAACTTGTCGTACTCGCCTGCGCCGACCGCGTAGGCATCGGAGAGATCGAGCCGGCCGTCCGCCGTGATCTTGACCAGCGGCGCTGGGTAGTCCATCACGCTCGCCCGACCCGCGTAAGTGCTGGCGATGTAGTTGTGGGCCAGCCCAAGCGTGTGTCCCACCTCGTGCGCGGAAAGTTGCCGGATCCGGGCGAGCGCCATCTCCGTCGGGTCGGTGCCGTCGGCGACCTCGGCCAGATACTCGAAAGTCGGCCCGCCGGCCAGATCACGCACACCCATGGCCGTGCCGAACGGCGGGACGAGCCCCTCCCCGATCAGGTAGTCCTGGCGCAGCCGCAGACTGCCCAGGTTCACGTTGCCCTTGATGATCTCGCCGGTTCGGGGATCGACGACCGTGGAGCCGTAGGACCAGCCACGCGTGGACCTGTGCGTCCAGTGTATCACGTTGTAGCGCAAGTCCATATGGTCCGCGTCTTCAGGTAACATCTCAACCCGGAAAGCGTCGATGTAGCCCGCCGCCTCGAACGCCTCGTTCCACCAGGAGGCGCCCTCCAACAGCGCGCTGCGGATCGGCTCCGGGACCCCGCGATCCAGGTAGTAGACGATGGGCTCGACCGGCTGCGAGCGCTCGGCGTTCGGGTCTTTCTTCTCGAGCCGGTGGCGCGCCGCCCACTGAACCGCCAGCGGCTCGTCGATCGCCGTAGCGTAGTCGTAGAAGGTGATGCCAAGTGCCCCTACCCTGGGGTCCATGGCGCGTGGCTCGTAGCCTTCCTCCGGCAGCCGCACCAGCGAGTGGTGCTGTCGCAGCGTCACGGCGCTGCCGCTGGCCGCGGTGCGGCTGACGAGCGGCCCGGGACGGTCGCTGGTGAAAGTGAGCGACGTCTCCACCTCGGTGTTGTGCGGGAAAGCCTTCGTATTCGGCAGGTAGAAGACCGAGCGACTGCGGTCGAGCTTGTACTTGCCCTGCCCGCTGTCCTCCAGGTCACGCACAACGCCGTGAGCGTCACGCAGGAAGAAGTCGGTGGCGTCCACCAGCACGCGATCGTCCGTCTGCGCCTCGACCTTGAACCCCCAAAGGGTGGACTGGGCGAAGGCATCCTGCACGGCACGCACCTCGTCCGGGTTGCTGGAGCGGGCCCGGTACCGGTAGTTGGGCTCGATGAGCAGGACGGTGGGTCCCACACGATGCGCTTTCAGCACGTACGTGCCGCCGAGCTGCCCGCGATCCAGACCCACGGGGTTGCTGCCCAGGCCGGTGGACAGAGAGACCTGATAGAGGAACTCGACCTCCCAGCGGTCGATCTCCATGTACAGCGTCCCGCTGGTCTCGTCCCAGTACAGGTCGAAGAAGCCCTCCATCCGCGTCATCCCCCTGGTCTTCTTCTCGATCTTCGGGATCTCGTCCGCCGGGTCCGGCACCGACGCACCGGCCGCTGCGGCGGCTGTCAGGCCGAGCGCGGCGCTGAGCGTGACCAGAGTCCAAAGCGATCGCTGATTCCCGCTAGACCGACGAGCTGGGCGGAAAGACATCACAAGCCTCCATCTCCTGAAAGTGTAGGCACCGAAGCCACCTTCTCGACGATCGTCTTCCGGTCCGACCAGCCGAGTACTCCAAGACGCCTCCTCCATCAATGGGACAATTCGCACCAACCTACAGGGTGAGCGGCGGCCGCGCGAGCCGGCCGTTTGCTAGACGGGCCCTGCCCTCGCGTGGATGAACGAGTTGAACAGTGAGGCGAGCGGCGCGACGACATCCCCGATCGCTACGCTTTCAAGTGGGAGTATGCCGGACGGCAAGAGACTCGCCGGAACTCGCGCTGCGAGGGCGATCACGGCCAGGAGGTGGGAGCGTCGCCGGCGCTCAACGAGGAGGCGGCGCGGCTCGATCCAACAGTTGGCGGATCCTCCACCCCAGCGCGGAAGGGGTGTACGGTTTCTGGAGGAAATCATCGGCCTCCGTCACGCCTTCGCGGTCGATCACATCCTCGCTGTACCCCGACGTGTACAGCACCTTCATGCCAGGTCGCAGTGGTGCAATCCGCTTCCCTAACTCGAGGCCGTCCATACCGGGCATGACCAGATCGGTCACCATGAGATGGATCTCGCCCTCATATTCCTTGCAGATCTCGAGAGCTTCCCGGGCGCTATCCGCCTCGATCACCGAGTACCCCTCTTTCTCCAGGCCCCTCCGCATCGGCGTCCGCAGCGCCGCCTCGTCTTCCACCAGCAGAATCGTCTCTGAGCCGGCACCCGCTCGGACCGGTGTGTCCTCGCCGGTCTCTTCCGCCACCTCTCGCAGCTCCGGCATGTAGATCCTGAACGTCGCTCCCCGCCCCGGCTCGCTCTGTACCGAGATGTATCCACCGCTTTGCTTGACGATCCCGTACACCGTGGACAAGCCCAGCCCTGTGCCCTTACCCGTGTGCTTGGTGGTGAAGAAAGGCTCGAAGATCCGCGACATGGTGTCCTTGTCCATGCCGTGGCCGGTGTCGCTGATGGACAGGGCGACGTAGCTGCCCGGCGGTATCGTATCGCCGTCCGCAGCGGCATCCCGCAGCACATCGACGTTCTCCGTCTTGATCAACAGCCTGCCGCCTTCCGGCATCGCGTCACGGGCGTTGACCGCCAGGTTCATGACCACCTGTCCCATCTCGACCGGGTCGGCCCTCGTGCTCGCCAGCGCGGAGTCCGGCTCCGTTACCAGATCGATATCCTCACCGATGATGCGCCGCAGCATCTCCATTATCTCGGCGACCACCGTGTTCAGGCTGAGCACCTTCGGCTGCAGGACCTGGCGCCGGCTGAACGCCAGCAGTTGGCGGGTGAGCGCGGCCGCGTGGTCCGCGGCGTTGCGGATGTCCTCGATGTCCGGGCGCTGAGGGCTATCCGCCGGGATGTCGCCGAGCACCAGCTCGCAGTTGCCGAGGATCACGGTGAGCAGATTGTTGAAGTCGTGAGCGACGCCGCCGGCCAGCAGGCCGATGCTCTCCATCCTCTGCGATTGCGCGAGCCGTGCTTCCAGGTCGCGGCGCTCGGTCACATCCACCATAATGGTCATGATGCCGGCGACCGAGCCGTCGGCGCTGTACAAGGGAGCCGCATAGCCGCTGCAGTCGATGGGTGTGCCATCCTTCTTCTGACGCCGTACGTCCGCACCGATGATCGACTCGCCGCCCAACACCCGTCCCAGATAGCCCCCGAACTCCTCTCGCTTGTCCTCCGTAACGTAGGGCGGCCGGCGGCCCAAGACCTCTTCCTCGCTCCAGCCGAAGATCCTCTCCGCCGCCGTGTTCCAGCTCAACACGTTGCCTTCACGATCCAATGCCATGACCGCGAGCGGCGCCGCTTCGAATACCGCCTGCAGTTGCTCGTTCGCTCTCCGGAGCTCCTCTTCGGCCTCTTTCCTTGCGGTGACGTCCTCGAGTACGCCGGTGTAGTAGCGCACGACTCCGCCGACACCGAGCACTTCCCTGGCCGTATCCCGGCCCCAGATGATCGATCCGTCATACCGGCGTAGGCGTACTTCGTAATCGCGCACGAGGGTCTCGCTCCGCAATCGCTGCCGCCAGCGCACGCGATCTTCTTCGTCCACGTAGAGATCCGTGGCGTTGACGGCCAGCAGGCTCTGCCGGTCGGGATAGCTGAGCATGCGCACCAGGGCCGGATTACAATCCAGGATCTCACCGTCCGGTGTCGCCCGGTAGAGCCCCACCGGCACGCCGTCGAACAGCCTTCGGTAGCGGACTTCGGCGTCTTCCACCGCCTGCCGGCGCCAGGCGCGCTCGGCTGCGGCCTGATCGTCGGACGGCAAGCCGGCTAGCTCCCGGGAAAGCTCGTCCTCATACTCGGCGGTCGTCTCACAGACGACGCAGTTGCCTCCCTTGCCGTTTGCCCGCGTGAGCGCCCGGCCGGCCGCATCGATCAGCTCATGCGATTCCCGCATCCAGAGCTCGTAGGATGCGACCCCTACACTGACCGAAGGATTGACCCCGGTCGGCAGCTCGAGACTGGCGATGCCCTCACGCGTGCGCTCAGCGAAGACCCAGGCCCCATCAACTTTCTCGCCGGACAAGATCGCCAGGAACGAGGCACCAACGTAGCGGCCGCCGATGTTCATCAGGCGCATGTGGCGATCGAGTCTCGCACCGATCTGCCGCAACGCCTCGTCTCCGGCCTGCTCTCCGTACTTGTCGTTATACTCGCCGAATCGATCGATCTCGAAGAGGACGATGCTCAACGGCCGGCCCCGCTGCGCGGCGGCAAACTCCTTCTCGAGCATGAACTCCAGAAGCCGCCGGTTCGGCAGCCCGGTCTGGGCATCGCTGTAAGCCAGGACGAGGGCGTCGCGCCGCTCTCTCTGGAGCAGCTCGGATAGCACGGCGAGGCCGATACCGACTGCCAGGAGCACTACTGCCACCCAGAACAGGAAGAACCAGTCGACCTGAGCGCCGAACACGTGCTCCGCCACCAGCTCGAGCCCGAGGATGATCCCGGTGCCGACAGCGAGGGCACGCGTGGTGGCGCGCCATCCCCGGTAGTAGGCTATGAGGAAGGCCGGTACCAGGATGAGGAGCCAGGACAATGCGTCGTAGCCACCCAGGATGTCGGGCTGCGAGAAGGCACCCCACACCGCCACTAACAGCGCAGCGATGCTCAGCAAGAGCGCGCGGAGTGGGATCTGTTTCCGTGCCCCGGGCAGCTCGCCGGCGACGACCTGCGGCGACAGCGGTTCCTGGTGTTGTCGCGTCCCCCCAGTCATACGACGAGCTCCAGCGGACTCTGAAGCTTGTCTATGAGGCCCAGCACGTCCGGATAGAGAAGAAACGTCTGCCCGTACAAGCCGACGCCGTACGCGAGGCGCGCTTGGTGAGGCGGCGCAAATAGCAACTGGAGCATCCACGTCATGAAGCTTCACCTTTCGCAGTGTGTGTCACACTGGTTATCCGCTAGAACCAGCGTGCTCCGCTCCGCTACGTCGGCTATCGCTTCGCTCTATGACGCGTTGCGTCTACAATGATCGCGACAAGTCGCCGGGTTGGCAAGCCTCCGTGTTACAGGCCTTGACGAGTTTGCTTGCTACCGATGCTCTCTACAACGGTAGCTCCCTCCCGATGCCGTTCTCGCGCGCCTTACGGTAGATGAGTATCGCCGTGGCCATGTCCTCCAGCGCTAATCCCAGGTTCATGCATAATGTCCGCTCTTCATCAGACTCACGCCCCGGTTTTCGACCGCAGACGATCTCACCCAGGTCGGCGTACGGCACGGGCGTCTGCCGGAAGAAGCCGGTCGTGCGGTAGTAGTCCAGCTGGCCGACATCATCCGTGGCGAACTTATCCGCCTCGCGCAGCGCCTCACCCTGCCAGTAGGAGTCGAAGTCGAGCGCGCAGGCGAAGGCGCCCGGCGACAGCCAGCCCGCCTCGATGGCAGGAGCCGGGTCTTTGAGAATAGGTCCGCTGGTCACGACAAGATCGAGATCACTCACGGCCTCCCGGGGGTGGCCCACGACTTCCACCTCGAGCCCTAGCTTCGCGCTCATCTCGGCCGCATACCGCTCGGCCGTCTCGGGAACGATGTCGTAGGCCTTCACGCGCTCGAGATCGAAGACGCACGACAACGCCTCCAGGTTGCTCCTGCCCTGCATGCCGCAGGCGACGATCCCCAGGCTACGGCTGTCTTCCCGCGCCAGATTTCGTGCAGCGACAGCCGTTGCCGCCCCCGTCCGCATCGCCGTTATCCAGGTGGCGTCCATGACGGCGATGGGGATGCCGGTGTCCGGGTCGTTCAGGATCAGCAGACCCGAGATGTAGGGCAGCCCGCGGTCGCGGTTCGACGGGTAGCCCGACACCCACTTGATGCCGGCCGACCCCAGGCGTGGTATGTACGCCGGCATCGCGTGGATGAACGCATCCGTCTGTGGATGGATGCCCGGCTTCGGTGGCATCTCAACCGCGCCCCTCCCCTTCTCCACAAACATGGCCTCGAGCGCGCCGATGATCTCCGCCATCGGCAACCCGACCGCCTCGACATCATCCCGGGAAAGGTAGAGCGCCGTGCTCCCCTCAGTTCTCAATCTCGAACCACGCCTCCAGCTCTTCTTCCCCCCATGGCTCGCCCGCGACAGGAAGATACTCGTTACTCGCCGCCGAGTACTCGTACTCTTTTCCCCACTCGCCGTGGCTCTTCACGATCTTCCCGATCGCATCGACGATGTACTCCATCTCTTCGTCGGTTGTCGTGGGGTGAAGCGACAGGCGCACCCATCCCGGCTTCTCCGACAGATCACCGTGGTCGATCTTGTCGGTGATGTGCTTCGATTGGACCGGGTCCACGTGCAGCAGGTAGTGGCCGTATGTCCCCGCGCAGGAGCAGCCTCCCCGGGTCTGAATGCCGAAACGGTCGTTGAGCAGCTTGACAATCAGGTTGTAGTGGATGCCTTCCACGTAGAACGAGATGATACACAGCCTGTCCTCGATGTGGTCGGCGAGTATACGCAGGCCCGGGATGCGGCGCAGCCCGTCGAAGGCCATGGGCAGCAACTCCCTCTCCCGGGCAAGTATCTTCTCCGCACCCATCTCCTCCTTGAGCTGGATGCAGAGAGCCGCCTTGATCGCCTGTAGAAAGCCCGGCGTTCCCCCGTCCTCACGCTCCTCGATGTCGTAGATGTACTTGCGGCCGCCCCACGGATTGGTCCAATCCACCGTGCCGCCGCCCGGCTGATCCGGCACCTCGATCTGATAGAGGTTCGAGTCGAAGATCAGCACGCCCGAGGAGCCCGGCCCACCGAGAAACTTGTGTGGCGAGAAGAAGATCGCGTCCAGCTTCTCCAGCGGATCCGGCGGATGCATGTCGACGCCCACGTAGGGCGCCGACGCCGCGTAATCCACGAAGCACAGCCCGCCGTTCTCGTGCATGAGCTTCGCCAACGCGTGAATAGGCGGCTCGATCCCCGAGACGTTCGAACAGGCGGTGAACGCGCCGACCTTGAGCTTGCGCTCGCCGTACTCGTCCAGGAGGCTCCTCAGGCTGTCGAGCTCTACCGTCCCCTGCTCGCTCGGTTCTATGCACACGACGTCCGCGATCGTCTCGAGCCACGACGTGTGGTTCGAGTGATGCTCCATGTGCGTGATGAACACGACGGGCCGGTATTCCTCGGGCAGCTTCACGAACGGGGCGAGCTGTTCCGGGACCTTCAGCCCCAAAATGCGCTGGAACTTGTTCACCGCTGCGGTCATCCCGAAACCGGGGGTCAGGACGACATCGCTCGCCGCGGCGTTGACATGCCGCTTGATAAGCTCGTGGGCCCGGCGATACGCCCGCGTCATCCGCGTGCCGGTGACGCTCGTCTCGGTATGCGTGTTCCCGACGAAAGGCCCCAGCCCGCCGGCCAGCCTCTCCTCTATAGGACCGTACAGCCTACCGCTCGCGGTCCAGTCGGCGTAGACGATCCGCTGCTCGCCGTGATGCGTCTCGAACCTCTGGTCTATGCCGACGATGTTTCGCCGAAACCGATCGAAGTAATTCTGCAAAGGCGCCATCCAGTTGGCTTGATCGAAGCGTTCAACGCCAAACGCGACAACAGATTGAGTAGAAACGCCTAATCCTCATTATGCCTAACCTTACAATATAAGCAAGTTAGGCCCCGGGGCTTACTGCGACGCCACTCCGAGCCTTTCGACAAGCTCGGCCTCGAGACCGGCGCGGGCGATCTGATCCGCCAGCGGCTGGGCGGCCGCTTCGGTGTCGTAACCGCCGGCGTACACATGATAGGCCTGCTCGGGCCCCGTTCCGCGACCGGCCGCCGGCACAAGGTAAGCGGAGATGCCTAGCCCCTGCAGCGTATCCACCGTGGACTGTGCGTCGCGCAGGTTGGGATACGTCCCGAAGCGGAACGCCAGCCAGGAGGGCCTGACATCCCAGTTGTTGACCACGCCCTTGATACCGTCCCTGACCAGCGATCGCATCAGCCCGGCCGCCTCCTCCTTCGTCGCCAGTATGCCGGCAAGCACGCGGTACCACACGACACCCCTGACGACCGTGGGCGCAACGTAGAACGGTACGTCAGAGCGCGAGTAAGCGTCTATCTGAGCTACAGCATCCTCCATCGACCTGAACGAGGCGACCGCGACCGAGTAGCCAAGCGTCAATTCAGCTGCTCTGCTGCCGGCGACGACCGGCTCCCTCGGTCTACTGACAGCGGCGCCCTGCTCCCTCGCAGGCACCGCTCCGGCCGTCACCGGACCGGGCTGCTCGCGGGGTTCGGAGCCGGCTTGGTCACTGGCGGCCTGCAGACGCTCCGCTTCCGGTTGCACTTGCCGGTCAACGTCGTCCACAAGGGCCAGCTCCCTCACAAAGAACCCGTCCTGCCACGCCTTCCACAGGGTGAACGCCAGCAGCACGATGGCAAGCGCCGCGAAGACGGGTCCAACATGCCATGCTTTGGAGCCCTTCGGCCGCTTGGGCGACGAACGCCGGGGAGATCCGAAGAGCCCCCCCCGTTTGGAGCGCTTCGGGGGCGCAGGCGACGAACGGCCGGGCGCGACGATCACCGGCGTGTCACCCACGTCCACCCTGCCGCCGGGGCGTGGGCTGCCGACTTCCGGCGGAAGCCGCAGCGGCGCGACTTCGACATCCGGAACCGCTGCGGGCTCGGGCTCCACCTCTTCCTCAGGCTCCGCCGCCGCCGGCTCGGTGCTCAGCGTCACTTCTTCAGCCACCGGCTCGCCCACAGGCTCCACGGTCACTTCGGTCGCCGGCTCCGGCGCCGGCTGGAACTCGGCGAGCAGAACCGCCCGGTCCGGCAACGGCACATCGACCCCAAGGGCGTTGATCACTACACACGATTCGAAACCCGCGATCGGTCCCGCGTCCAGCCAATCGTCGGCTGCCACACAGGGGACCAGGAAAGCGTTGGCACCGGCCAGCCGCGACGCGACCTTCGCCCAGCCCGGATGCTTATAAAGGATCTCTCTTGAAGGAGAAGCGGTGCCCATCGGCAGGAAGAAGAAGCGCTCGGATTCGGGCCGACGCGCCACCGACGAGAACGAGGCGCCGCGG
>FXBF010000651.1_pt1 | contig 12046 bp, 11 predicted proteins | sample 5335321 | NCBI WGS metagenome assembly FXBF01 (sample SAMEA103928391, study PRJEB20085) | sediment metagenome | isolation source: sediment | reverse complement strand
CGTTCACACGCAACGATCGCCCGCCGAAGTCCATTCCGTCGAGTGCGGAGATCGCATTCGCGGCCGCCTCGTCGTCCATCTCGACGAAGCCGAAGCCGCGCGGCCGACCTGTCTGACGATCGCTGATGAGGTTCACAGACTGGACTTCCCCGTGCTGCGAGAACAACTCTGTCAGCTCGTCCTCCGTCGCCGTGAACGGGAGGTTCCCGACGTAAATCCTTTTGGCCACTGTTCGATACCCCCTAGTGCCGGACTTGGGTTAGCTACGCTATGGCGTCTGCCTCTGCGCTGTGGAGGTCATGGAGCGAAGGTATCACACCGAAGCGGGGAATTCCGAAAACTCGGCTGGGAAACTCACTCGACGACCGGCTCCTTTTAGCAGTACTTCCAAGCTAATGCATCGCGGAAGACGCAGCAAGCCGCAGGCTCTGCCAGTCGAACACCCCGCTCCAGGCGCCGGAGCGGCCGCGTGAGGCCCCGGCTCCACTAGGGACTCGCTGTTTCCCCGGCGGTGCTTCGCCCCATCGTTGACGATGGGTGAAGCTCAACCTCCTCCCTGCGCCCTGGCCTTCACTCTGCCGCGAATCAACCACCCGTAGATGGCGACGTTGATCAGCAGCACCAGAACGCCCAGAACGACTTGCACGCCGCGAGTAAGGTCACCCGGGTAGAGGATGGGAAGTATGTAGTGATCGATGAATCCACCGCTATAGCCTGCCGATCCACCCAACAGCCGCAAGCGATTCTCGAGCGGCGTGAGCGGGCATACCCAACCCGCGAGCTCGATCAGCGCCCCCCAGATGACAGCCGGTATGTGAACCCAGGCCAATCGGCGCCAGCGCAGCACCAGAAACGCCCCAAACGCCACGAACAGGACAAAGGCGAAATGGACGAGTACTACCAGGTCCGCCAGTGCGCGATAGAGCATCTACTCAGCCTTGATCGCGGCCCGCGCGCTCGCCACGGCTGAAGTTGTCCGCGTCGAGATCGAGCGCCGGGAAGACGTCTTGAACGGCCGCTCCTTTGACACCGTCGGGCCTTACGAGAAGATCATAGGCAAGGTCTACTTCGCCTTCGATCCAAGCAACCCCATGAACGCGCGGATTGTCGACCTCGAAAAGGTCCCCCGTAACAAGGGGCCGCTCCGGCGTACCGGAACGGCCCCTTGTTCTTCGCCATTGGCGAATATGGCTTAGCCCTCGAGCTTCACCACGTTGGCAGCCGCGGGACCCTTCTGGCCCTCTACGATGTCGAACTCGACGAGCTCGTTCTCGCTCAGGCTCTTGAAGCCGTCACCCTGGATGGCCGTGTGGTGAACGAAGCAATCTTTCTCCCCGTTCTCCGGGGTGATGAAGCCGAACCCCTTGCTGTCGTTGAACCACTTGACTCTGCCGGTCGTACGCATTCGCCGTACTCCTTGTGTTTGTGTCGTCGGAGTCCGGCAATGCCGCACCTTCCGACTACCTGTCATCGCGGACCTTCGCCCCCGCGCTGGGCTTCCGTAGCCGGCACCGGCAGCTTCCGGCAGCCGATCCGACCACTCGTGCCGAGAAACCAGAAGAGGGACCTGCGCATGAGCCAGGTCCCTCTAAGTGGTGTCGCTGGTACTCTCAGCGGGCAACAAAGTAGCAGTTTGCCCCTCCGATGTCAACGCCAGCCACCGCCAGCCACCCGCCCCTCCAGGGCCCCCGCATCACCGCTCCGAGGTCCGCATTACCGGATAATAGCGCGAATCCTCGACCGCCTCATCCAGGAAGTTCCAGGCCAACAGGCCATCGTCGGAGCGGGGTTCCAGCAGCAGGGCGGCGAGCCGGCCCAGCGGCTGGTCGAGGGGAACGACGGCCGTGCCCGCTGGCATCGTGACCTCCGCCGTCTCGTAGAACCCGAACAGGGTGCGCAGACGATGGCCCTGGAACTCGCGCTCCGCCACGCTGGTTGAGTCGATCACGAATCGCTCCACCCGGAAGGTCCCCGGCTCCCCTAGCCGCTCCCACGCGATCCCGTGGTCATGCAGCTTGTGCAAGACATCCTCGAGGTCGCCCGGCACCAGATACGCCGCTGGCACCCGAACCGTCTCGGTGGGCCGGAACGTCCCGAATTCCGGCATCAGCTCCGGCCGCCGGACGTCGAGGCGGCGCAGCATCGGCTCACCCGAGTAGGGGTTCCTCTCCTCGGCCACCTCGCCCATCAAGATTTCCACCGGCTCGCCGGAACGTTGGAAGGTCGCTCGCAGCGCCAGTTCCTGGCCGATGAAGCTAGCGGCGTCAGCCTGCTCCAGGACGCCCCTAATCGTCGACGCGTGCCCGTGAGCGTAGTTCGCCACCTCCTCCACGAAGCGGAGCGTTGCCGTGATCCGCTCCTCGAAGGTGGCATACGAGTAAGCCTCGCTGAGTAGGCCGATGCGATTGCGCAGTCCCACGTAGTTGGTCAGGAAACGGGGTTGGTGGCTGAAGGTGTACCAGCCGCGCTCCGCGTCCGTGCCGGGCCACGGCAGATTGCCATAGTAGTAGTAATCCCAATCGTACTTCGCCTTGATCGATCGCGTCACCTGCGGCAGCAACTCGTTCCGCAGCAGATTGACGATCCCCGGGTCGGTGCTGGGATGAAGCGGCGGGGCATAGGTGACGCGATAAGCGTGACGTGTTCCGTTCGTGGTGTGAAGATCCATGACGATGTGCGGATCGTAGCTCCGCCAGAACGACACGAGCGAGAGCGCCTCCGGCGACTCGAGCTTCATGTTGTCACGGTTCAGGTCGAGCCCCTGGGCGTTGGCCCGCTGGCCCATCCCGGCGACGGGCCCGTGCTGGTAACGCCGGTTGGTGAGCCGGACCCGTTCGTTGCCGTCCGCGTTGTAGATGGGCGCGATGAGCAGAACGAGTGAATCAAGCCATTCGGCGTGCTCGCCGTCGGCCAGCGAACGCAACAACATCTGCATCGCCTCTTTGCCGGCTACCTCGCCGGCATGGATGTTCCCCTGCACAAACATCCGCAGCTTTCCTGACGCAAGCACGGCCTCGGGGCTCGCGTTCTTCACATCGCCGACCACGACTACGGGGAGAGCGCGGCCCTCCATAGTGTAGCCGAGTGTGGTCAGGTGCATATCGGGCGATGCGGCGACGACGGTCTCGAGGAACGCCATGACATCGTCGTAGGAGCTCGTCTCCCGAAACTCGGTGCGCTCCGGGCGCGTACGCGGGTCCGCCAAACGGCCGGCGCTCTGCGCTCCGGCCGGGCCCAGAGAGAGAACGGTCGCGACGATGCTCAAGGAGAGACCTGTGATCGAGACGCGCCTTGTCAGTATCATGAAGCTCATGTCCCTCTGAAAGAATCTTTCCTTGTCCGGTCGCACAGCATTGGGCTCACGGGCACGTTGTGCAAGCCCCGACCGCAAGATCTCCCCGGGTGCCGGCCGCACGCGCGTTGGGCGGCAAAGCCCGCTGGCGCCGCTTCTAACTTGCCGCGCCGGCCCCGCGGCCGCAGTTTGCTGAGGTCTTCCGAAGAGCGCTGGATGACCCCATCAACGGAGGCACCGCCATGAACCCACCGCTCGGAGGCCGGTCCGCACTGATCCTCGCCCTGGCACTGCTGCCGGGCGAAGCGTTGCCCGCGCAGACGCTGTCGCCCGAGAAGCAGACGGCGTTGGAGACCGTCGATCAGCTCTCATCCGAGATCCGCCTGATGGCGATGAAGCTGTGGGACTACTCCGAGACCGCCCTGATGGAAGCGCAGTCGGCGGACTTCCTCATTGCGGTGCTGGAGGAGGAGGGCTTCAGCGTCGAGAGCGGCGTCGCCGACATGCCGACGGCTTTCATCGCCTCCTGGGGAAGCGGTCACCCCATCATCGGGATCCTGGCCGAGTACGATGCGCTGCCCGGCGTGGGGAACGCCGTCGTCCCGCATCGCGCTGAGCGCGAGGACGGGTTGACGAGCGGGCAGGGCTGCGGCCACAACCTCTTCGGCGCCGGCTCGGTAGGCGCCGCCATCGCCATCAAGCGCAGCATGGAACAGCATGGCCTCGAGGGCACGATCCGGCTCTACGGGACGCCGGCCGAGGAGACGGTCGTCGGCAAGGTCTACATGGCGAAGGCCGGCGTGTTCGATGACCTGGACGCGGCCATGGACTGGCATCCGGGTCTCGAGACGGGCGTCCGCAACCAGCCCGGCCGGGCCCTCAATAACTTCACCGTCGAATTCTTCGGTCAGGCGGCCCACGGCGCCGCCGATCCGTGGAACGGGCGCAGCGCCCTGGACGCGGTCGAGCTCATGAACTACGGCGTCAACCTGATGCGCGAGCACATCCGGCCCGCCGCCCGCATCCATTACGTCATAAGCTCCGGCGGCGAAGCGCCGAACGTCGTGCCCGAGTACGCCAGGGTGTGGTACTACGTCCGCGAGGCCGACCGCCAGAGAGTGAAAGAGTACTACGACTGGATCCTGAGAATCGCGGAGGGCGCGGCCCTCGCCACGCGCACGACCCATCAGGTAACACTCATCACCGGCGTCCACGAGCTGCTGCTCAACCGGCCGCTCCAGGTGGCGATGCAGAAGAACCTGGAAATCGTCGGCGCTCCGCAGTTCGACGAGGAGTTCGAGCAGTTCGCCATCGAGCTGCAGAGGTCGCTCGGCATCGAGGAGAAAGGTCTCGACACCGAGATCAAGCCGCTGGCCGACGAGCCGGAACCGGTGAGCGGAGGGTCCACCGACGTGGCCGAGGTCTCCTACATCACACCGGAGGTCGGCCTACGCGTCACCACGGCCGCCGCCGGTATCCCCTGGCACAGCTGGGCCACCGCCGCCTCCCACGGAACCGATGGCGCGGTCGCGGGCGCGGAAGTCGCCGCCAAGGTGCTCGCTCTGACGGGCATCGATATGCTAACCGATCCCGAGCTTCTCGAGCGCGCGCGCGCGTATTTTCTGGAGGAGACAGGCGGCGAGCCGTACGAGTCACCGATTCCGGCGGATCAGAAGCCGCCCGTCCCGGGGGTGACATCTGGGCGTTAGCCGCCGGGGCGGTGTGGCGGGAATCTCGAACTTCCCGTACTTCTGAGCCGTCCGGCCGGCACCCGCGTGCGTCGCTCCCTGTGCCGCCCAGAGCAGCTGCGACAGCTCGGCCAGCGACAGTGGCCCGCCCCTGTGTTCTATTCGCTCTCTGTTGGTTGGGCGACCGCGCCCTCGCGGCGGAATTCACCTTGCTCCAGAAAGTGCAAGACCTGGTCTATGACACTCTCGTTCCACATGATGTAGGTGTGGCTGTAGGGTACGACGAGGAAGTCGCTCATCCCTTCCACCTTCGCACGCTCCACGGACACCTTCCCGTCATCGGCGCCCGGGATCATCCGGGAGAAAACGGGATTGAGAGTTCGGTTCCCCGCGATAACGCCCAGCTCGAAGTCCACCGGCCCCAGCCGGTTGGGAAGGCTCTCCGGCCCCGTCCCCAGTTCCTCGGTCCATGGCCCGAGCACCTTCTGCAGGACGGGATTCTCAGCCAGCCAGTCCGCCACTTCGCTGCCCTGGTTCGGGGGGCTCAACATGACCACGCGGCCCAGGTTCTCGATCTCGTGATTCGCCAGATAGTAGCGCAACACGATGCCGCCCATCGAATGGGTGACAAAATGGATCTTGCCCTCCGCAGCGGCGCAACACTCCTCTAGGGCCGGTCCCAGCTCCTCCGACGCCAGGTGCTCGATGGAGTGCTGCGTAGACGGGTAGCCGACATTCACAACGCGGTAGCCACGCTCGGATAGCCTGTACTTCAGGCGGGCCATCGAGAGGTCCGTCCGGCCCAGTCCGTGTAGAAGTACTACTACGTCCGAGGAACCTTCGGCGGGCGACGAATCACCACACGCCAGTGGGCCGCCGCCCAGCAGCAGGAAGGCGAGGAAGCGCATGAGCTTTCGGAACAGTCGCAAGGCCAGCGCCGTCACCTGAAGGATACTGTGCTCCATATGCCGCAAGAATAGCCTCGTGTACTTGCCTATGCCAAAACCGCCTGTCACTCAGACGAACCACGTAGCCCGGCCGTTAGTCTCAACCGCAGGATAAACCAGCGTAGGCAGCCTCGCCACGTCAAGATCTGATCATGGTTAGAACCATCTTGAACCTCTCGATCGCCTGGAGAGCGTGGGGCTCGTCAGCCGGCAGAACCGCTACCTCACCTTGCTTCAGTCGGAACGTCTCACCGGATACCGTGATCTCCGCTTCGCCATCTATGATATAGACCAGCGCGTCGTACGGTGCCGTGTGCTCGCTCAGCCCCTCGCCCTGACTGAAGGCGAACGCCGTTACCGTTCCGGTTTTCTTCTTGATTATCGTGCGGCTGACTACCGACCCTTCCTGGTATTCCACCAGCTCGGTCAATCTGTTCGTCTCGAGCACGTCACCACCTCTTCTTGAACTCGAGCTCCGTAAACCACAAGTCGTCGTTGGGGACGTCTATTCTCATCTCGGCGACTTCGCCCGTCGCATCCATCACAAACTGCACGGTCCCCTTGCCAAACCAAGCGAACTGCTTTCGCCAATCCACCTCGAACGTGTCGTAGTGCCAGTGAGCGAGGTCACCTTTCAAGTCGGGGTTCGGCAAGAGCTGTACCACGAGGTGCCCGTCCTCCAGCGTGACGGTCGCATCGCCGTACATCTCACCGCCGTACGTTCCGGTGTAGGCCTCGAGCGGCAGCGAAGGACGCGTATCGGGCACCCGCTCCGCCTCTACCTTCGCCCAATACTCCGCCTTCGCTTCCCTGGCCTTCTCACTCCTCTCCAGATATTCCGCGCTCCAGTCCCTTTCGTCACCGCCCAGGTACGCATCAAGGATCCTGTACGTCAGCGCTGTTTGCATGCTGGTCATGCCGTTGGTCAGGATCACCATCCCCAGCCCCTCCTCCGGCACCAATACCACACGCGAGAACATGCCGTCGTACCCACCGCCGTGGCTTATGATCTTCCGGCCGCGGTAATCCATCAGGCCCCAGCCCAGCCCGTAACCCCTGAAATGCGTCGAAGGGTAGAGCCTCTCGCTCCGTTCGGTCACAGGGATGGTATTGTGCGGCGTCCACATCGTCCTGGACGACTCCTCGCTGAAGAACGTTACACCATCCAGGGCTCCCCGGTTCAGTTGCAGCCTCAGCCACTGAGCCATGTCGCTCACGCTGGAGATGATGCCGCCGGCCGGGGCCACGTTGTCCCAACCGTACCACTCGATCGCGACGACCTGCCCGTCCTTCACCGCGTGCGGGGTGGCGACATTCTGCTTCCCTTGAAGGCTCTTCACGGAGGTGACGCTGTTGTTCATCCCCAACGGAGCGAAGAACTCCGTCCGGACGAATTCGTCCCAGCTTCTCCCCGTCACGGCAGGTATGATCTGTCCGGCCGCGATGAACATAATGTTGGAATAACCATAGGACGCCCTGAAGGCTCCGGCGGGCTCCAGGTATCGGGCGCGACTGACGACCTCCTCACGGCTGTACGAGGTGCCATACCAGAGGAGGTCGCCGCTGAACGTTCCCAATCCGCTGCGGTGAGAGAGGAGATCGCGTATTCGCATGTCCTCCGTCACGTACGGGGCATAGAGCTGGAAATACGGCAGATACTCCACCACCCGGCCATCCCAGCTGATACGTCCTCCATCGACCAGCTTAGCCAGCGCCGCCGCGGTGAACGCCTTGGTGTTGGACGCGATGGCGAAGAGCGTATGCTCGTCGACCCGCTCATCCGCGCCCAGCTCCCTGACGCCATAGCCCCTGGCGAACACCACCTCGTCATCCTTGACGATGGCGACGGCGAATCCCGGCACCTTCCAATCGTCACGAGCCGCGGTGAAGTAGGCGTCGAGCTCGCCGAGATCCACCGCCGTCTGAGCCTGGACAACGGTCGACAGCAGTGAAAGCGCGGCAACGCCGGCAAGCAACCGCATTGCCATCACCCTGCTCGGCACCCGTCGAGCAGTCGATCCGAAAAGCCGCCTGTCACGCATCAATGTCACCTCCATAAGCTTGTCGCCACCTGGCCCACACGTACACGGGAACGCCGGCTATCAAGAGCAGGAAGCCCCAGTATACGGTGTCACGACCCGATCCACCTATCGCCCAGAGCGAGTAGAGGAACGCCAGCGTCGGAACGAGCAGCACTCCCGCGAGCCGCCGGCCGGCCGGCGCTCTCCTGCCGCGCAGCGAGATGATCACGTCGGCCGCCGAACAGAAGACGTAGGGCACCAGACTGGTCAGGGTGGCCAGTAGAAGAATGAAGGTGAACTGTTCCACCAGACCCCGGGTGTAGTTCATCGAGATGAGCAGTGTGGCGAGCGCGCTCGAGATCACGATCCCGGTCACCGGCGTGCCGCGCCTGGAGATCCGCGCGAACGCCGCGGGGAAGAGCCCGTCCCTCGCCACGGCAAGCGGAATCTGCCCCTGCAGCAGGATCCAGCCGTTGAGAGCGCCGAAGGACGAGATCGCCGCGCCCGCCGCCACCGCGTACGACGCCCAGCCGCCCCACATGACGCTGGCGGCATCCGCGTAGGGAGCCGTCGAGCCCGCCAGAACCCGGGGAGAGATGACACCCATCACCGCCACCGTGCCCAGGATGTAGATGACCGAGGCGGAGAGCGTACCCAGAATAGTGGCTCGTGGTATCGTCCTCCGTGGGTCCCGCACATCATCCGCCGGGATCGTCGCCGACTCCAGGCCCAGGAACGCCCACAGCGTCAACGTCGCCGTAGCCGTGATCGCCGTGAGTGGCGGCACGCCGCTCACATTGAATGGCCTGAAGTTGTCAACGCTGAAGAAGAAGAGTCCCAGCGTGCCTATGGCGACCAACGGCAGCAGCTTGATCACCGTCGTAACGACCTGTACTACGCCCGCGCTGCGCACACCCATGGCGTTGACCCAGCTCAACAGCCAGATGGCCCCGGCGGCGGTGGCCCCGGCCAGCAGCGGGTTCTCCACGAGAGGCGGGATGAAGACACCCAGGTAGCCCACGAAAGCCGTCGAGATCGCCGCGTTGCCAGACCAGATCGAAATCCAGTAGCCCCAACCGACCAGGAATCCCGCGAAATCACCGAAGCCGACCCGCGTATACGCGTAGAGCCCACCCGCTTGCGGCACGGCGCGGCTCAGCCGCGCGAACACCAGTGCCAGCAACAGGGCGCCCGTGGCCGTGAACAGCCAGCCGACGATGCTGATGCCGCCGTAGAACGCCAGCGACGCCGGGAGCAGGAAGATCCCGGACCCGACCATGTTGCCGAGCACCAGGGCCGTGCTTCTCCACAGCCCCAAAGCGCGCCCGTCGTGCGGCGGTTGTTCTGGGGTCAACGCGACTCCTATGAATCCGACCTCGTCGCCAAACACCCAAGCACCGGTGCCGCGGGCGCCGGGGAACGAACGAGCCGGCTATTCATCGCTCTTGCCTCCGGATCGAAGCCATTTTTCTGCTTTCTCGATCTCGCGGAATATGCGCATCTCTATCGCTAGATCGGTAGTCAGCGCCTCGAACATTCTCCCCAACCCGACGGACACTTCCCTCGACACGACCAGCGCCAACCTCGCGCCGCCAACATCCGCGCGGTGCTCCTCGAACGCGTGCGCCAACCCTCTAACGTGCTCCGCCGAGGCTGGCTCGCCTCGTTCTCGGAAGTCGATCAGCATGGCGAGCCCGGGCCTGTGATCCGAATCGGCGAGAATCGCGGCCAGGGCTTCTCTCTCCTCTTCCAGAGTGATGTCGCCGCGCGCCTCTATCCGTACAAAGCCCGCATCACCATCGAATTCATAGCTGATCGGCATTGGCGTTACCTCTCCTTGAAGACACCGCTGATCACACCCAGAGTGGCCATGGCCAGCACGGCGCTGCCGAAGTACGCTCCCGAGAGTCCCCGGATCTGCAGCATCGCACCGGCTACCAGGGGTCCCAGCGTCTGACCCATGCGCAGCACCATCGCGTTGACCGACATGAAGGCCGCCCGGTACTCAGCCGGCGCCAGCTCGGTGAGCATCGTGAGGATACTCGGGATGCTGATACCGTTCGCCACACCGAAGAGCACGATGGGCGCAAGCAGAAGCGCGAGACTCGGCGCCAGAGGAAACACCAGCATGGCCACCGCATACATCGCGAACCCAGCGTACACCAGATTGCGCGACGAGAATCTCCGCGACAGCCGGCCCAGCCGAAACGACGTCACCGCCGTCGCCACCGATGTGACGGAGAAGAGGAGGCCGATCAGCAGCGGCGATGCGCCGAACGACCGCTGCAGCAAGAACGGCAGATAGGTCAGGTAGGCTCCGTACAGGATGACGAACGTGACCAGACCGGCCAGGAAAAGCCCAAGCACCTGCCGGTCTCTCAGACTGAGCAGCGCGCTGCACAGGTAATCGGATAGTCGCTGATCGCTCGCGGGCTCCGGGCTCCGCAGTCGCCACACGACCAATAGTGCCACCGGAACCGCCATGACGGGAAGAAAGAACGGGTAGAACCATCCCAACAGAGCCATCGACCCACCGATGGCGGGATAGAGCGCCGTTCCGATGCTCAGCACGCTCGCGTTGTATCCCATCACCGTGGCGCGCTTCCACCCCGTGTACAGATCGCCGACTATCGTGATGTTGAGCGCCCCGATCGCGGCCGCTCCCACCCCCTGCAACAGGCGCAGCCACAACAAGAGATGGAAGTCCCGGGCAAACCCGCACGCCGTCCCGGCCACGGCGAACAGTACCAGCGACGGGACGATGATGCGCTTGCGCCCGAGTCGATCTGCGAGCACCCCCAGGATCGGCGTGAGCGTGGCCCCCGGAAGTGTGAAGACGGCCACCAGTAGCCCGACCTGGCCCGGGCTCAGCTTCAGCGCCTCGGCGATCTGCGGAAACGCGGGGGTTATGCTCGAGACGCCGAGCACCGCCATCAGCGTGACCCCGAAGATCACGTGCAGATTCGGGTCGCGCAGAAGACGCGCTTCGCTCTGTCCCAGTGAAGACTGGCTACTCAAGTATGTTGGCCTGTATCGCGAATTGTAGAGCGGCCCAGGCTAAGGGACTACCACTCCGGCGTACGCCACCACGCTCGTATCGTCGCCCGTCACCCAACCACTGTTCCGGTAGTCCACAACTTCCGCATGGGTTGCACCAAGCTGCCGGGCCGCCTCGATCACTACGGCGGCCGGACCACGGCCGCACATCGTTATGTGCTCACGCCGGCAGGCGCGAAGCAACTCCTGCCCGTCCAGTCGCTCAATAGCGGCCAGCGCGACCTTGTCCTTTTGCGCGGCCGTCCCAGCCGACTCGAAGTGCGTCATATCCGAGGAGGCGACGAGCAGCACGTCCTCCGGCCACTCCTCCACCAGCCCCGCCAGAGCGTCGGCCAGCGTCTTGCACCTTTCCCAGTCATCCCAGGCGAGCACGATCGGGACGATCGCGGACTCCGGCGCCAGCGTCGCAATGAACGGCAGCTCCACTTCCACCGCGTGCTCCTGACGATGGGCCCCGGGATCATGAGCGGCCAGCGGGCAGCGGGCCTCGAGCGCTTCGGCGAACGACGCCGCCACCGGCACCGCCCCCAGCGGCGTCTCGAAGGCCCCACGACTCCAGAGGCTGGCTCCGCCGCGCGCGCCCACGACACCTGTATGATTCGGGGCGACGATGACTACCACCGGAGGAAACTCCACTCTGCCGAAGACCTCTGCGGCGCAGCGCCCGGAGTAGACGATACCCGCATGCGGCGCGACGACTGCGCGCATCGGTCGCGGTTCTGATTCGACATCGGCGAGATAATACTCGACCATCTCGCCAAGCTCCCGGGCGTCAGCCGGATAGAAGTGGCCGGCTACCGCCGCCGTGCGGAGATCGGAGACGTCCATGTTCTCACAGCGATGGGGCAGTTACGAGCACGAAAGACTTAGCGGTCGACCGACCGCGGCCGGAACGGATGTGGCTCGACCAATAAATAACTTCCTGGAGGTTGCTTTGCCACCGTGGGCAGGGTTTGCGTCTACGGCCGCCCGCGACTCTGACCGGTCGTGATGCCCCCGGCGATCAGGTGCGCCGTGCGGAGCGGCTCCGGCAGGTTGCTG
>FXBF010000650.1_pt1 | contig 12050 bp, 7 predicted proteins | sample 5335321 | NCBI WGS metagenome assembly FXBF01 (sample SAMEA103928391, study PRJEB20085) | sediment metagenome | isolation source: sediment | reverse complement strand
CATAGTCCTTTCAGGATGGCTGTTGTCTGTGCCGAGCGCCAGCGCCGATTCGGGAGTATGCGCGATTCCGGGGAAAGATGGACCGGGTGGAACGCTTTCAGGCACCGTCAATACCTACTATCCGGGAACCGCTTCCGCCGCAGTGGGTGACACTTCAATTTCGGTAGGATCTCCTTCGGGATCTGCGACGCCCATCGCCGCCGGCGATCTGTTACTTGCCATCCAGATGCAGGATGCGGCGATCGATTTCACGAACACCAGTGCTTATGGCGATGGAGTCATCGCTGCTCCCCCACCGCCTCCTCCAATCGACCCGGGTGAGCCAGCGAGAGGCTCCACAAATCTGAACAACGCTGGCCGCTATGAGTATGTGGTTGCGACAGGACCCGTTGCAGCGGGGAGCGTGCCCATCACCGGTTCTGGTCCGGGTTCAGGATTGGTCTACGCTTACACAAATGCGGCCGCGGCTGGAACGCAAGGCCAACGGCGTTTTCAAGTCATTCGTGTCCCGCAATACTCAACTGCTACGCTCGGCTCCGGGTTGACGGCGTTGCGCTGGGATGGCAACGTAGGAGGGATCCTGGTCATAGATGTGGCTGGCGATCTCAACCTAGGTAGCGCAACGGTCGATCTCACCGGATTTGGTTTCCGCGGTGGGGGTGGGCGCCAGCTCACTGGCGATAGCACTCCTGGCCTCGCTGAAGACGACTATCGAACCTTGGCTACGTTGACCACCAATGGTTCAAAGGGTGAGGGGATTGCTGGCACCCCACGCTATGTATATGAAGTCGCGACGAACACCATTGTTGACACTGGTGTTGAAGGCTATCCGAATGGAAGCATGGCGCGCGGCGCGCCGGGGAACGCTGGTGGTGGTGGCACCGATGAAGATCCCGCCAACAACGATGAGAATACGGGCGGCGGCGGCGGTGGCAACGGAGGCATCGGAGGTCTGGGGGGCAACTCCTGGCAGTCCAACCAATATTGGGGCGGTTTCGGCGGCGACGCCGCATCGCCTACGCCAACGCGCCTCGTCCTCGCTGGTGGCGGCGGCGCAGGCACCCGCAACAACACCCCGGGGGTTCCGGAGGCCAGTAGCGGCGGCGCAGGCGGCGGCATGATCTTCATCCGGGCTGGATCCGTATCGGGGTCTGGCACGATCACGGTTGATGGCGATCCAGGCCTGACGCCACTAAACGATGGCGGAGGTGGCGGCGGTGCGGGCGGCAGCATTCTATTCCTTGCTGAGAGTGGCGGGCTTGGGGGATTGACGGCCAACGCCAGAGGTGGCGACGGTGGAGACGCTTGGCCACTCCAGCCTCCCGGCGGATTCCCAGGCGAGCGGCACGGCCCGGGCGGCGGCGGTGGCGGTGGCGTCATCATGCTGTCAGAGGCGGCCGGCAGCACGGACGTGTCTGGTGGGCCTAACGGTACGACGACGACAGCAGCTGACGATTACGGGGCAACTTCCGGCGCCGATGGGGTCGTTGATGAAACGGTCACGCCCACGGACCTGACCACTGGAATTGCCGGGGCGACCTGTCTTCCCGATCTTACAGTTACCAAGACAACTTCTTCACCTCTGGTCGATAATCAACCGTCCGGGGCCACAGGCACTTATACGATCGTCGTTAGCAACGCGGCCGGGCTTGGGACAGCACTAGAAGTCGAGATCAGCGACACTCTGCCGGCCGGTTTCACTTACGCCTCGACGACCTCAGCTGTATTGGCCGGGGGCGCCACCCGCCCCAGCACCAGTAATCCTACGGTCGGTGATACGGTTCCCACTTGGGGATCGTTTACCTTGCCGGGCGGCGGCTCGATCACGATCATATTTGACGTGGGTATTCCCGCTTCGGTTGCTGAGGGGACCTATCAAAATCCGGCGACCGCCACATATCTGGATCCGACCCGAACGACGTCGACCGGAACGACCAGCTCGTCGTATGATCCAGCTTCAAGTACTGGCGAAGATCTTACGGTAGCCACTCCCACGGCAACGCCGACGCCGACGAATACACCTACCGATACACCCACACCGACCAACACGCCGACCGATACACTCACACCGACCAACACGCCGACCGATACACCCATACCGACCAACACACCGACGAATACACCGACCGATACACGCACACCGACTAACGCACCGACATCCACCCTCACGCCGGTCGATACGCCAACGCCGACCAGCACACCGATAGCGACCAACACGCCAACGAGCACTTCCACTGCAACGGTGATCGATCCGGCGGTAACGAAATCCGGCAACCCGCTGACCGCTAAGGTCGGCGCTACGGTGGTCTTCACGCTAACGGTGTTCAACAATGGAAATACGGATGCCGACAATGTCGTGGTAACCGACGTGATCCCCTCGTTCTTGAACATCAGCACCGTGACTGTAGTCCCTGCAGGTCCGCCGGTTTCAATCGTCGGGCAGACGATAACGATCGATTTTGGAACAATCTCCCCAACCGATTCGTACACGGTGACTATTTCGACTGTTGTCAACAGCTCCGCATCACCTCCCGGCGGAACCAATGATGTGACTCTGACCACGACCTCACCGGACTCGGATCCAACCAACAACTTCGACTCAGTCACTATCACCATTCTCGGGGACGTGCCCGAAACAGGCTTCGCTCCAGGCCGCGTCACGCTGCTCCCAAGACAGCCGGAATCCAAGGCATATCAACAGCATGCCGATCTGCGGTTGGAGATCCCCTCCCTGGGAGTGGAGGTGGATATTGTGGGGGTGCCGCTCTTAGAGGATGGTTGGGACGTGCGCTGGCTGTGGGATCGGGCGGGCTACCTCAACGGAACGGCCTTCCCGACCTGGAGCGGGAACAGTGTGATTACCGCACACGTGCTCTTGTCCAGTGGCCAGCCGGGTCCCTTTGCATCGCTCCGCAACCTGCAATTCGGCGAACAGGTGATCCTGCATGCCTGGGGGCTGGACTATGTCTACGAGATCCGGAGCGTGGACTACGTCTTACCGGATGATGCGAGCGTCTTTGAGCATCGGGAGGAGTCGTGGGTGACGCTGGTGACCTGCTTTGACTACGATGATGAGCTTGATGCCTATCGACTCCGAGTGGCTGCAAAGGCAATCCTGGTGTCGATCGGTGAAGAGCAGGTTCCGAACCCTTCCGCTAATGAGCCATCGGCCCAAACTACCCAAGCCAGAAATTTTTCGATCGACTGATCGCATCCTGCCTTAGACCTCTGACGCCGCCCCCGATGGAGCGGCAGCTCGCAATGAGCACACCCCAGCGAAACGAGTGGTTAGGCCCCGCCAGTTATTGACTCAAATCAATATGATGAGATACCTGGATGCAGTCCCTGGTTTCCTAGCGGCCCTGGAGCTGAGCTGCTCGTTGGGCCCGATGCTGACTTTGCGCATGAATTCCTCACGGCTGAGTCCGCCCTCGGCAAACATATCGATGGCGGTCTGAGGAGCGGTGATCGCCACCAAACCCTGCCCATTTACATCGCGATAGTCGACCGTCACGCGTTCAATTCCAAGATCCTCCATGCGGCAGACGATCACGCCCGCGCGGAGGGCCACTCATTCGGCGACGCCCCTAAGGTCCGCAGGACCGGCTCACGGCTGACGCAAAACGAGGTTGTCAAATAGCACCCGGCTGCCGCCTGATTCATAGGTCGCGCCCAGCAGAGCCACGTCTCCGCTCTGAAACGTCGAGTCTGTCACCTCGGCCAAGGTCACTCCATTGACCACGAGCTCCAATGCGTCCCCCACGCAGCTCACACGGATGTGATTCTCCGCGCCCGGCCCGGTGTTGATGGCGTCGGAGAACATCCAATCGGACAGCTGCACAAATTCCCCACCAACAAGCGCATAGATTACATACAGCCCGTCGTTGCCGATTTCGAAGGCGTACTGATTATCCGTGTCCTGGTATCGGCAGAACAACCCCCAGCTGTTGTCTGGCGTCGGAGTGTCGATCCGAGTATCGACTTCAACCACGATGTCGACATAATCGCCACCAACAAGCGACCAGGCCCAAAAGTCGGGCAGGAAGACATCGATGAAATACTCGCCTTCGAGGTAGCCGACCGCACTCTCGCCACCCGAGTCGACAAGCCATCCGCCGCCCGGGTCCGCGAAGTCATCAAATAGAAGCACATCCGGAAGCGAAGCATAGTCCGGTGTCTCTACTCGCAGGTTATCAAATAGGACGCGTGCCCCTCCACCGTCATAAGTGCTGACCGTCAAGCCAATGTCGCCCGCAGTCAGCCGACTGTCCGTAACGCTGGCCACCTGCTGGCCATGCAAGTAAAGGCTAAGCGTTTCGCCTACACAGGAGGCGGAGAGCCGGTTTTGAGCGCCGTCACCGGTAGCAATGGATGGCAGCTGTGACCATTCCAGCAAAGGTACATACTCCCCCTCAAGGAAGGCGTAGATCGTGAAATATTGGTCGTCGCTGATCTCGAATCCGTAATAGTTGTTGACATCCAAATACCGACAAACTACGCCCCAGCTATTATCGCCCGCGCTCGTGGCCTGCTCAGTGCTTACATCGATTACAACATCGCTCAAGCTGAGCCCCGGGATCGACAGTGCGATCTGACCGGAATCTCTCAGATCGAAATAGAAGGCCTCGTCCCGGTAGCCATACGCCGAGGAGGCGGTTTCGTTGATCTCCCACCCACTACATTCGTCGCTGAAGTCATCGAAAAAGATTCCCGATCCTTGGTCCGAGCCGTTGGCTGCCGACAGTGCCGCCTTGCCTGCCAGGCTCAACTTGTAGGTCGCCTCGACTTTTGTGCGTGGCGCCATGGCGGCAATCACTATGGTTGCCATACTCTGATCGGGGCCGAGACTGAAGCGGGTGCTGGCCGAGCCGTCTTCTGCTACCTGAAGTTTTCGTACCTCGCCGGGAAGGGCGACATAGACCGCCCAATCCTGGTCGACAGCCTGTCGCGTGCGCACAAATCCCTCACCTACCCACCCGCCATCGCCGGCGTCGACATCGTAGAGGTAGTCCAGTTCTGGAATGGCGATATCGTCGATCGCCCAGCCATTCCCGCTGTGGGGGGAGGTGGTTAGGTACTCGAACCTGACCCGCACTTCAGAGCCCACGTACGGGCTCAAGTCAATGCGCTCGGACACCCACTCTGGGCGGGCACGGTCGCCGCTCACTCCTGTGTAGTTCGGTCCGTAGTCAAAGGCTGGATCGTAGCTGGTCTGAATCCCGTTCAAGAAACTCCAGGTCTGACCCCCGTCTGTCGAAATTGAGACATAGCCGAGGTCTGTATAGGGCTCGATATCGTGCCAGGTCTGGAAGAGCAGCGTGGCGCGTTCCAGGCCGGTGAGATCGAAAGACCGAGTGAGAGTCGAGTGCACATTGTCTCCTCGGTTTGACCACCAGAAATGAGTGCCGCTAGCGGCATTGGCTGGGATCGCACCCACGCGAGTGGAGCCTCGGAAGCCTAGTTCCACTTCGCCCTCGCCCTCCAACCGCAGATAATCCGCAGAGTATTGAGGGAGGCGACCCTCGATGGTGCTTGGCAAAGTGGTAACTTGCCGGACGGGGCAGACGGGGCGCAGCGTTTCCTGCGTATAGCCATAAGGGGGAACGGGTTCTCCGAGTAGGTTGGCCACCGTCCAGTCCCCGAAAACATCATCGGCGTCGAGCCCTCTCTGAGCCAGCGACTGGCGCACTGCGGCCATCCCGTCCTCCGGATGTCTGGCAAGGTCACGAATCAGATCGTCGCCGAATCGCTCCCATAGATACAAGACAAAAAGGTAGGAGCCTCCGTAGTTTGGCAGGTTCTGGGCTCGATTGGAGGGCCAGGCATTGAGCTGCAGATCCGTGTTGCCAAGGAAGTTCGGGTGGGTGGTATTGGTGTCATATCCAACGATGCGCTCCGCAAGCTGGGCCAACCCCTCGTCCAACCAGGTGCTTTCGCTCGGGTCGTTGCGCCACTGAATCATGTGTTCGAATTCGTGCGCCAATGTCGCCATGTAGTCATCTGAGCCAACTTCGAAGTCAGCCAGACTCACGTAGAACATCTCGCGCTGGTTGGAGAATGGCTCGACCGCAGAAAGATACTCGTCGGCGGAACTGTATTCGCCGACCGCATCCTCAAGCAAAGACAGATGCAGAATAGAAAGTCTCGGATCGTTGTCGACTCCGGGCGACCATTCCTGTCCGAAAAAATCGCGCAGGATGGGCACAATCTCACGCGCGAACTTATCGGCGGCGGTCGCAAGAGCGCGGGGGTCGACTGCCAATCCGTCCTCCACCCACATTGAGACGAGTTCATTCTGGTAAAGCAGCTCCGCCGTAATTTCGGTGAAGCCTGTATCGGAATCTTCATCGCGCACAAAGAATTGGTCGACGGATCCAACCCTGTATCCGGGTGCCTGCGCCAGGCTGCGATCTGCGGGACCCTCGATCAGCCCATGCTCGAGCAGCCATTCGACCGGATCATAAGACGGAACCGGGACTTCCAAGTCAGCGCTTGCTTCCAGCAATGATTGCTCAACCGTCGGGTCGACGGCTAGTTCGGCTGCAGGTGATGTGGGAACCAAGATGGGGGCGGTCGGTTCCGCAGTTGAGCTGCATGCAGAAACCGATAGCGCAATTCCCAAGAGGGCGAGGGTTCGGACGCGTGGGATGGATGTGCGGCTCATGTTCCGTTTAGCGCAATTTGCGGTCCAAGGAATGGTATTGCCAAGCCCCCGAGCCCACTCATCAATGCAGATCAACGAAGACCCAGAATGAGAAGTATGACACAAGTAGTTGACGGGTGCTCTAGCGCATGCTATAGTAGAACAGACGTTCTATTCTTGACACTCGTTTCAACAGGAGGCCCTCATGCCCCACGGAAGCATGCAACAGCCCGGAAAACCAACCACAGACGCAGCCTATCTAGAGGAGATGACAAAAGCCGTGTTCCGCTCGGGATTTAGCTGGCAGGTGGTTGAAGACAAGTGGCCGAATTTCGAGGCCGCATTTGATGGATTCGATGTCGGTAAAGTGGCAAGCTATGATGAGCGCGATGTCGACCGGCTGCTCGCCGATAAGGGGATCGTGCGCAATGGCCGCAAAATCGAGGCAACGATCCATAACGCACTTGCGATAAGTGCGCTGACTCAGGAGTTCGGATCCTTCCAGAAATACCTTCGTTCGATGGACGAGCAGGATTACGAAGCCACGGCCAAAGATATGAAGGAGCGCTTCAGCTACCTGGGCAAGACGGGGACCTACACCTTTCTGTGGGGAGTAGGGGAAGAAGTCCCGGAATGGGAAGATCGGTAGGCCGACCTATAGGTTGCCCCAAGGCTCGCATTCGCGGAGCCCGCGACCGGCAAGCCGGCCCTCCCCGCAGCTAGACCAGAAGCGCGCTAGGCGATCCAGTCCGAACCGATGACGGCGGCCACGAGCAGGGCTGGCTTGCCCAGCCGACCTGCAAGCTGCCCAGGGGCGAGCTAAGCGATCCAGCCCGAACCGATGACGGCGGCCACGAGCAGAGCGGCCAGCGCAATAGGGAGCGTCACGCGCGGCCCTCGATGGCCGGCCTTTTCGGCATCTCGCTGGTGCTCGATCTGGCGCTGTATGTCTGCCATGTGCGCATCTGTGAGCATCTTCATTACGATCGGATTCGTCATCCTGGGTCTCCGTTCTCTCCGTTGCTTCAAACTGCCCCCAGCTTAGCCAGTGGGTGTTGATCCACCGGATCTACAGCGTTTATCGAGCGTGTCATTGCTGCGTGCTAGAATCCGGTCAGAAATCCAAAGGGAGATAAAGCAATACGATGCTGAGCATGATCATTCGATATCCAATTTGGGTCGTGCGGAACCTATTCCGGCGCTTACGCAAACCCCCTGAGTACGTCACCTTCATGCTGTCCGGCGAATATTCTGAATACGCGCAACCGCCGGGAAATCTGGTCATGCGCCGCATCCGGCCTCCGAAAATCAGCCTGCTGGAGCTGGGCGAGCAGTTCCGTTTGGTGGCGGGTGACCCGCGCGTCAAGGGAGTCGTGCTGCATTTACGTCCGCTCGATCTGGCGCCGGCAGCGATCGAATCGCTGCGGGATCTGGTTAAGGAGCTGCGCGAGTCCGGCAAGCGGGTCGTGGCCTGGGCGACCTTCTACGTACCCTCCAACTACCTGGTCGCCTGCGCGGCAGACGAAATTCTCATGCAGCCCTCCGGTGAGATCAGCGCACTGGGGATGGGCCGCACTTATCCGTACCTGGCCAAAGCCCTGAAAAAGGTCGGCATAGAAGGTGACTTCCTGCCGATCACGCCCTATAAGTCGGCCGCGGATATGTTCAGCCGCAAAAGCATGTCCAACGAGGTACGCAAGATGGCCAATTGGCTGATGGATTCAGCTTATGAGGAACGATTGCGTGCCATCAGCGAAGGTCGGGCCATCGATGCGGAAGCCGCGCGCGAGCTCGTCGACCAAACTCCGATGCCCGACAACAAGGCCCTCGAACTGAACGTGGTGGATGGCTTGCTTGGGGAAGAGGATCTACCCAAGCATCTGGGTACAGAGGCCAAGCCGGCGCGCCTGGGGACCTGGGAGGCAGCACAAAAAGCACTGCTGCTTCCGCGTCCGGTGCGGGGCGGCAAATATGTAGCCGTGATCCCAATTGAAGGCACGATCATCGATGGGGACAGCGGCCGCCCTCCGATAAAGCCGCCGATTCACATACCCATCCTGACCGATCCTAGGGCGGGGGACCTCACCATTGTCCAGGCGGCACGGAAGGCTCTGCGAGACAAGCGGGCGGCCGGAGTGGTGGTGTATGTAAACTCCGGAGGCGGCTCGGCCACATCATCGGAGGCCATGCGAGCCGCGCTGCAGAAGATCGACGAAACCAAGCCCCTGATAGTGAGCATGGGAGCCGTGGCGGCTTCCGGCGGGTACTGGGTTTCGACTCCCGGTCGGCATATCTTCGCTCAGCCCAGCACCGTCACCGGGTCGATCGGGGTCATTTTGGGCAAGATCGTTACGCACGGCCTGCTCGACCGGTTGTTTATCGGTCGTGAAAAGATCCAGCGCGGAGAACACACCGATATTTACGACCCGGAATCCCGTTTCACCAAGGCGGAACGAGAGATGTTGTGGGGGAGCATCACACGCATCTACGATCTGTTTGTGGATCGTGTGGGTGAGAGCCGCGAAATGACCCCGGAGCAAGTGAAAGAGATAGGCGGAGGCCGGGTATGGACCGGCCGCCAGGCACTCGAAAATGGGCTGGTCGACGAGATCGGAGGCCTAGAGGCGGCCATTGCTAAGGCCAGGGAATTGGCAGGACTGTCGGCAAGAGCCCCTGCCAAGCTGGTGACCGTTGGAAAGGGCCATCTGGTCCCGGTGGCTCAACCTGCGGCGATGTTGGAGTACGCGATGGAAGGCGCACGCCTTCTGCAGGGCGCGCGACCATTGTGCATCTCCCCACTGACTCTGGATAGGACGTGACCTGAGCTCTCGCAGATCCGCTCTTGCGCATTGGCATGGTAATAAGGTTCGAGCTGGGCCAAGCCAGGCCCTCGGCCGCCGAGCGGCGATGAGAAGATTCGATGGTGCTTGCTGAGGGGGTCTCCAATCGATAGCGAATGGATCCGACCACCGGCCGTGGCGGGAAGCTGGTATCCCGACCAGCCTGAGGAATTGGCGCGGCTCATCGACGGCTACCTGAATCTGGTGCGCCCGGTGGATGGTGCGCCGGCGGCGCTCATCGTTCCGCATGCCGGATATCGCTATTCGGGGCTGGTGGCTGCGCACGGCTTTAGACAGCTTGAAGGGGGCAATTTCGATACGGCGGTGCTGATTGCCTCTGATCATCAGCCGCCGATTTCGCGGCCGATTTCCGTATGGGCCAAGGGCGGGTACGAGACGCCGTTTGGAGTGCTGCCCGTAAACGAGGAGTTGGCCGGCCGCCTGATTGATCACGATGAAAGGATCCGCTTCGACCCCGAGACCCATGCTCATGAGCATTCAATTGAGATCGAGCTGCCCTTTCTCAAGCAGGTGTGCCCGGACTGCCAAATTATCCCGGTGATGATTGGTGGGGCGGACGAGGGTACCGTGCGGGTTTTGGCTGAGGCATTGCTGGAGGTTCTTCCCCCAGAGGGTGTGGTCATCATTGCCAGTTCTGATCTCTCACACTATCCATCCTACGAACACGCGCGGGAGGTAGATGAATCCACACTGGCGGCCATCGAGCTGGGCGAACGGGAGGAGCTCAGGCGCGTGATCCAGGAAAGTATGGCAAAAGGCATTCCCAACCTCGCCACCTGCGCATGTGGCGAAGTACCGATTCGGGTGGCCATGCAGGTCGCGTCCGGGCAGGGCGCCGATCGCATCAGCCTGCTCAGCTATTCCAATTCCGGCGAGGTCGAGAATGGCGATCGTGCGCGCGTGGTCGGCTATGGTGCTGTGATGTTCTGGCACTACGAGACGCCGGCGCTGACAACGGCTCAGCAGAACATGCTGCTCGATCTGGCGCGCGAGGCGGTTGCCGCCCAACTTCACAGTGGCGAGGTGCCCCAGGATCCACTGGCCGGGCCGGAATTCGAGCGGCTCAGCGCAGTGTTCGTCACACTTCGCCTGGGTGCAAAGCTGCGTGGGTGCATTGGTCAGGTGCGAGCCGATACGCCACTCTATCAGGCAGTTCGAGAGAAGGCGATCGCGGCCGCCATCGGCGATCCACGGTTCCCTTCCCTGCAGGAGAAAGAGCTGAGCGGACTTTCCTATGAGATCTCGATCCTCTCCCCGCTGGAGCGCATTAGCTCCGAGCGCCAGGTCGAGGTGGGCACGCATGGTGTCGCACTTCGACGGGGCAATCGGCGGGCGGTGCTGCTGCCCAAAGTGGCGGCCGATCGTGATTGGGAAGGCCGGACGCTGTTGGAGAACCTGTACATCAAGGCCGGGCTGCCGGCCGATGGGTGGAAGGATCCGGTCGGGCTGTATCGCTTCACAACCGTAGAGATAGGGGAGGGCTAGCGGAAAATGGGAACCGTGGAGCTGATCCTGTTTACGATCATGGGCCTGCTGCTGTTGGGCGTGATCGGCCTGAGCTTTTACGCGCTTACGCGCATGAACGAGATCTCGCGAGGGCTCAATGAGAACTCACGCGTGCAGCAGGGAACCACCGAGTCATTTGCTGAGATCCAGCGCACGCTGGGCCAGCTCACTGAAGCCGGACGTCGCATGGAGGAAGTGAGCAAGGAGGTGTCGGGACTCAGCGATCTGTTGAAGGCGCCCAAGGTGCGTGGAGGTATCGGAGAGCTTCTGCTTGGAGATTTGCTCTCTCAAATGCTGGCCCCCGAGCAGTACAAAGTGAATCATACGTTTCGATCAGGTATGCGGGTGGACGCAGTGATCCGTCTTCAGGCCGGCATGGTGCCCGTGGATTCAAAATTCCCGCTGGAAAGCTTCCAGCGCATGCTGGCCTCCGATGAGGAGGCGGAGCGAATTCGGCACAAGAAGGAATTCGCAAGGGCAGTCAAGAAACACATCAACGATATCGCGAGCAAATACATCTTGCCCGATGAGGGCACCTTCGACTTCGCGCTGATGTATATCCCGGCCGAGAACGTTTACTACGAGACCATTATCAAAGATGAGCAGCTGGGTGAGGATGCCAGTATCCTGAGTCATGCCATGCAGAAACATGTGATCCCCGTATCACCTAACAGCTTTTACGCGTATTTGCAGGCGATTGTGCTGGGCTTCCGCGGCCTGCAAATAGAGAAACAGGCCAAGGAGATCATGGGATTCCTCGATCGCTTGATGGGGGATATTGCGCGCTTTCGTACGGACTACGACACCATGGGCGGCCACCTGGAAAATGCGCGCAAGAAGTACGACGAGGCGGAGCGACGCCTCGGGCGCTTCGAAGAAAAGTTGGGCAGCGCACGCGAAGCCAGTACCTCGGTATCAGGCCAAGAGCAAGCTCGGCTCGAGACCGACCTGACCGACCTAGACTGAATCCCTAACCGACCCACGCTCCTGCGGATGCTCCGCAGGAGCATCCGCAGGAGCATCCGCAGGAGCATCCGCAG
>FXBF010000649.1_pt1 | contig 12090 bp, 10 predicted proteins | sample 5335321 | NCBI WGS metagenome assembly FXBF01 (sample SAMEA103928391, study PRJEB20085) | sediment metagenome | isolation source: sediment | reverse complement strand
CCTGGACGCACGGACCCTGAACGGCGAAGCCGCAGTCTCGATACATAAGCACGCGCACGACAACAGTCACACCAAAAGAGTGTGGGTGTCGGCGCGGGAATCCACCGGCCTGGACGTATTGAGCGATGCCATCGGTGAGCATTTTCGGGCCGCCACCGTGCAACGACGCCTGCGCCTGCCCGCCGGCGCCGGGCGGTTGCGGGCAAGGCTGTACGAGCTCGGCGCGGTGCTGGCGGAGCAAACCGAGGACAACGGCGGCTGGCTCATCGACGTGAACATCACGCCCGCTTCCCTGGAGCGCCTGTGGCGACGGGAAGGGCTCGCTCCGGCCTCTATCGGCACGGTTTCGGCGGTCGATGATCGTAATGTTCAACTGGACTTACCAGTTGCCGGCAGGTCGAAAGCCTCCTAATATACGAAATTCGCTCGTGCTCAGGGTCTCATGACGCCTGATCGGCACGGTGACCCGATTTGCATGGAGTCGATTGATGGCGTGGAACCAACCCGGCGGTAACGGCGGACGCGATCCCTGGGGTGACCGGGGCGGCCGGCAGGGCCCTCCGGATCTCGACGAGGTACTGAAGAAGCTGCAGACGCGCCTCGGCCGCATATTCGGTGGCCGATCCGGCGGCGGCGGGGGCGGCTTCAGCATTCCCGGCGGCAGCCTGGTGGGCATCGGCGTCATCGCGGTGCTCCTGGTGGGTGCCTGGGGGCTCGCCGGTTTCTATATCGTCGACCCGGCCGAGGAAGCGGTGGTGCTGCGATTCGGTGCCTACCGGACGACCACCGGCCCGGGGCTGAGCTGGGCACCTTACTTCATCGACAGCGTCGAGAAGGTCAACGTCCAGCAGATCTCCAACCAGGAAATCGGCTTCAGGAGCTCCGGTGCTTCCCGGAGCGGCGTCGCCAACGAATCCCTGATGCTCACGGAAGACGAGAACATCGTCGATCTCCAGTTCTCCATCCAGTATCGTGTCAATGACCCGCAGTTCTACTTATTCAATGTGCTGGACCCGGATCTGACCCTGCGCCAGGCGACCGAGAGCGCCGTGCGCGAGGTGGTCGGTCGCAGCGGCATGGATTTCGTCATCACCGCCGGTCGTGACGTGGTCGCCTCGGAGACCGGAACGCTCATTCAGGAGATCCTCGATCGCTACAAGGCCGGGCTCGACATCACCAGCGTCAACATGCAGGCTGCGCAGCCGCCCGCCCAGGTCCAGGATGCCTTTTTCGATGCGGTCAAGGCACGCGAGGATCAGGCGCGCATCATCAACCAGGCCAACGCCTTCAAGGCGGACATCGTGCCCAAGGCCCGCGGTGAAGCGAATGCCATGCTCGAGCGTGCCGAGGCGTATCGCCAGCGGGTCATCGCCCAGGCCGAAGGTGAGACGGACCGCTTCCTGAAGGTGCTGGGCGAATATCAGAAGGCGCCGGACGTGACGCGGGAACGCCTGTACATTGAAACCATCGAGCAGGTGATGGCGAACTCCAGCAAGGTGCTGGTGGATCTTCAGGGTGGCAACAACATCATGTTCCTGCCATTGGACAAGTTGCTCTCCGGGCGCGACGCGCGCAGTGTCGTGCGGCCCGGCAGCATCGACGACGGCGACGTCGGCGCGCCGTTGGTCGACGGCGCCCGGCGCAGTCGTGACCCCCTGCGCTCGAGGATTAGATGATGTCCGGAAAAGTTCTTCTCGTTCTTCTGGTGATCGCGGCCGTCATCGTTTCGATGTCGGTTTTTACCGTCGACGAGCGCGAGACAGCCATCAAGCTCCAGCTCGGCGAGGTGGTACGGGCCGACTACGAACCCGGACTGTACTTCAAGCTGCCGCTGATTCAGGACATTCTCAAGTTCGACAAGCGTATTCAAAACCTCGACTCGGATCCGGAGCTTTATCTGACCCTGGAGAAGAAGAACGTCAAGGTGGATTCCTTCGTCAAGTGGCGCATCATCGACGTGGTGCGCTACTACACCTCCACCGGCGGTAGCCCCAGTAGAGCCTCGAACCGTTTGTCGGCGGTCATCCAGAAAAGCCTCAAGGACGAATTCGGTAAGCGCAGCATTCAACAGGCGGTATCCGGCGAGCGTACCGCAATCATGGACAAGCTGCGATTATCGGCCAAGGCCCAGGCGGACGAGCTGGGTATCGAAATCATCGACGTGCGTATCAAGCGCATCGATCTTCCCGAAGAGGTCAGCGCTTCCGTTTACGCGCGTATGTCGTCCGAGCGCGAGCAGGTGGCGAAGAAGTTCCGCTCCGAGGGCGAGGAGCAGGGTAAGAGGATCCGCGCCGAGGCCGATCGGGAACGCGAGGTCATTCTGGCGGAAGCCCAGCGCGACGCCCAGAAGATCAAGGGCGACGGTGACGCGCGCGCCACCGAGACCTACGCCAACGCCTTCGGCAAAGACGAGGAATTCTACTCGCTGTATCGCAGCCTGGAGGCATACCGTGTCACCTTCAACAATCCTTCGGATGTGTTGCTGCTGGAACCGAACACGCAGTTCTTTAAATACTTCAAGGGCGCGAGAGTAGAAGAATAGGGGGCTCATCCTCGGGACGGGAGGATGCTGCTTTAGATTGCATGGTGGCGGTGATGCGCCGCATGACATATGCACGGCCCGATTCGCCCGGATCGCCTGGTAAATGGTGCGCGAACTTCTTGTCGCCGTCGCGTTGCTCCTCATCCTCGAAGGGATCATGCCGTTTTTGAATCCCGAGGGGTTACGTAGAACGCTAGCGATGATTTCCCGGCTGAGTGACAATACGCTGCGCTTCATCGGGTTGTCCGCCATGCTGCTCGGCAGCCTGCTGCTCTACGTCGTCAACGCATGATCTCCGACCGCTGGTTACTTCCCGAAGGGGTCGACGAGGTCCTGCCCCCCGAGGCGGCCCGCCTCGAGCAGCTGCGACGCCGGGTGCTGGACCTGTATTCGAGCTGGGGCTATCAGCTGGTCATCCCGCCGTTCATCGAATATCTGGAGTCGCTTCTGGTAGGCACGGGAAGCGATCTGGATCTGAGGACCTTCAAGCTGACGGACCAGTTGACCGGCAGGCTGATGGGGATACGGGCCGACATGACGCCTCAGGTGGCACGTATCGACGCGCACCACCTTCGCGACCAAGCTTGCGCGCGGCTTTGTTATCTCGGCACCGTGTTGCATGCCCTGCCTGATGGTTTCACGCGCACGCGCTCGCCGGTGCAGGTGGGCGCCGAGCTCTACGGCCATGCCGGATTCGAAAGCGACTGTGAAATCCTGAGTCTGATGCTGGAAACCCTGGCGATGGCCGGTGTCGACGACGTGCATGTCGATCTCGGCCACGTGGGCGTATTCCGCGCACTTGCCAAACAGGCGGGCATCGAAGGCGATCGGGAATCGGCGCTGCACGATGCGCTGCAGCGCAAGGCGCGCAGTGAAATCGCCGAGCTTCTGGACCGGGCCCCGGTGGACGCGAACATCGCTGCGATGATCCTGGCACTGGCGGAGCTCAATGGCGACGAGTCGGTGCTCGCCGAGGCGCGCCGGGCGCTGGCCGCGGCCGACCAGGAAGTTCTCGCGGCCGTCGATCGCCTGGAGCAGACCGCCGAGGTCGTGAAGGCGCGCTTCCCCGACACGCCGCTGCACGTGGATCTCGCCGAGCTGCGCGGCTACCGCTACCACACGGGCGTCGTTTTCGCGGCCCTGGTGCCGGGACGCGGACAGGAGGTGGCGCGCGGCGGTCGTTACGACGAGATCGGCAGCGCGTTCGGCCATGCACGCCCGGCCACCGGATTCAGCACCGATCTCAAGAGCCTGTTGTCTCTGGCCGGCCCCCGCGGCGAGAAAACCGATATGACGGCGATTCGCGCTCCCTGGTCTTCGGAGCCGGAATTGAACGCGCTCGTGCAGGCACTACGCAGCGAAGGCAGGCGCGTGGTGTATGAGCTGCCGGGTGATGAAGGCAAGGCGGACGCTCGCGGCCGTCGTGCCATGCGCAAACGCGACGGCAAGTGGCAGGTGACGGAGATCGACGACGGAGATCCGGGACATCATCATGAGTAGATGCGTCGTCGTCATCGGCCTGCAGTGGGGAGACGAAGGCAAGGGCAAAGTGGTCGATCTGTTGACGGATCGCGCCGGCGTCGTGGCGCGCTTCCAGGGCGGACACAATGCCGGTCACACGCTGGTGGTGGACGGCGAAAAGACCGTGCTGCATTTGATCCCCTCGGGCATCCTGCGCGAAAACATCACCTGCGTCATCGGCCATGGGGTGGTGTTGTCGCCGGCGGCGCTGCTCGACGAGATGGATATGCTGGCCGGGCGCGGCGTGCCGGTTGCGCGGCGGCTGCGCGTGAGTGAGGCCTGCCCGTTGATCCTGCCCTATCACATGGCGCTCGATGCCGCCCGCGAGCGTGCCCGCGGAAATACGCCCATCGGCACCACCGGCCGCGGCATCGGGCCTGCCTACGAAGACAAGGTGTCGAGACGTGCGCTGCGACTGAGCGATCTTCTGGACGCCGACCGGTTCACGACGAAGCTCGAAGAGGTGCTCGACTACCACAACTTCGCATTGAAGCACTACTTCAAGGCCGAAGCTGTGGAGCTCGGCAAAGCGCGCGACGATGCGTTGGCGGCCGGTGAACGCATACGGCCTCTGGTGGACGATGTGCCGGCCATTCTGAGCGCCGCCCGCCGCCGCGGTGAGGGATTGTTGCTCGAAGGTGCCCAGGGGGCGCTTCTCGATATCGATCAGGGCACATTTCCCTATGTGACGTCCTCCAATACCACCGCAGGTAGCGCCGCCACCGGCCTCGGACTCGGCCCGCGGGACATCGATTACGTGCTTGGAATCGTCAAGGCGTACACGACGCGCGTCGGCGCGGGGCCGTTTCCCACCGAGCTTTTCGACGCCGTCGGCAAGCATCTGGGTGAGTGCGGCAGCGAGTTCGGTGCGACCACCGGTCGACCCCGGCGCTGTGGCTGGATCGACGTGGTGGCGCTGCGCCGGGCGGTTCAGGTGAACAGCGTCTCGGGGTTGTGCATCACCAAGCTCGACGTTCTCGACCAGCTCGAGCACATCAAGCTGTGCGTCGCTTACCGTCTGGATGGAAAAGAGCTGGATGCTCCGCCCGTGGACAGCGACGCCCTGGCGCGCTGCGAACCCGTTTACGAGGAGATGCCCGGCTGGACGACGAGCACCGTCGGGCTCGAGTCGGCCGAAGCGCTGCCGAGCGCCGCGCACCGGTATCTGCAGCGATTGGAGGCGCTCGTGGGCGCGCCCGTGAATATCATCTCCACCGGACCGGACCGCCGCGAGACCATCATCTCGCACCATCCCTTCGACTGAGCATGGATTAAATTGGGACCGTGGAAGCAGTTCGATTCGGAAGCACCGGCCTGAAAGTCTCGCGGCTGTGTCTGGGCACGATGACCTTCGGCTTGCAGTGCGACGAGAAGACTTCCTTGCGCATTCTCGATCGCGCCGCCGAGGGCGGTATCACATTCATCGATACCGCCGACGCCTACCCTCTCGGCGGCACCTTGGAGACGGCCGGGCGCAGCGAGGAGATCGTCGGAAAATGGCTGCGGGGCAGGCGCGGGGACTTCATCGTCGCCACCAAGTGCCACGGGCGCATGGGCGCGAATCCCTGGAACACGGGCCTGTCGCGCAAGCACATTCTGGAAGCCATGGACGCGTCCCTGGCGCGCTTACAGACGGACTACGTGGATCTCTTCCAGCTGCATCATCCGGACCCCGACACACCCATGGACGAAAGCCTGTCGGCCATGGACGACCTGGTGCGCGCCGGTAAGGTGCGTTACATCGGCGTCTCCAATCACCCCGCATGGAAGATTGCGCGCGCCATCGGACGCAGCGAGCTGCTGGGACTCGCGCGTTTCGTGAGCGTGCAACCGCGCTACAGTCTACTTTTCCGGCAAATGGAACGGGACATGTTCCCCATGTGCGCCGAAGAGGGGCTCGCTGTCATCCCCTACAATCCGTTGGCGGGCGGGCTTCTGACCGGCAAGCACACATACGACGCGTCGCCGCCGGAGGGCACGCGCTTCCGGCTCGGCACCGCGGCAGGCAACTATCAGGATCGTTACTGGCAGCAGCGCGAATTCACGAGCGTCGAAGCCTTGCGTGAGATAGCGGCCGCGACGGGTCTCGGCATGGTGCAGATGGCGCTCGCCTGGGTACTCGCCAATCCGGTGGTCACGGCACCGATCATCGGCGCAAGCAAGCCCGGGCAGCTGGATGACTCGATTGCCGCTTTGAGCGTCACCCTGTCGGATCAAGTCAGGCAGCGCCTGGATGAGACGACCGCCGGGTATCGTCTCGGAGATGCGCCGCGCTGAATGCTCCCGCACCGGCGGTTCTTGGTCATGGAAGAATCAACCCTTCCACAATCCCTCGCGAATCATGTCGTCGGTGCTGGCGATAATACTTTCTCGCAGGGTCTCGACCATGAAATCGATCTGCTCCCGGGTGAGAATCAACGGCGGCGACAGCACATTGAGGTGGGCGATGGGCCGCACCAGCAGTCCCCGCGCCTGGGCGTGTTGCGCGATGCGGTTGCCGATGTGGGCGTCCTCCGGCAACAATGCCTTTGTCTTCTTGTCCGCCACGTTTTCGATACACATCATGAAATTGCTGCCGCGCACGTCACCGACGATGGGCAAATCCAGCAACGTGGAGAGCCGATCTTCGAGATAAGGGCCGACGTTGCGCACATGGCCGCAAATGTCGTCTCGCTCCATGATCTCGATGTTCTTGAGACCCGCCGCGCAGCTCACCGGGTGTCCCGAGTAGGTGAATCCATGGGTAAACAGTGCGCCTTTCGCCTGCGGCACGCTGATGACGTCGTATATCTTCTCCGAGATCATGCTCGCCGACAACGGCAGGTAGCCCGAGCTGATGCCCTTGGCGAGGGTGATGAAGTCCGGGACGAAATCGAATACGTCTTCCGATGCAAACATGTGTCCGAGTCGACCGAATGCCGTGACTACCTCGTCGGAGATATACAGCACCTCGTATTTCCGGCATACATCCATGGTGCGCCGGTGATAACCCGGCGGCGGCACGATGACGCCGCCCGCACCCATGATCGGCTCGGCGATGAAGCAGGCGACATTGTCGGGCCCGAGCTCCAGAATCTTGTTCTCCAGATCGGCCACCTTCTGATCGCAGAATTCCGCCAGCGACATGCCATCCGGACGCCGGTAACAATTCGGCGCCGGAATGTGATGCACGAGTTCCTTGTCGACATCGAAGCCCTGGTGATCGAAGGCCACGCCGGTCATCGACATCGTCAGATAGGTGCTGCCGTGGTAACCATCGACACGGGATATGATCTTTTTCTTGCTGGTCTTTCCCAGTCGATTGAAATAGAAATGGATGATTCGAACGGCGGTGTCGTTGGACATGGATCCGCCGGTACCGTAGAAGACGTGATTCAACGGCCCGGGGGCCAGCTCGGCGAGCTTCGCGGCGAGCTCGGCCGCGGGCGGTGTCGTAATGTGTGAAAAGGTGGAGTAGTAGGGGATCCGGCGCACCTGCTCGGCGATGGCGTCGGCCATTTCCCCGTTACCGTAGCCGATGTTCACGCACCAGAGACCACCGATGCCGTCCAGGAAACGGTTTCCGTCGGAATCGAGGACATAGGCGCCGTCGGAGTCGGCCATTACGACGCTTCCTTCTTCCTTGAAGGTCGAAAAATCGGTCCAGGGGTGAATGTAGTGGTCTCTGTCCTTGCGCCAGAGGTCTTCGGTGTCGAAGCTAACGTTAGAGACCATCTCGAGACTCCGTTGATGACGCCAGGGGTCGAGTGTGAGACGGCGCCGGGAGCGGGTCAAGTCGGCGCGTTGCGGGGGACAGGGGGGACAGAGGGGACAGAATTGAAATCTGTCCCCTTACGCGATCGCCATGAAGTTGGTATAGAGTTGTTTCGAAACAGCGTGGAAGCTCGCCATCTGTTTTCCGGCGTCATCCTGCAATCGGCCGAGCGCCCCCTCGCCAAGCGCCTGCTCCAGGGCGGTCGCGTACTCGGGGATCTCTCCCCAATCCGTGACCGACGACGCCGTGATCTCGACGTGGAACTGAATGGAGAACGCGCACGTTGCCCAGGACATCGCGTTGACTGCGCAGGCCGGCGACGAAGCCAGAACTTCCACACCTTCCGGTAGCCGGGTTACTTCCGCGGAGTGCCACTGAAAGCACGGTATCCGGTGGGGAACATCGATGAGAAACGCGCTGTTCTTTCCGGCGTCGGTGAGCTCGACGCTCATCACGCCGATTTCGGGCTCGCCGGCGGGCCCGACGCTGCCGCCGAGCGCCTCGGCGAGAAGCTGATGTCCGAGACAGAATCCCAGAAACGGCCGTCGTCTGACGGCAACCCAGTCACGAATGGCAGCAATCTCGGGTTCCAGCCAGGGATGGTGCTCCTTCTGCCACACGTCCATGGGGCCACCCATGACGATCAGCGCATCGAACCCGTCGAGGGGCGGGATCCGCTCGCCGTCGTCCAGCTCTACGGTGCGCGTGACGACGCCGTCATTGCGCATGAATTCCTGTAATATTCCCGGGTGTTCGCAGGCGATGTGCTGAAAGATCAGAATACGCATATCAGCATTCGCATTTCGCCGAAGTGGACCGAATAAAAGGGGGCGGAATAAAAGGGGACAGATCTATTTTCTCCCCACATTCGTAGAATGTGGGGAGAAAATAGATCTGTCCCCCTTTTATTCTTTTATTCAGTCCACTTTGGCGCGGAAGAATGGTGCCGAGGAGAGGACTTGAACCTCCATGGGGTTACCCCCACTGCGCCCTGAACGCAGCGCGTCTACCAATTTCGCCACCTCGGCACGGGCGGCACCGCCCGCGGTCAGTGTAAACTGGTACTTCGAGGGCGGTCGGCGGGAAGGCCGCGACTGTACCCAGCAAAGGTATTATTGTCAACGATGCGTAAAATAAGACCCCGCAAGGATCCCCACGGTGCCCGCGAGGCGCGCCGCTACACCCATCCCATCGCCAGCCGCGAGTACGTGCTGCAGACCCTGGAGGCGCGCGGCCGGCCGATGTCTGCCGGTGACTTGTGCGCGGCGCTCAAGGTCGAGTCGGCACGGGATATCGTTGCGCTCACCAAGCGCTTGGGCGCCATGGAGCGCGACGGTCAAATCATTCGCAACCGTCGCGGTGACTACGGTCTGGTGCGAAAGATGGATCTGGTTCGCGGGCGCATCGTCGCGCACCGGGACGGGTTCGGATTTCTCATTCCCGACGAGGGGGGGGAGGATTTGTTCCTGTCGCCGCGAGAGATGCGCGCGCTCATGCACGGTGATCGCGCGGTGGCGCGGGTGACCGAAATCGATCGCCAGGGCCGTCGCCAGGGCGCGCTGGTCGAGGTGCTGGAGAGGAATACCCACCGGGTTGTCGGTCGCTATCGCCGCGACAGCGGCGTGGGGTTCGTCACACCGGACAACCGGCGCCTGCATCACGACATCATGGTCCCCGATTCCGCCACAGGCGAGGCGAGTCATGGGCAAGTGGTGGTAGCCGAGATCGTCGAGCAGCCCACCAGGCGCAGCCAGCCCGTCGGGTACATCGTGGAAGTCATGGGTGACCACATGGCGCCCGGCATGGAGGTCGATGTCGCAATCCGTGCCCATGAGCTTCCCTTTCAATGGACGGATGCCGTCATCGACGAGGCGCAGGCTCTGCCGTCCCGGGTGACGCTGACTGCCTCGCGAGGACGCACGGATCTCCGCGACATGGCGCTCGTCACCATCGACGGGGCGGATGCGCAGGATTTCGACGACGCTGTCTTCTGCGCTCGCAGTGCCTCCGGCTGGAAGCTGACGGTGGCCATCGCCGACGTCTCCGCCTACGTGAAGCCGGGCACGCCCCTGGATACCGAGGCACGGTTACGCGGCACCTCGGTGTACTTCCCCGAGCGCGTGCTGCCCATGCTGCCGGAGAAGTTGTCCAATGACCTGTGCTCGCTGCGTGCCGACGAAGATCGGTTGTGCATGGTGTGCGAGCTGCACGTCGGCCGTGATGGCGAGATCAAGCGTTCGCGGTTTTTCGAGGCCGTCATGCGTTCCCGGGCGCGCCTAACCTACGATGAAGTGGCGGCCGCAGTGGTGGACGGGGAAGCGCAAGCGCGCCGCAGGCTGTCCGACATCATCGATCACCTTGATGAGCTGTTCCGCTTGTATGCCGTGCTCAAGCGTGCGCGCGAGCGCCGCGGCGCCATCGATCTCGACGCCCACGAAGCGCGTATCGTGTTCGGCGCCGACAAGAAGATCGAGTCTATCGAGACCCAGACCCGCAATGACGCACACCGCTTGATCGAGGAGTGCATGATCGCCGCCAATGTGGCGGCGGCGCGTTTTCTCGAGCGCCATCGCATTCCCGCGTTGTATCGCGTTCATGACCGGCCGGCGCCGGACAGGGTGGCGGAGTTGCGGGAATTCCTGGGCGAGCTGGGTGTGAAGCTGGCGGGTGGCGCACGACCCGAGGCACGTCACTTTGCGGCACTCCTCAAGCGCACCGCCGGGCGCGCCGATGATGAGTTGATTCAGACGGTTCTTCTACGATCGCTCGCGCAGGCCGCCTACAGTCCACGCAACATCGGACATTTCGGCCTGGCCCTGGAAGGCTACGCGCACTTCACATCTCCCATTCGCCGTTACCCCGACCTTCTCGTGCACCGCGCCATCAAGCACCAGATGAAAGGGCGTTCCCGCGAACGTTTCGACTACGATATCGACACCATGGTGAGCCTCGGCGCGCATACATCCATGACCGATCGGCGCGCCGATGAAGCCACCCGCGATGCCGTCAGCTGGCTCAAGTGCGAGTTCATGCTCGATCGCATCGGCGAGCATTTCGACGGAATCATCATGGGCGTTACCTCCTTCGGCCTGTTCGTCACCCTCGACGATGTCCACGCGGAGGGTCTGATTCACGTCAGCTCGCTGGGCAGCGACTATTTCCACTACGATCCCACCGGACACCGGCTCACGGGTGAACGCAGCGGCGCCGTATTCCGGCTCGCCGATCGTGTGCGCGTGCGCGTGCAGCGCGTCGATCTGGACGAACGGAAGATCGATCTGGAGCTGGCCGACACCGGCAAACGCAGCGGACTGCGGCGTGCAACGCGGCGCGGCCGTGGCGCACGACGCGGCGCGAAGCGATAGCTGCGCTCACATGGTGAGGCCACTTATTTACGGCCGGCACGTCGTCGCTGAATTGCTGGGGCGGGACCCGGCGGGCGTTCAGGAGCTGTGGCTGCAGGTTGGACGCGACGATGCCGTGAGTGGGCGCGCGCGCGAGCTGGCTGCCCGCCATGGCATCGCCCTGCATGCAGTGCCGCGTGCGACCCTGGACCGGATGCTGAAGGGGGTCCGTCACCAGGGTATCGCGGTACGCTACCGGGCCACCACCGGCGCGCCGCGGGCAGCCGATCTGGACGCGCTGTTGGCCGGGCTCGGCGACGCGGCGCTGCTGCTGGTGCTCGACGGCGTTCAGGATCCCCACAACCTCGGCGCCTGCCTGCGCAGCGCCGATGCCGCCGGCGCCGACGCCGTCATCGTGCCGCGGCGCCGCGCCGTGGGGCTCACTCCGGCGGTGCGCAAGGCCGCCTGCGGCGCCACCGAGCGCGTGCCTGTGGTGACCGTTGCCAACCTGGCCCAGGCGCTCAGACGCCTGACCGAGGCGGGTGTGACGCTGATCGGAGCCGTCGCCAACGCCGGTATCCCCTACACCGAGGTCGATCTGCGCGGCCCCGCGGCCATCGTCCTCGGCGGTGAGGGCAGGGGACTGCGACGGCTTCCCGCCGAACTCTGCGACCAGCTGATGCATGTCCCCATGCGGGCCGGCGCGGAGAGTCTCAACGTTTCGGTAGCGGCAGCGCTGTGCCTGTACGAGGCCCGCCGCCAGCGGGCGCAGACTTGACCCCTTGGCCGGGCATCGCATAATATCCGGCCCCTTCCGTCGGGTCTGCCCGGCGTGACAATCGGCGACGGAGGAATTAGGGGGACAGTTTACTTATTTCGAGGAATTAGGGGGAATTAGGGGGACAGTTTACTTATTTCCAGGGGGACAG